>Ga0111539_10004952_pt1 | contig 17330 bp, 14 predicted proteins | sample RhiMethybrSRZTD1_FD_79667 | JGI IMG/M metagenome (GOLD analysis project Ga0111539, IMG submission 79667) | Populus rhizosphere microbial communities from Tennessee, USA - Rhizosphere MetaG P. TD hybrid SRZTD1 (version 2) (version 2) | ecosystem: Host-associated > Plants > Roots > Rhizosphere >... | reverse complement strand
CTAAAATATGAGTGATCGTGGGCACGATCTGATACCACACCTGTTTCGCACGGAGTACCAAAAAATTGTAGCGGTACTTGTGCGCAGGTTTGGTATTGCTCACATCGAAATTGCGGAAGACATCGTGAGCGACACGTTCCTCACGGCCACCGAGTCTTGGAGTCATCAGGGCGTTCCTGATAATCCAACAGCTTGGCTTTATGCGGTTGCGAAGAATAAAACTAAAAATTACGTCAAGCACCATTCGATCTTTGAACAAAAGCTCGTTCCGGAGTTGAAGAACGATAAGCCGATAGTCGAAGCGGAAGAAATAGATCTGTCACATAAGAATATTTCCGACAGCCAGTTAGCGATGATCTTCGCAGTGTGTAACCCTGTAATTCCTTCGGAGGTACAGATTGCGTTGGCGCTCAACCTGCTTTGTGGTTTCGGTGCGCAGGAGATTGCTGATGCATTTATTACTAATAAAGAAGTCGCGTATAAGAGGATCAGTCGTGGCAAGGAGAAGCTGAAGGAACACAATGTGAAGGTGGCGCAACCATCCATTGATGAGATCAATGATCGGGTGGATACCGTGCTGACAACGATTTATCTCCTGTTTTCGGAAGGCTACTATTCTACTTGTCAAGACACAAACCTGCGCAAAGATTTTTGTCTTGAAGCGATGCGGTTGAATTATTTGTTGATCCAAAACGCGGCCACCAACAATCCAAAGGTCAATGCGTTGATGGCGCTGATGTGTTTTCATGCTTCGCGATTCGACGCCAGAGCTAATGATGATGGTGAAGCAATATTGTATCACGAGCAGGATGAACAGAACTGGAACCAGGAGCTGATCCAACGTGGTAAGTATTTTCTGAACAACGCTGCTACGGGTGAGCACCTGTCGAAATATCACGTCGAAGCCGGCATCGCATACTGGCATACACAAAAAGCTGACACCCCTGAAAAGTGGAAGAGCATTATAGACCTTTATAACAGCTTATTGTCCATTCAATACTCTCCCATTGCAGCGTTGAACCGGGCTTTTGCAATCTCAAAGTCGAATGGAAAAAATGCCGGAATCCTTGAAGCAGAAAAACTTAACCTTATCGATAATCAATTTTATCATTCCCTCCTCGGCAATTTGTATACCGGTGTGGATGATGCCAAAGCATTGAACCATTACCAAGAAGCTTTCAGGCTGGCGAATTCAACTGCTGATAAAGCAACGATACAGAAAAATATCAAAAACCTGAGTCACTGACGGTGGCGTTAGTTTGAAGTTCGAGGTTTGAAGTTGCGCGCAGAATAAGGTTCATCAAGACAGGACCATTTGATAGTTCCACTGAGGAGAATTAAACAATCACGCTCGAACCTCAAACTTCGAAGTTAAAACTATTTTGAAATCGTAAGATTCGCAAAGTCCCCATCCAATCCCTCATTCGAAAGTCCGATCAAACCGCTATTTCTTGTATTTAATTTGTCGACGGTTAATGAGGGTGTAGCGGAATTATTGACGTATACTTTAATTTGTTTATCGTCAACAATTATCCGAGCATGGAACCATTCTGTTGCTGCCGGAGGTGGATCAATTCCTTTTTCGTAGATACCATTGTGCTCCTCCCGAAGTTTATGCCAGGGGAAATCGGGATGTGTTGCGTATTGGACAGCGTGTATTTTCCGTACAGGATCCTGGGACCGAAAATTAAAGGGCCGAAAATAGACGATATCAAATTCACTGGTGTCTACGCCGTGAAATACGATTCCGATGAAACTTTGCTGAAGGACATCTTTGCCGCGTAAATCAACGTCGATGGTTCCCGTTGAAAAGGCGACATCTTTCAGCCACATTACCCCGGTCATTGAAATTCCTTTCTTATCACCGTCCGTTATTGGGACAACGCTGCGACCAAATGTCATTAATTTCTTTTCTTTAAGAACCTGTTGAAGATTAAAGGATTTTTTTTGTCCGTCGCAAAATGACAATCCCGTGAGGACGAAAAACAGCGATATTAAAACTTGATTTTTCATAATGAATTTCAGTTGGATTTACATAATCAAACGCAATATTCATTTGAAAACCAGAAAGAATCAAAGTCAATTTCTGATCTTTTACAGTTCAAATACCGTTCATTTATTGAAAACCGTCACGTATGTCAGCCGATAGGGACTATATAATTCTGTACCGCACATTAATTGAAAAAAAATTCATGTTGGGCAACGGAGAAGGCAAACTGAAACAACGGGAAATAGAATATCTAAGTAATCTTATTGAGGAAAAATCGCGGGTAAAATTAAGTATATCCACCTTGAAAAGATTGTGGAGGACTGACCTTCAACAATTGCCACATCCAACCACCCTCGACGCGCTCGTATCCATCCTGGACTTTAAAGATTGGCAGGATTTTAAAAAACAAAATTCGCCTCAGCCGGCAACGGAGAATTTGCAAAGGGGGTACAGGGACAAAATTTCTATTCGGCCGTGGCCAATATATATTTCTCTGGGAGCAATTGTTTTACTGATCGGATTTTTCGTGATCCAGGGTTTTAACAGAAAAGATAGGGTAGTGGTAACGAAAGATGTCGTCTTTACCGCTGACAAAACCGTCACCTCCGGTGTGCCCAATACGGTTATGTTCAATTACGATTTGTCCGGAGTCAAAGCCGATAGTTTCTTTATTCAACAGTCCTGGAACCCACGTGACAAAGTGAGGATCGATCCGGAGAAAAATTATTACTCCGCTACTTATTATACGCCAGGATTTCATTTTGCCCGGCTCATGGCGAATGATTCCATATTGAAATTTCAAAAGGTTCACATTAAGACCGACGGGTGGCTGCCATTGGTAAAATACGATCTGCGTGACAAGAGCCATTTGTACCTGGATGCAAGAGCTATTGAATCCGATGGTATCCTACGCGTTACGACTGAACTTCTGCAAAACGCCAATGTGGATCTCACCAAAGATTTTTATTTGCGGTATTACAACATCCGTGATTTCGACGGAATTGACGCCAATAACTTTGATCTTGAAACGCGTTTCAAATGTGACCAATTATCACCCGGGGGACGCGTAGCGCCCTGCCCATCCATGGAAGTTATGATCGTCACAGAGCAAAATATTTTTTTTATCCCCGTCACAACCATGGGATGCATTGGTGAACTGGATCTTGCAGTTGGCGAAGTTTATAAAAGCAGCAAGGACAACGACCTCTCGGCCTTTGGCGCTGACGTTTATACCTGGCAGCAATTGAGAATAAAGAATGAAAATAAGAAAGTATCGATTATGCTGAATGACTCACTCATTCATGCGCTGCAGTATCAAAATGACTTTGGAAAGATTAAGGGGATCATCATCACATTTACGGGACCTGGTTCGGTCGATTTTCTGCGATTCAAAAATGTTAAAGGCGAGAGGGTCTACGCGGATGAGTTTGAACAAAACGGAATTTAGCAGTTTAACGATTCATGATTACTGCATGTAAAGGCGAGCCCAGCGTGATTATCTTATATGTAAGAGGCGATTTTTACACTAAAAACTCCATTCATTTATAATTATTCAGGATACCATAAGAGTGTGAAACACTATTGTGTAAATTAATACTCCATTCAACGTTCGCTGAATCATGGAGAGCGAAAAGATCCTATCAAGAGATGAGGTATTCCTGAAAAAGATCACGGAAGCGGTTCTGAACAATCTGGAAAACGAACAATTTGGTGTAACTGAGCTATCTGATGCCGTTGCCATCAGTCGCTTCCAACTTCACCGGAAACTAAAATTGCTGAAAGGAAAATCAGTCAGTCAATTTATTCGGGAGCTAAGATTGTCGGAAGCGATGAAAATGCTTCGCGCGGATGCTGGAACCACGTCGGAAATAAGCTATCGCGTGGGATTTACCAGTCCAAGTTACTTTAACAAATGCTTTCATGATTTTTACGGTTATTCTCCGGGCGAGGTCAAAAAAAGAAACGTGGATTTACAGCCGGCTAATAGCGTAGAAATTCAACAACAAGGCGAACCTCCAGAACCTGAACCTCAATCTATTTCACGAGTCCCTCGACGCGTTAACAAGAAGGTTTTACTAATCCTGGTTCCAGTTTTTCTGCTAGCGTTGTTTTTCCTTTATCTTTTTTTCCGTCCTAAGCAGGAACAGATTTCCATTGCTATTCTTCCCTTGGACGACCTGACGGGGTACCCAGAGCAAGCGTATTTTGTAAATGGCATGCACGATGCTTTGATCGGCGAACTGGGACAAGTCAGTGCGCTGCGCGTAATCTCCCGCACTTCCACATTGCGATACCCTAAAAGTGAAATGCTTCTGCAGGACATCGCTCGTGAGCTTGGCGTGGATGTCATTGTCGAGGGATCAGTTTATGGCAGTGGCGATAGCATACGCATACAGCTTCAGATGATTGAAGCATTTCCCCAAGAGCGACACATTTGGGCTAAGGAGTATCACGACGATATTCGGCACGCGTTGGCCATGCACAGTTCTGTTGTGCGGGATATCGCCAGGGAAATCCGCGTTAACTTAACTCCCGATGAAGAGAAGCGACTTGCTAAAACCCGCACGGTGAATCCTGAAACGTACAGGGCTTATCTTATGGGAATGCATCAACTCAATCAGTTCACCCCGGAAAGTGTTGATAAAGGAATGAAATATCTTCAAGATGCTGTCAGAAATGACCCTGGCGACCCGCTGCTGTGGGCGGCCTTGGCGATGGGCTATAACACATTAGGGCATAGTCAATCTCCGCCGCCAGATGCCTTCTCAAATGCTAAGGCGGCTGCCGCCAGAGCATTGGCATTGGACGAAACATTGGCAGACACGCATCTTGCCCTGGCGTTGATCGCGCTTTACGACGATTGGGATTGGAAAGCTGCCGGGCAGGAATTTGACCGCGCGCTGGAAATAAATCCTAATCTGGCCGACGCACATTCGCACTACGCGTGGTACAACTTCCTTTTTGGGCAGATGAAGGAAGGCCTGATGCATGCGAAAAAAGCGACTGGGTTAGACCCGTTCTCCGCCCTACACACAAGCTATTTAGCATCTGAGTATTGGTGGACAGGCCAATATGAGGTGGGCCTTCAGGAAGTTGACAAATCCTTGCGATTGATACCTGACTATGGGTTTGGACTGTTTGTTAAGGGAGGTATTTATTCTTCAAAAAAAATGCACAATGAAGCAATAGATATACGCTCCAAAGCCTACCGTTTACATGTGGATTGGAGATGGACATTGGGCCATTCGTACGCCGTTGCTGGCAGACGCGACGAGGCCCTAAAAATTGCTGAAGAATTAAAAGTGGATCCGCATCCTATCGATACCTGGGGACTGGCTGAAATTTACGCGGCGCTTGGCGATAAAGACGAAGCATTCCACTGGCTTGAAGAAGGATACAAAGTTCGATTCAGCTGGATCCCATGGATTGCGAGCAATCCCAATTTTGAATCGTTACGCGATGATCCTCGCTTTGATAACCTCCTTAAACGACTTGACTTGCCACGTTTACATGAATCCATTGCAAATCGCTGAGCATGCACATCGATAATTGCCCATCGAAGCATCCTATCTATTGAAAATCAAAGGGGGATAACCTGCACTCCATAGGACTGTCCTGATCAATCCGATGAGGAGGCTCCTATGGAGCCTTGCAAAACAATTTCGATCTAGAAGCAGGAAGGGCCTTAGAATTTTTCTCAGCGTAAATTTCCTCTGCGTGCTCATCGCCTGCTTACCGTAGCTGCATCTTACCCAATTGTCAAATGTAAATCTGCACTGCCGGTAAGCAGAGGGTTTTGATGTCGAACGTCCAAATGATAATCGGAGCCGAACCCAAAATTTCACGCAGGCATTTGGTGACGAGATGGGGTCGCGCCAGAGGAACGTTTAATAGACATTCTTTTCTTCTTGGCGCGAAACAGATGCATTTTTTCAAAACAAGTATCGCGTACATCGAAATTTGTGGGTAAGGAACTGCTAACGCAGGCAGGCTCAAAATCCACTCAACTGCACATAGTCTAAACCTTTTACAACATTTTTCATGCAGGTCACATAGTTTCTGAAAAACTTAAAACTCTTTGCAACATACCTGATAACGCCTGCCTCTCCCAGCGAATCACCTTTACATAAAGCTTTTACACGTTAAGTGGCCCCTTAATCTTAATTATGTTCAACATCGGTCCCACCGTGACCGGATAAAATTTTAAATTATGAAAACGCTAAGAGCACACTTACCTATGAAATTCCTTTTTATTTGGTTACTGGTGCATTCAACCAATTGCTCAGACCCAACGCAGGACATGTCCAATACTCCTTTTGTTCCCAATCAGAAGGCAGGTGACTGGGTCACTTTCTTGGACGACCTTTACAACGGACCCTGTATAATCGTTCCGAGGAATGGATCCGTTCAGGATGCTGTCGATCAGGCTCAGCCGGGTGAATCTATTTATATAGAGCCCGGTATATATAAGGAGCAGGTAACCATAAATAAACAGGGTATAAAATTAATCGGAGTAACGCTTAATAAAGAAGACCAGATTGTCATCCAGGCGCCTGCCGCGGAACCAAACAGCATCATCGTATCTGGTGACAGTAGTGCAATAGAAATAGTCAATATTCAGTACACGAGGAAAAATATTTCTACAGGCCGTACGCCAGGTTCTGCCAGTAAGGGAAATAGCGAGTTTAAGATTACACGAGAAGAACTTCCCAACAACATTGCGCATTACCAATTCCAAGTTCGAGTGGGTAAGGGACAATTCGATGTTGTAAAAATTCACCGGGTTGTTCGTGAAAACAAACCGTACCAGCCTGTCCGTGCGCAAGGCTCTGTGTTTATGCTGCATGGCGCATCCTTGTCATTCAATGCTGTTTTCCTTCGGGCAGGCACCGACAATATGACTTCACAAACATCCTCAGCAATATTTATGGCCTCCAATGGAATTGATGTTTGGGGAATGGACTTCGCCTGGACACTTGTTCCAATAGAAACAACCGACTTCACATTTATGAAGGACTGGGGAATTGAACGGGATGTAGACCATACGTTGGCGGCGATGTCGGTTGTCCGTTTAATTCGCGGACTTACAGGCCAGGGTCTCGGACGAATGAATCTGTTAGGCTATAGTTATGGCGTTGGTGTTGCTTATGCAGCTGCAGGGCGGGAGACCCAGCAGCATCCAATACTAAAAGATGTGAAAGGTCTTGTCGCCGTAGATCAGGTGATGAAATATTCGGCCGACGATGAAAGCAGCCGGCAGTCGGTTTGCAAAGCAGCTGCTGCACTTAAAAAACAAATGGATGATGGCATATATCAAAATAGTGGTGGAGTGACGTTTGGACGGTTTGGCAATCTGGCAACGACCGCGCCCAACGATCCTTCGCCGCTTGTGCCAGGGCTCACTAATTTCCAAGCCGCCCTCTTTGTTGGGACCAACCCCCCTGGAAATCCACCGGCTCCCTTCTGGCATTTTGTAGGTGGGCAATTCATCGGGGCGATTCCAACTGGATTGCTTCATTCGGATCCTACGCGATGGATCAACCTTTTAAAGTCACTGCCGCCCTATCAGCCTCAACGTACGGGATATGAATCAAGGTTGTGCATCTGCAACGAGGTGGATGTTACCTTCGACGATCATATGGGAAAGATTTCGGTTCCTATACTTTACATTGGCGCCGGCGGTGCATTTGGGACGCTGGGCGATTATTCCAGCACCCAGACCAGGAGCAGCGATATTACCAATTACACAATAACACAGACGGGTGAACGCTTAACAGATTTCGGTCATGGCGATCTTTTTATTGGTAATGATGCAGCTGCCCTTGTCTGGAATAGGTTATACGAATGGCTCGTATCACACAATAATCATTCATAGCAATTGCACGAATGGATAACGGTTGGTATACACGAAAGCTAGTCGTCAGACCACTTTAAGTGGTCTGACGACTTTTTAACTAATGCCCAGGATGTTGGGGATATTTTCCGTCATCCGAAGTTGGATCCAGACGCATCAATTTGTGTTTGAGGAATTGGACGTAAGACATGGAATGGCTGAGGGTCGGAACTGTTGCTCCTGGGCTTGCGGGATAATTGTTGTAGAAGTTAATCCTCTCAATCAATTTTTTGGCCTGAACAACCGCCGGTGGCCTCGAATTCTTAATATAATCGTTTTTTCGAGGTCGTTGAGTTTTAAGAAAGTCCCTTCTCGAAATCGATTGCTGAATTAATGTTGCGAGCGTTACGTTGTTTTTAAGTTGACCATGTTAGTTTTAGGGAAATGCAGTTGCAAAGCTTGAATATAAAGGCCGAGATTCGAACCCAACCTATGTGAGGTATTTCCCGTACCCATGTCATACCCAAACGTGTTCTATGAGTACTGATACAAGCCCTGTTATCAAGCGCTTTGCTCTTAAACCCATCTATTTCAGCGGCAATTCGCACCCTCTCAATGAAGTCATCTACGAATACCAAGCATTACAGCAAATGATGCAACCGATTGCAACATTTCTATTACATTTTTTTGTTAATGTTGTATTTTGGAATTTTAATACCATAAAAAGTACGCAATCGATTAGATTTATTAGCCATTTAGTTAGCCAGAAAAGGAATTTTGGCGTCTGGATACCCATTAAACCATGAGTACGCACAAAGACATTACCATTTACGACATCGCGGAAGCATTGAACTTGTCGCCCGCCACCGTCAGCAGAGGTCTTAAGGAACATCCTTCTATCCGCAAGGATACCCGTAAAAAAATATTGGAAAAAGCCAAAGAAATGGGCTATCGCCAAAATTTCTTTGCCAGCAACCTGCGGCGTAACCGAACAAATACAATCGGTGTCATTGTACCGCGCCTTAACAGCTACTTTATGTCGACAGTTATTGCAGGGATGGAAAAGATCGCCAATCAAGCTGGCTATAACTTAATTATCAGCCAGTCAATGGAATCCCTGGCAAAGGAAGTCGTGAATGTCAAAACCTTATATAATAGTAGGGTAGACGGCTTATTGGTTTCTCTAGCTTATGCCACGGACGACATCTCTCACTTTGAAGACTTAATGGGGAAAGGTGTGCCGCTTATATTTTTCGACCGTGTCTTTGAACACCCTCAATGTACCAGCATAGTTATCGACAATTATAAAGCGGGCTTTGAAGTGACTGGTCACCTCATCAGCCAGGGATGTAAACGTATAGCGCATATTACGGCGAGTTTGAAAAGGAATGTATATGCTGACCGGTTGAAAGGATATAAGCAGGCCCTTGCAGACCACGGTATCCCGTATGATGAAAAATTGGTTTTTATTAACAATCTCAGCGAACAAGCTGGAGTTGACGTCTGCAAAATCCTCTTGGAAATGGACCCATTGCCAGATGCAATCTTCGCGTCCAACGATGCTTGCGCAGTAAGCTGTATTCGGGAACTAAAACTGGCTGGCATCAAGATCCCACAAGACATGGCAGTGGTGGGTTTCAACAATGATCCATTATCAAAGGTGATAGAACCTAATCTCACCACCATTAATTATCCAGGGCAGGAAATGGGAGAGATAGCAGCCTCAACATTGATTCGTCGCCTTGACCTTCAGCATGGTGCAAGCTTAAATTCAATTGTGCTTCGCCATGAACTTATTATACGGGAATCTTCTTTGAGAAAACCTTAGTTTCGAGTTTCTAGTTTAATGTTTCTAGTTGTGCGTCTTAGCGTTTCAGCGATTTCGAACAGCGTGCAACTTCAAAAACACGAAACTAGAAACTATAAACTCGAACGGATTCCTAACTCTAAGCCTCGGAGTTCAGCAAGTCCGCGTAATCTGCCGATGGCAGTGTAGCCTGGGTAGGTAGTTTTTCGCAGGTCATCCAACATTTGGTGGCCATGGTCGGGACGCATCGGTATGGAGACCTTCCTCCTCTTCATCAATAAGACTATTTCTTTTACAACAGCATACATATTCACATCGCCGTCAAGGTGATCGGCCTCGAAAAAGTTTCCCTGGTCATCCCGTTTGGTGGCGCGCAAGTGAAGAAAATGAATGTGATCTCCCAGGCGACGAACCATTCCTGCTAAATCATTGTCCGGCCTTACTCCATACGAGCCGGTACAAAAACACAATCCATTGGAAGGAGATGGAGCAGCAGCGATCAATTCATTCGCATCTTTCTCCGTGCTTACGATTCTGGGTAACCCCAAGATCGGAAATGGTGGATCATCGGGATGAATCGCCATTTTCAGGCCCACTTCTTCCGCCACCGGAACGACTTGCCTTAAAAAGTAAAACAGATGTTCTTTAAGTTTGGCGGCGTCAATGTGTTCGTACTGCTTTAACGCAGCAAGTATTTGATCCGTGGTAAATCGTTCGTCGCTTCCCGGCAGACCCAGCAAGGCATTTTTAAACACCGTTTCTTTTTCACTTTCAGTCATGGTAGCAAATCGTTTTTTTGCTTTTGCTATCTCCTCAGGCGTATAACTTTTTTCTCCGTTTGGCCTTTTGAGTAAAAACAAATCAAAGGCGATGAAGGCTGATTTCTCAAAGTACAAAGCTTGGCTCCGGTCAGGCATCTCGTAGGTAATATCCGTCCGCATCCAATCTACAATAGGCATAAAGTTGTAGGTGACTACTTTCAATCCGCATTCGGCAACATTGCGCAGACTTTGTTTATAGTTTTCGATGTATTGTTTGTAAGGACCGGTTTGTTTTTTTATTTCCTCGCTCACGGGCAAACTTTCGATTACTGTCCAGGTAAGGCCTGCGGCTTCTACTTCGGGAAGTCTTGTCTTGATGTCTTCGATCGGCCAGACTTGTCCGGGCGGAATGTGGTGTAAAGCCGAGACCACACCAGTACAACCTGCCTGACGAATATCCCATAAACTTGTTGGATCGTTGGGGCCATACCAACGCATCGTTTGTTCCATTACCATAGTTGAATTTTTTTAGCTTGAAATGTGGGTCATTAATAGCGAATCAAAATAATCGATAGATTTTTACTTTGGCAAATTTACTGCAACCGATTCAAATTTATAACTTCCCGTTTTTAGATTGGAATAAGCTCTTTAACGAGAGCTTTTTTCGTATAAAATTCTTGTACTTAGTTCACTACAAACTTATTAGACTATGATCTCAATGCCCTTATTACGCAATTTTTTAATCGTGATCTTGATGGGGATTAGCGCGTGTGGTTTGGCAGAAGATGGCTATCGACTGTGGCTGCGGTACGATCTCATGCAAGACGCTACGAAACGGAAAGAGTACACATCGCTTATCAAATACATTGTTGTCGAAAAAACATCACCGACACTTGATATCGCGGAAAAGGAATTAAACCTGGCCTTCGCCGGCTTGTTGGGATTAAAGTCGTCGTCAAGCAAAGCGATTCAGGAATCTGGCGCCATAGTGTTGGGTACCGTCGACAACTCTCCTTTAATCAAGTCGCTAAATCTGGAAGAGAAACTGAAAACCTTAGGTGACGAGGGGTTTTACATTCTCTCGACGTCCATCAAAGGAAAAAAATGTATAGTAATCACCGGCAATAAGGATGTTGGAGTTTTATACGGAGCCTTTCATTTTATCCGGTTACTTCAAACGCAAACTTCTGTTCAGAATCTTTCCGTTCAACAAACACCCCGTGTAAAACATCGGATACTCAACCATTGGGATAATCTTGACCGTACCGTCGAACGCGGATATGCGGGATTTTCGCTGTGGGACTGGCATAAGCTTCCGGACTACATTGATCCACGATATCATGATTATGCCCGGGCCAACGCATCAGTGGGTATTAACGGATCGGTTCTTACCAACGTAAATTCTAATGCGCAGATTCTAACCGAGCCATATTTACGAAAAGTGGCGGCAATGGCAAACGTGTTCCGGCCCTACGGAATAAAAGTGTACTTAACAGCTCGATTTAGTGCGCCGGTGGAGATAGGAGGAATGACGACTGCAGATCCTGCGGACGCCGCGGTAAGAGAATGGTGGAAGAAAAAGATAGATGAGATTTATACCCATGTCCCCGACTTTGGTGGTTTTGTCGTAAAAGCAAATTCAGAAGGTCAGCCGGGTCCACAAAATTACAAACGCACCCATGCCGATGGGGCCAACATGTTGGCGGATGCCCTGGAGTCTCACAACGGTATAGTTATGTGGCGTGCATTCGTTTATGATAATGCTGTCCCTGAGGACCGCGCCAAACAGGCCTATAACGAGTTCAAACCTCTTGATGGAAAGTTTAAGAGCAATGTAATGGTTCAGGTGAAGAATGGTCCGATCGACTTTCAGCCGCGCGAGCCATTCCATCCATTGTTCGGGGCGATGCCTCAAACACCGATAAACATGGAGTTTCAGCTCACGCAAGAATACCTGGGCCAGGCGACAAATTTAGTTTATCTGGCCCCGCTGTTTAAAGAATGCCTGGATTCGGATACTTATGCAAAAGGAAAAGGGTCTTTTGTGTACAAGGTAATCGATGGTTCCCTGGAGAACCAGGCTTTAACGGGTATGGCTGGCGTTGCAAACATCGGCAATGATCGTAACTGGTGTGGCCATCCGTTTGCCCAATCAAACTGGTTTTCATTTGGAAGACTGGCCTGGGATCCGAACCTCAGCTCAGAATCGATTGCCGATGAGTGGATACGCATGACGTACTCCAACCAGCCGGACGTGGTTAGCCCTTTAAAACAAGTCATGCTGGCTTCCCGTGAGATCACCGTAAGGTATATGACGCCATTGGGATTGCACCACATTATGGGATGGGATCATCATTATGGCCCTGGTCCGTGGATCAAAGATAAGCCCAGGGCAGACTGGACTGCAGTCTATTATCATAAGGCGGACGCGGCAGGAATCGGCTTTGATCGCACAAAAAGTGGGAGCGACGCGTTGGGCCAATATGCGTCCGAGGTCCAACAAAAATATGGAAGCATTGAGAATTGTCCTGAGGAGTACTTGCTTTGGTTTCATCATGTGTCCTGGGATCATAAAATGAAATCGGGTCGTACCCTGTGGGATGAGCTTTGCCAGCTGTATTATCAGGGCGCAGATTCCGTCAGGTGGATGCAAAATTCCTGGAATGCATTGGAGGGTAAAGTTGATGCAGATCGGTTTACCCAAGTAAAAAGTTTGTTGGCCATTCAATACAAAGAAGCCGTGTGGTGGAGAAATTCTTGCGTTTTATACTTTCAGACATTTTCAAAAAAAGAAATTCCCCAAGGACTGGAAAAGCCGGACAAGCCTTTAAGCTATTATGAAAGTCTGCAGTTCCCGTTTGCGCCTGGCATCCGACCGAAGTGGTGAAGCTCATTTGCTAATCGCGGGTATAGGATTTGCAGTACTAAAGTTGGCTTATCCGCCTCAACGGAAAATATAGCCTTGAGGCTTTTAAAACAGACGGTTTTGAAAGCCTCATTTTTTTTGTGTGGAATTTTATTCTCAACGTGATGAAAATCTCATCGCCATCACGGCAGAAAATTTAAGAACGCGGGCCTGGCTTATGCACATCCAAAATTTTTTTTCATTTCTTCTTAGGAGTACAATCGAATTGAAAATCATATCCGCCAGACCCACCTTGCTAAAATCGCATATCCACCTTCAAATGAACAGATGTTCTTTCCGTCCCGCTTCGGTGACGATACCATCGTCGGAGGGAACATGAATCCTGGCTGTTGTTACCAGAATATGCCAATGTTCGTTTTGTGTCCGGCTTAAAGTATCCTGCTATTTAGATTTTTGGATATCACCATTGTATGAAATGGAGTCGCGGTCTGACGACGCCACGCGAACCGAGGCTGACCCATTCGAGGAAATCGTAAGAAAGATCTGATGGTTCCTGGTCCCATCCTTTGCTTTGATAGTAACGTCCCAACCATTTTTCTTTCGGTCCTTTACGGTATATGTAAAGTCTGAGGAAGTAAATTTGATCCCGGCATCAGACGGATTCATAGGTGCTGAGTGGGCTCTTCCATAGTAGGGAAGATCGCTAACGACAGTATCACCAGATACTTTTAAGGTGTACCCTGGAGAAAGGTGTACTGTCCTTCCCCTTAGGGGACTAGCAGATTGTGCGGCAAAAACAAAAGTTTTATTGTCCACAAGCGCCTTGAAATCTGCTTCTGTGGGTTTATCCTGCGCATAGGTGAGATTGGCTATCAACAAAATGGAAATGAGGCTTTTTAGAGATTTCATACTGAGGTTATTTGGCGGTTAGTCTAATAAAAATACCAAACTTAATATTTCGCGTTTGTTTTCGGGATGAAAATTTAGTCCCTAAGGCTTAGCACTTGCCATTACATTTTTCCGGTGCTGTAGTCCCCATTCGATCATAGGATCTAGAATTTCATTTAAGGATTTACCGGATTTTGTTAATTCGTACTCTACGGTCACTGGAATTGTGTCAAACACGGTCCGTTTTAATATTCCGTTGAGCTCAAGCTCTTTCAGCTCCTTGGATAACATGCGGGGCGTGATGTGTGGTATTTCCCGTTCCAGCTCCTTAAATCGTTTTTTACCATACAACAATGAGCCAATAATAGGCATCCGCCATTTACCGTGAATTACATTAAGCGTGTCGTGTAAGGCCAAAACAAATTGGGACGAGCAGCTTTTTATTTTTTCGATCTCCGTTAGCCTACCCATAATACGTTGTTTTTTGAGCTTACTATACAAAAGTATACTGGTATACAAAAGTATAGTACTATACTTTCAGAAGCAAATATAAACTATTTTTACGGCAGTAATCAAAACATAATCATTTAAAAAAATTATCATGAACAAATTTGCAAGACCTTTGGGTGTTATCGTGTTGTTTAGCTTATTGTCGTTTACAACGATTGTGGAGACTGCAATGTGGAAATACGACAATAACCACGCGAAGCTCGGTTTTAGTATTTCACACATGACAGTAACAGACGTTGACGGTTCATTCAAAAATGTTGACGCTACAATCAGCGCGTCCAAAAATGATTTTTCAGACGCCGTCGCGGAGATGACAGCACAGGTAAATTCGGTCGACACCGATAACGAAAAGCGGGACGCGCATCTACAGTCGGCTGATTTCTTTGACGCGACTCAATTTCCAACAATTGTTTTTAAAAGCACATCCTTTAAGAAAGCAGCTGAAGAAAATACGTACACCGTAACAGGAAATCTGACATTGCATGGTGTGACAAAACCGGTTACGCTTTCGGCGCTGGCAAAGACTGCCATTCACCCGGTCACAAAAAAGACCATAGCAGGCTTCAAAATTACAGGAAAAATTAACCGTAAAGACTTTGGCATTGCAGAACAAACCCCTGCAGCCATGCTGGGTGAGGAGGTAAACATCCTCGCCAATGCAGAATTCATTAAGAACTAAATGCCATGAGTTTGCGGTAGGTTTTAGCGGGGAATCAATGAACTTATACTAATATTTTTAGACATAAAAATGTATGTTAACTAAAAATATTAGTATATCTTTATGACAAATAATCCTCTCTGCCATGAAAGTGCCCGTGAAAGAACCGATCGAAGAAATATTGATCAATTTGTATTGGGTAGATCAATATAGCCGTGGAAGCAAGTCGTTTGAGACGCTTCAGGATTTTAAAGAGTTTTTGGTTGATAACAAAGAGCTTGCAAAGGCTCTTGGCTATCAAGAAAAAGAAAAGTCAAACCACAAGGTTTAGAGGTGGCGCTATTTATAAAATGGAAATTCGTTTACCCAATGGAATCCTCTGCTAACCAATACGAATTGATTTTCGGATTTTTTTTTGAGTTTTATTTTAAGAGAATCCTGGTTTAATGTTCCTTCCATGATAAGGCTTGAACTGTCGCTCACAAATCTAAAATTTCCCATTGTTGACAGATCGTGAGAAAGCAAAATAATTTTATGTCCATAATTATTTCCGTGAAAATGCCAGGGAATGGAGCCGCCGTCTGTCGATTGAATATCTATATTTTTTTGGTTTATGATTACTTTTTTCCAACGTCTTGTGTCCATTTTGCCCGGAGGCACAACCTCTCCATTCAGCTCAAACGATTCAACATCGAATTCACCGAGCAGGGGGTCATACCGGTTTGAAGTTTTGAGATGCTCTTCAATGTCTTTTCTGGCTTCTAATTGACCCATAATATTTGTTGTCAAAATAATGACCACTAACAAACCTTTTCCAATCATGTAATACCATTTTGTTTTGGCGTCAAAATAAATGGGATGCGAAGTCTCGGGGATGGTAGGTTTGTTAAGTAAAAAAATATTTAAGAGCCTTTTTGCATCAGGCACTACTATTAAAATTGCCATTGAAAGGAGATGAAGAGAAAATAGTTTAACCGGGACGTCATAGGCAAAATTGAGCATTGCGACATGACTCATTACTGCAATGATTATCAAGGCTCCCAGTAGGCGGGTACGCCTGAAGAAAAGAAGAAATCCTCCTATGAATTCACCAAGTCCGGTAAAAATATTATAGGGAGTAGAATATCCCATAAATGTCCAAAGCAGGCCCATAGGTGAAGCGTCGCCAAAAGATTGGTGCAAACGATCCGAGGTTGGGAATGTGAATTGTGTTTTTAAAATTTTAGCCAAGCCATAAGAAATCATAATAGCGGCGACATAATATCGTATTAGTATTATCAGCCAGTACAATAATTTTTCATAGTTTTTTCGTCTTCGATCCGTGACGGACCAAACTATTGTTATGATCAAGGAATACGCCATGAATATGAAAAACTGGACATAATTAAGGGTTGAATCGCCACTGCCATTAGCCGTTCCATAAATTTCGTGTTCGACACCGGTAAGATTTTTAGCGATATAGCTACAGATTGCGGCAGAAAGGTCGGTCAACGGTTGAAACAGCCCAGAGATTTTTGGAAGGAAGTCCAAGGGGAAAGGAAAAATATAAAAAATAAAATACGCAAAGAAAAACCGAAATGCGATCAGGCTCCCCCGACCCCAGCTGGCAGTTAAAGTTATTGTGTGTTCCATAATATCGGCGTTATATATAAATCTACTTTATTTCCATTTTACATTGGAGAAATTCCCTGTTAATAGCTAATCCTGTTTTCAGCGACTTGTGATTGTGTCAGGCCGGAGTTATTTTTTTAATTCACTCCGAATCTGGTTGAGAAATAGCAATTTTTAACAGAACGATTGACCAGTAATATTTGATATTCATGGCGCGTGTTGTGTTGTTGAAAAAATAAAATAACCCTGAAGGCAGTGATCTGTTAATCAAGTAAATCAACTATGAATAATATGGAAACAGCAATTTTTGGTAAGGAATATTTAGCCGAACTGGAAGCCGAGGCCAGCGCCACGCGTAAATGCCTTGAACGAATTCCTGAGACGTTATACGATTGGAAGCCCCATG
>Ga0111539_10004951_pt1 | contig 17331 bp, 18 predicted proteins | sample RhiMethybrSRZTD1_FD_79667 | JGI IMG/M metagenome (GOLD analysis project Ga0111539, IMG submission 79667) | Populus rhizosphere microbial communities from Tennessee, USA - Rhizosphere MetaG P. TD hybrid SRZTD1 (version 2) (version 2) | ecosystem: Host-associated > Plants > Roots > Rhizosphere >... | reverse complement strand
GCCGATCGCCTGCGGCGACGCGTCGGAACTGTCGAGACTGATGCCGGGCTGGAACTTCGAGTTCACCCAGCTCAGCCCCGGCCCTCTGGCCGCGAATGGCGGCGTGATTGCGCTGAACTGCGTGGTTGTCGGACAGCTCACGCTGGGCCAGAGCCTGCTGCGCCGAGGCCATGCGCCGCACGGATCGGCGGCTGTTCTGATTCCCGGCTCCGCGTCCAGCCAGGCCTTCGTGCGTGGCCGAAAACTCGAACCTGCGCAATGCATCGCGATGGCCGACGGCGCCTGCGTCGAGGTGATCACCCGGCGCGACTATGTCGATGTGACTCTCGCCGTCGATCTGCAGGCATGGCGCAGGGAATCGCAGTGGCTGAGTGAATGCGCTCTGGCCACCGGCCGCGGCAACTGGGTCGCGAGACCGGGGTCACCGTGGATCAATCGCATGCGCCAGGCCGTGCGTTGGCTGTTCAGCGCGATCCAGGACTATCCGCAAGCGATGGACCGACCCGACGTCCGCGCCAGTCTCGCGGACCAGTTTGTCGGGGCGCTGGCCAATTTCGGCAGCGAGAGGACCGATGTGGAGCGTCCCGCGCGCGACGCGCGCGTTCAGCAGCGCATCGCAGTCGAGCGCGCTCGCGAGTACATCCACGGCAAGCTGGCCGAGCCGCTGCCGCTCTCCGAGCTGTGCCGTCACGCGCATGTGCAGGCACGGTCGCTCGAGTACGGCTTTCGCGAGATCACCGGCCTGTCGCCCATCGCGTACGTCAAATCACTGCGCCTGAACGCGGTCCGCCGGGACTTGTCGCGCAGCGGCGCTGCCGAACACTCGATTTCCGCGATCGCTCTCGATCACGGGTTCTGGCACCTGAGCCAGTTCGCCGCCGACTACCGCAAGTTCTTCGGCGAGACGCCGACGTCGACCCGCCATCGGGCCCGGGCGCTGCACGCAATGGGCTGATCAGTCGCGACAGGCGTTTTTTTGATAGCGCTGTCCGGCTGCACCGCGTTCACTGCGGCCGTGGCCCACAGCTATGAAGATCTGGAACAACTGAGGACGTGTTTCGAAGGCTGGGATGTCGAGTTGATCCAGCTCGGTCCTCGCCGACAAGCCGGCTGGGCGTCGCTATCGTCGAGCCGCGTGATTCGCGTCCATGCAGGACGATCCGTCGTCGTTCGCGGCACCACGCCCGCGCTCGACGAATGTCTGCTGCTCTCATTACAGGAAGCATCGGTTCGCTGGCTCGGCCAGCCCATCTCGGGTAGTCGCTTCGCGCTGATGGGCGGGCGCGCTCGGGTCGACCTGTTCCTGCCCTACGATGCCACGCTTTGCCTGATCACCAAAGAAGCGCCCGCGCGTCCCGCCGCGCGGCGCATGCAACTGCTGACGGCGACGCCCGAAAGCATGGCCGCGCTGCTTGCCTGCGTCGAGTCTGCACCGGAGGGTCATGACTTGGCACCCGCTCTCGACGAGGCTCTGGCCTTGCAGGTTCGCAACGTGCTGGAAACAGCGGTACCCACGCCGGAAACCAGCATGCGGACGCAGCGCGCGGCTGCAGTTGCCCGCGCGTGTCGCTTCATCGATTCGTACCTCGGCAGACCGATCGGTCTCGCCGAGTTGTGCGCGCGCTGCGACGTCGGCGTGCGCACACTGGAATACGGTTTCCGGCAGTTCTACGACACCACGCCGATCGGTTTCATCAAGAGTCAGCGGTTGAGTCGCGCGCGCGCAGCCCTGGCGCGCGCCGGCGCACAACCGGTGTCGATCAGCGCTATCGCCCGCCGCATGGGCTTCACCCACATGGGTCAGTATGCGCAGGACTATCGCTCGCTGTTCGGCGAGAGCCCGACCATGACGCTGCGTCGCGCGCAGAGCCTCCAGCAGCCCGACAGCGAACGGCGAGCTACTTCGTAGCAACCTTGCACTTGCCGAAGGCGACGTACGCTCCCTTGCTATCCCCCAGTGCGACAGTCAGGTCACCGGTTTTCCGGTCGACCATTGCGCTCCAGGCGATGCGCAGGTCGGCGCCCTGCATGACGATCGAATCGTCGTTCGTGGCCGTGTGCAGGATCGGCAGGAGAGCAGTGCGAAACGGCGAGCGGACTTCTTTCTTGGCGAAGTCGATCCCGTAGACCGGATCGATGTCGGTCTCGGGTTTCAAGGGACTGCAGCTGCTCTGCGTCGGCAGACAGTCGTGGGCTTTCTCGACTCTGCACGTCAGCGGGAGTGCACCATCGAAATCGCCGGCAGCTGCCACGCCCGCGAACGACATGGCCAGAACGAGAACGGATCGAAGCGCACGCATGAAATGTTCTCCTGATTGTCTATGATTCGATCGCAGCGTAGCACCGTGTTCGCTGCGATTCGCGTGCGGAATTTCCATATGCCCGAACGCGCGATCGATGCGAAATCTTGATAGCGCAGCGCGCGCATCGGCGGCAGGGTGCCGAACAGGCAAACACGTCCGAGGGCGGGCAATGAGCAAAGCAAGCGCGTCCGGCAGCGGACTCACAGACTCTCCAGCCAAACCGGCGCGACGCTCTTCGATCGCGCAAAAGTACCTCGACCCCGCGACGAGCATGGGCGAAGTGCTGTTCGGGTTGATCATGACGCTGACCTTCACGCTGGGTGCGGGCCTGATCATCGAAGAGGAAGGCCGCGAGGGAGCGCGGCAGCTGCTGATCGCGACGATCGGCTGCAACATCGCGTGGGGCATCATCGACGGCGCACTGTATCTGGCGGGGCAGTTGTTCGATCGCGGTCGCTTGCGCAAGCTGATGGCAATCGTTCACGACGCGCATGACGACAATACGGCCGGCGCGGTCGTGGCGGACGAGCTCGACGAACTGCTCGAGCACGTGATCACCGAACCGGAGCGCCGCGACCTCTACGGGCGGATCGTCCGCAACATCCGGTCCGCACCGCTGCGCGCGTCCGACGGGGTCACCAAGGCCGACCTGTTCGGCGCGTTGGCGAGCTTCTGGCTGGTGTTCCTCGCGAGCCTGCCCGCGGCAATCCCGTTCATGCTGATGGACGACGCGATGCAGGCGCTGCGCATGTCGAATGCCGTCCTGCTGGCGCTGCTGTTCTTCACCGGCTATCGCTGGGCGAAGTACACGCTCGGGCATCCCTGGATCGTCGGATCCTGCTTTCTGATCGGTGGGATCGCGATGGTGTGGACGGCAATCATGCTCGGAGGATGAGCCATGAACTCGAGCGCATCGCCCGACATCACCCGCACGACTCTCACCGTGCTGATCATCGGCGTGCTGATCGTGGGAAGCCTGTGGACGTTGCTGCCTTTCATCGGTGCGCTGATCTGGGCCACGGCGATCGTGGTCGCCACGTGGCCGCTGCTCCTGTCGGTGCAGAAGCGCGTCGGCGGGCGCGGGCTCGCCACGACGATCATGGTCGCGATCGTGGCGGTCGTCGTGATCGTCCCGTTCTGGGTGGCCATCAATGCGCTGCTCGATGCATCGACCAACCTCATCGCGGTCGTCCGTTCGTATCTCGCGAACGGACTCGGGCCTGCGCCTGCGTGGCTGGCAAACGTGCCGTTCGCCGGCGAGCGGCTGACTGCTCAGTGGCAAGAGCTCGCGGCGGCCGGGCCGGATGCTTTCGCCGAAACAATCCGCCCGTATGCGCGCACAGCTGCCGCGACGATGGTCGCACTCACCGGCGGCATCGGCGGACTCATCGTGCATTTCCTGCTCACCGTGATCCTTGTCGGCGTGCTGTACGCGCAGGGTGAGACTGCGGTGCGAGGCGTCGTGTCATTCGCGCGCCGCCTCGGAGGCGACCGCGGTGAAGAGGCTGTCGTGCTCGCCGGGCAATCTGTTCGCAGCGTGGCGCTCGGCGTGGTGGTGACCGCGCTCGTGCAATCAGCACTCGCCGGCCTGGGCCTGTGGCTCTGCGGCGTCCCCCACCCGGGCCTGCTGACCGCAGCGATCTTCGTGCTCTGCATCGCACAGCTCGGGCCGTTCCCGGTGCTGATCCCCGCGATGATCTGGATGTTCAGCAACCAGAGCATAGGGTGGGCGCTCGCGTTCCTCATCTGGAGCATTCCGGTCGGCATCATGGACAACTTCCTGCGGCCGATCCTGATCAGCCGCGGTGTCGATCTGCCGCTGCTGCTGATCATCGGCGGCGTGATCGGCGGGTTGATCGCATTCGGAGTCATCGGCCTGTTCGTCGGTCCCGTCGTGCTCGCCGTGACCTACACCACGCTGCAGGGATGGATACGGGGCAACGCGCCCGCTGCACAACCGGACTCCGCCGCCGTGCAGCCGACACCGGCAACTGCCCAGCCGAGACCGGCCTGACGATGTCGCGAGGCGCGTGGCATTGCAGGGTTGCTGCCGGCCTGCTGGTCGGCGGCGTGCTGGGCGGCTGCGTCATCGGCGAGGACTACACGCGACCCGCGCTCGACCTGCCGGAGAAATTCCGCTTCGAAGATCCCGAAGCCCGCGACGTCGCTAACACGAAGTGGTGGGAACAGTTCGAGGATCCCGTCCTCGACCAACTGATCGTCAGCGCGCTCGACAACAACCTCGACGTGCGCATCGCTGCCGCGCGGGTAGAAGAATTCTACGGCGCCCTCGGCGTGACGCGCTCCGGACTGTTTCCACAAGTCGGCGCCGACTTCGTAGCAGGCCAGGACCACATTCCACCCGCGACGAGCGCCTCGGACCGGTTTCAGGCGGACGTCTTCGCAGCGTGGGAGCTGGATGTCTTCGGGCGCCTGCGACGTCTCACCGAGGCATCGCGCGCGGACCTGCTCGCGAGCGAGGAAGGCAGACGCTTCGCAGTGCTCTCGCTCATCTCGGCAGTCGCCAGCGGCTACATCGCGCTGCGCACGATCGATTCGCAGGTCGACATCGCGCGCCGCACGGTGAAGAGCCGCCAGGACGCATTGACCATCTTCGAGGCTCGTCACCGGCGCGGTGGCATTTCCGAGCTCGAACTGAGCCAGCAGCGCTCCGAGTACGCCAGCGCTCTGGCCACGGTCCCGCGCCTGGAAGCGCAGCAGGCGCAGACGGAGAATGCGCTCGCAGTCCTGCTCGGCCGCAATCCGGGCCCCGTCGCCCGCGCCAAGACGATCGAAGAGCTGGCCCTTCCAACCGTGCCCGCCGGCCTGCCGTCGGAAATTCTCGAGCGGCGACCGGATGTGCGCCAGGCCGAGCTGAACCTCGTCGCCGCGAACGCGCGCATCGGTGCAGCGAAGGCGCTGTACTTTCCCGACATTTCTCTCACGGGACTCTTCGGTAGCGCGAGCAACGCGATCGATAGTCTGTTCACCGGACCCGCGGAGCTCTGGAGTTACGCCGGTTCGGTCACCGCACCGATCTTCACCGGTGGCGGCATCAAGGGTCAGGTCAGCATCGCCGAAGCGCGCCAGCAACAATTGCTGTTCGCCTATCGCAAGGCAATCCTGTCAGCCTTTCAGGAAGTCGACGATGCGCTGATCGCGGGCCACAAATCGCGTGAGGAACTGGCTGCCCAGACGCAAGGGCTGGAAGCGCTGCGCACCTACGCCCGGCTCGCGCGTCTGCGCTATGACAACGGCTATTCGGGCTACCTCGAAGTGCTGGACGCGGAGCGCGCTCTGTTCAACGCCGAGCTCGACTACGCGCGCGTCAAGAGCGACACGTACTTTGCGCTCATCGATCTATACAAGGCGATGGGCGGCGGATGGGTGATCGAAGCCTCCGCGGCAGCACCGCAGCCGCGGGTGAGCCTGACGAGCAATCCACCTGTGTTTCCCTGAAAGAGCCAACGTGGACGCCTCAGTCAGCGAAGAGCCCGCAGCGCAAGCGCCCCCAACCGACGACGGTGCAAGCGCGAGCGAAGAGGCGCCGGCCAAGCCGGCGCGCGATCCGGTCCGCACAGTCACGCTCGGCGTGCTCATTGCGCTGGCGCTGCTCTTCATCTACCACGTCGCCTCCGACCGGGTGACGCCGTACACGTCGCAAGCGAACAACGAAGTGTTCCTCGTACAGATTGCGCCGCGCGTCACCGGACAAGTCATCGAAGTCGGTGCTCGCGACAATCAACGCGTACACAAGGGACAAGTGCTGTATCGCATCGATCCCGAGCCGTTCCTGATAGCGGTCAAAGCTGCGGAAGCCAACCTGGCGCTCGCTGTCCAGGGGGTCAGCGTCTCGAAAGCTGACGTTCGCTCCATGCAGGCGACGCTGGCCAAGCAGAAGACCGATCTCGAAGCGACGGAGATACTCGGCAACATCGTGTTCGACCTGACCAAGGAGCGCGCGCTGTCCGAAACCGATTCCATCAAGGCGCGAGCGGAGATCGACAAGTCCAAGGCAGATGTAGCGCGCGGCGAGGCCGAGCTCGAACGCGCGCGTGTGAAGTTGGGACCGCCAGGCGAAGACAACCCGCAGGTGCGCCAGGCGCGCGTCGCTCTCGAGCAGGCGCGACTCGACCTGCAATACACGACCGTGACGGCACCGGCCGACGGAGTCATCACCAACCTGCGACTGTCGGTCGGGCAGTTCGTCAGCCGCGGCCAGCCTGGATTGAGCTTCATCGATGCGGACAGCGTCTGGCTCACCGCGTATCTGCGCGAGAACCAGTTGCGCGATGTCGCGCCCGGCAACGAGGTGCGGGTCGCCTTCGATTTCCAGCCCGGTCGCGTGTTCAGCGGCCGCGTCGAGAGCGTCGGCTGGGGAATCACCAAGGGCGGCGAGGCGCCGGCCGGCACTCTGCCGCAGGTCCAATCGCAGCAGGGTTGGGTGCGCGATCCGCAACGCTTTCCCGTGCGCATCTCACTGCGAGGCGAGGATAACGGTCCGTTGCAGGACCTGCCGACGCGCAATGGCGCACAGGCGAACGTACTGATCCTTACCGATCCGGACGCGTGGCTGCTGAATCCGCTCGGACGACTGTGGCTGCGTGTGATCTCCTGGCTGCGTTTCATCTACTGATGAGCGATGCAGGCGCACCCGATCTCGCACGGTCGCATGCCACGCTGCGCTTCGCATTCGGCGTGACACTTGCCCTCGTTGCCAGCGAGCTGTTGCAGTGGGCGCCGACATTCCTGGCGCCCGTGCTGGCGGGAGTGTTGCTGGTCAACATACCGATTCGTCCGCCGATCAAGGTCGCCGTCGGGTTTATCGCGATCATCGCGGCATCGGCGTTGATCGCCATGCTGCTATCGACCGCGCTGGTGGGCTCACCGCTGATCCTGTTCGGCGTCGCTGCGGTCGTAGTATTTCGCAGCCTGTACGTGATTGCGGAGGGACGCTCCCCTGTCGCGCCGCTCCTGCTGCTGATCTGTCTTACGACTATACCTGTGATTGCGCTGCAATCCTCCGCGGTCGCCGCCGCGTTCGCGTACGCACTGGTGCGAGCTGCTTGTCTCGCGGTCCTCGTCGTGTGGATCTCGCATCTGCTGTGGCCGCACGTGCTGCCGCCGCGTCCGCCAGCAAAGGTCGCACCACTACCGCCCGCCGCGAGACTCAGGAGTGCGCTGCTCGGTACGGCGATCCTGACGCCGCTGATGCTGCTCTACCTCTTGTTCGGGATAGCAGATGCCCTGCCAGTCCTGGTGGCGACTACGATGATCGTCGTGAATCTCGACTTCCAGCGCGGCCGCATGCAGGCGGTCGCTCTGGTCGCCGGCAATATCGGCGGCGGCATCGCGGCACTCGTGCTCATCGTGCTGCTCGCGATGCACCCTTCGCTCATTTCGCTCACGCTGCTTACGGCGCTGATGGCGCTCGCTTTCGGCTGGCGGATTGCCGCGGGCGACCGGCTCGCGCCGATCCTGCTGGTCGCCTGCAACGCGACGCTGATCGTGTTCACCTCGACTCTGCTGACCGACAAGGGAACGGTGGATGTGTGGGTGACGCGCCTGACGCAGTTCGTCGTCGCGGGAGCTTTCACCATCGGCATGATGACTCTGCTGTGGCCCGCATCCGCGCCCATGGCAAATGCACGAGTAGAGAAATGACGCGCCACCCACTCACAGCCACGCTCTTGGCCTGCTGGCTTTCGGCGGCGACCTTCGCGCACGCGGCTGGCGAGTTGCCGTCCTGGAACGATGGCCAGGCGAAGCAGGCCATCACCGCGTTCGTTGCGAAAGTCACGAAGCCCGGCACGCCCGATTTCGTACCGGTCGCCGAGCGCATCGCTGTATTCGACAACGACGGTACTCTGTGGGCCGAGCAGCCGCGGTATTTCCAGTTCCTGTTCGCCATCGACCGCGTCAAAGCGCTGAGCCCTCTGCACGCGGAGTGGAAAGACTAAGGAGCCGTTCGCCTCGCTGCTCCGGGGCGACCTCAAGGCCGCGCTGGCCGGCGGCGACCACGCGCTGAAGCAGGTCATGGCCGTCACACACTCGAATCTCACGACGGAGGAGTTCGAGGGCATCGTCAAGAACTGGCTCGCCACCGCGAAGCATCCGAACACGGGGCGTCTCTACACGCAGATGGCCTATCAGCCGATGCTCGAGCTGCTGGCGTATCTGCGCGCGAATCGCTTCAAGACCTTCATCGTGTCCGGCGGCGGCATCGCGTTCATGCGCGCCTTTGCAGAGAAGACCTACGGCATCCCACCCGAGCAGGTCATCGGCAGCAGCGGCAAGCTGAAGCTCGAGATGCGCGATGGCAAACCCGTGCTCGTGAAGCTGCCGGAGGTCGACTTCGTCGACGACAAAGACGGCAAGCCCGTCGGCATCCAGAAGTTCATCGGCCGCCGTCCGCTTGCCGCGTTCGGCAATTCCGACGGCGACCTGCAGATGTTGCAGTGGACGACCGCGGGCAGCGGGCTGCGCTTCGCACTCTACGTTCGTCACACGGACGCCGAACGCGAATGGGCCTACGACCGTCAATCTTCAATCGGCCGTCTCGACCAGGGCCTGGACGAAGCGCAGGCCAAAGGCTGGACGGTGGTGAGCATGAAGGACGATTGGAAAACCATCTTCGCGCCGCCGTGCACGGGCACGTGTGCGAAACATTGATAGCAAGCGACATCCTGCAAACACAGGATTCACGCATGCCAAGCGCGGATACCTACGACGACCGCATCATTCGCCTGTTCCTGCTCGGGGCAGCGTTCTGGGGCGTCGTGGCCATGGCAGTTGGAGTGTTCGCCGCCGCGCAGCTCGCGTGGCCAGCACTCAACTTCGATATTCCGTGGCTGACTTTCAGCCGCATCCGCCCCGTTCACACGCTCGGCGTGATATTCGCCTTCGGCGGTTCAGCGCTCATGGGCACGTGCTACTACGTCGTGCAGCGCACCGGACACACTCGTCTCGCATTCCGTCGACTCGCACTGTTCACTTTCTGGGGCTGGCAGACCGCGATGTTCCTGGTCGTGGCGACAGTTCCGTTCGGTATCACTCAGAGCAAGGAGTACGCCGAGCCCGAGTGGTTCATCGATGTGCTGATCGCCGTGGTGTGGGTCTCGTTCGGGACGGTGTTCTTCGGTACGGTGGCGCGGCGTCGCATTCAACACATCTACGTGGCGAACTGGTACTACGGCGCCTTCATCATCGCCGTGGCCCTGCTGCACATCGTCAACAACCTGGCGCTGCCGGTCTCGCTGCTCAAGTCATACCCGATCTATTCGGGCGGCCTCGATGCGATGGTGCAGTGGTGGTATGGCCATAACGCGGTGGCGTTTTTCCTGACCGCGGGCTTTCTCGGGATGATGTACTACTTCGTGCCGCGACAGGCCGAGCAACCCTTGTGGAGTTATCGATTTTCGATCTGCAGTTTCTGGGCGCTGATCTCGCTGTACATGTGGGCGGGTGGGCACCATCTGCTGTACACCGCGCTGCCGGACTGGGTGCAGTCGGTCGGCATGGCATTTTCAATCATGCTCTTCATGCCCAGCCTGGGCTCGGCCGCCCAGGGCCTGCTGACCTTCAACGGTTCCTGGGGAAAGGTGCGGACGGACCCCGCCGCCAAATTCATGGTGCTGGCGCTGGTCTGCTACCTCGGATCGACCTTCGAGGGTTCGATGATGGCGATCAAGTCGGTGAACTCTCTGACCCACGATACCGACTGGACCATCGGTCATGTGCACTTCGGAGCCATTGGCTGGGTGGCGATGATCGCGATCGGCTCGCTGTACGCCATGGCGCCGAAGGCGCTGGGTCAGCGGGCGATGCATTCGCACCGTGCGATGGAGCTGCACTTCTGGCTGCACACTGGTGGGCTGGTTCTGTATTGCATGGCGATGTGGGCTGCCGGCCTCACCGCGGGTCTGATGTGGCGCGCCACTAATCCGGATGGGTCGCTCGCCTATAGCTTCCTCGCCAGTCTGATAGCCATGAAGCCCTTCTACGTGGTTCGTTTCCTCGGCGGCGTGCTGGTCTTCAGCGGCATGGCGATCATGTTCTGGAATCTCTGGCGCACGGCCGCCGATGCCCGCGCGGGTCTGATCAAACCCATCTTTATTCCCACCGTCGAACCGGTTGCCGAGCCGATTCCGCAGCAGTATCCCGCACCCTTGCCGGCGAAGGCGTGAGTTGCCATGAACCTGCTGAAATACAAGCACTGGGAGAAGATCGAGAAGAACGTGGGCCTGCTCGCGGTCCTGATCGCCGTCGCGGTGTCGTTCGGCGGCCTGGCGGAGCTGACGCCATTGTTCATCAGAGCGCAGACGATCAAGCCGTCCCCGGGCGTGAGACCGTACGACGCGCTGCGGCTGGCCGGCAAAGATATCTATGTGCGCGAAGGTTGTTACACATGCCACTCGCAGATGATTCGCGCGCTGCGCTTCGAAACGCAGCGTTACGGCGAGCACTCCGTGCTCGGTGATTCCGTTTACGACCGCCCGTTCCAGTGGGGCTCCAAGCGCACCGGACCGGACCTTGCGCGTATCGGCGGCAAATACTCCGACGCATGGCAGAGACTTCACCTCATCGCTCCGCGCACGCTCGTGCCGGAGTCGAACATGCCGAACTACGGCTGGCTTGCCAAAGCCGAGATAGACGGCGCTGACGTGCAGGAGCGCATGCGGATGCTGCGTCGGCTCGGGGATCCGTACAGCGATGAAGAGATCGCAGCAGCATGGGGAGCGGTCGAGGGCAAGACCGAGCTCGATGCAATCGTCGCCTATCTGCAGGGCCTGGGCGTGCGCCCTGCTTCGGATGCTGTCGCGGCGGTGACGCCATGAATCCCATCTGGGGTCATGCGATCGGCGTGGTCATCATCCTGCTGTTGCTGCTCTTCAGCGGCATCTGGTTGTGGGCCTGGCTGCCTTATCACAAGCAGGCATTCGACGAGTTGGCTCGGCTGCCGAGTGAGGACAACCAGCGATGAGCGGCTTCTGGTCGGGTTGGGTGATCTTCCTGGCCGTGCTGACCATCGGCATCAGCGTGTCTTTGTTCGTGGGCGGCATGAGGATCAAGCTTCCCACCCAGGCCGATGGCACAACCGGACACAACTGGGATGGGATACGCGAAGGCGTGCGCAACCTGCCCTGGTGGTGGATCCTGTATTCCGTAATCGGATTCATCGTGCCCATCGGCTACCTGGTGCTGTATGCGGGCTTCGACAGTTTCAAAGGTGCGCTCGGATGGAGCTCGGAAGAAAAGCTGCAGCGCGATGTCGCTGCCAACGACGCGAAACTGGAGGCGCTCGTCGAACCGTGGCGTACGCTTACCGTCGAGCAGTTGGCGGAAAACGCAGCAGCGGTCAGTGTCGGCCATCGCCTGTATCTCGACAACTGCGCGGCCTGCCACGGCACCACCGCGCTCGGTAACCAAACGTTGGGTGCCCCTGATCTTACGGACGCTGACTGGCAATACGGCGGCGGCGGCGAAACGATCGTGGCGAGCATCCTCGATGGTCGCAACGGCGTGATGCCCCCTTGGGGAGCTGCGCTCGGCCACAACGGCGTGAATGAAGTCGCTTCCTATGTGCTGAGCCTGGGCGGCGTGAAGAGCCCGGCCGATTGGGTCGCTGCCGGAAAGCAGCGCTATGAAACATTGTGTGTTTCCTGTCACGGCCCCGAGGGTCTCGGCAGCGCTGCACTGGGCGCCCCGAATGTAACTGATCGCGTCTGGCTCTATGGCGGAAGCTTCGCGAGCGTCGCGACCAGCATCCGCGATGGCCGTGCTGGCGTCATGCCGGCGTGGCGATCGCGCTTGAATAATGACCAGGCCCGCCTGATCGCAGCCTGGGTGGTCAAGCAGGGCCCGCACGAACGCACAGCTGCAAACTAATGCCGACCGTGCGCGAACACTGGTACTCCCTGCCCGTCGTCTGGCTGGGCGCGGCAATCTTGATCGTGTCCATAGCCGGTTGCATCGGCCTGATGCTATCGGCCTCGCACTATCCCGATGAACCGGTGCGGCTCTCGGGCGATGAAGTGCTGCACGTCCCGGTGGCCCGGGAGCCGCAGCGCTCACCATGAAGATTCAGGAAAGCTGCTGCTGGCATTGCGGCGAACCGCTGCAGGCCGGCGTTGGCATTCGCGCGCTGGTTGCGGGCCAGCCGCGCCCAATGTGTTGTCACGGTTGCCGGGCTGCCGCCGAATGGATCCAACAGCTCGGCCTGGCTGACTACTACCGGCTGCGGACCACTCCAAGCCAGACGCTGTCCGACGTGACGAGCCCCGACAACTCTGGCGGCGATGGCTGGCACGATGCGGAGAGCTCGCGCCATGTGATACGCGAACTGGGTGCAGGCCTGCGCGAAACTCTTCTGTTGATCGAAGGCATGCACTGCACGGCGTGTGTGTGGCTGATCGAACGCGCGCTCGGTGCCATGAAGGGAATCGTCAGTATCCAGGTGAACGCGGTGGCGCGCCGCGCGCGCGTGGTCTGGCGCGCCTCGGAAATCACTCTGCCGCAAATTCTGCAAGCCCTTCCTCGCATCGGGTTCCAGGCACTGCCACTCGATGCACAAGGCCTCGACGACGCGCGTCGGCAAGAGTCGCGCGCCGCGCTCAAACGCCTGCTGGTCGCAGGCTTCGGCGCAATGCAGGCCATGATGTTTGCGCCGGCGCTCTATCTGGGCGCCGCTGCGTCACTCGACGCGCCCACCCGAGAACTGCTGCGTTGGGTGAGCTTCCTGGTGGCGACACCCGTGGTCTTTTACTCGGCGCGGCCATTCTTCGCCGGCGCCCTGCGCTCTCTTCGACTCGGCCAGCTCGGCATGGACGTCCCGGTCGCCTTCGCCATAGCGGCCGTTTACGCAGCAAGCTTCATCGAGGCACTGCGGGGCAGCGGCGAAATCTACTTCGATTCGATCTCGATGTTCGTATTCTTCCTGCTTGCCGGTCGCTATCTCGAAATGCGCGCACGGCATCGCGCGTGTGATCTCACCGATGCACTGGTCAAGCTGACTCCGCCCTTTGCCGATCGACGGCTCGAGGACGGCACCCTGCAACGGATCGCGATCCGCGAGCTACGTGTGGGCGACTGCGTTCATGTCAGCGAAGGCGGCAGCGTGCCCGCCGACGGCGCATTGTTGAGCGAGCGCTGCAGCGTCAATGAAGCGCTACTCAGCGGTGAGTCCGCACCTGTGTTGAAGCGTCGCGGCGATCTGCTGATTGCCGGATCCATATTGGAAGACGGACCGGTGCAGCTGCGCATCGAGCGCGTCGGCGCGGCAACCGCGCTTGGGTGCGTGGCCGCGTTGGTCGGCCGTGCGCAAGCCGCACGCCCACAATTAGTGTGTGTGGGCGAACGCGCTGCGGCTCGCTTCGTGGGACTGGTGTTTGCCCTGACGGCCCTGACCGTCGCCGCGTGGACAGTCGTCGATCCTTCGCGCGCGTTTACTGCAGCGGTGGCGGTCCTGGTCATCTCTTGTCCTTGCGCGTTTGCACTGGCCGTTCCCGCGGCGATCACTCGTGCGCTCGCCACGCTGGCGCGTAGCGGTGTGCTGGTGGCGAAACCGGATGCAATCCAGGCGCTGGCCGAATGCACTCATGCCTTGTTCGACAAGACCGGTACGCTGACTGAGGCCAGCTTGTCGCTGACCGATGTCGAAACGTTCAATGGTGTCTCGCGTGGCGAGGCGTTGCGGATGGCTGCATCGCTCGCGCGTCAAAGCCGCCATCCGGCTGCGCGGGTCATCGCCGCCGCTCATCCCGATCAAAGTGGCAATGCGCTGACCGGCGCAATCTCTCACCCTGGCCTTGGCGTGAGCGCATCCATCGCAGGGCGTGAATTGCGACTGGGCCGCAGCGATTTTGCGGTCGCTGCCGGGCCCATCTCACATGACTACGACGATGCAGTGCTGCTCGCCGACGACGCCGGACCCATCGCGGCATTTCGCTTATGCGAGCAGTTGCGAGTCGATGCAGGCGCTGCAATCGACGCACTGAAACAGCAAGGCGTGACGGTATTGATCGCGAGCGGCGACTCATCCGCCAAGGTCACAAGCATTGCCGAACACCTGGGCGTGAGTTCCTGGCGGGCGCGTCAGCTACCGGCCGAGAAACTCGCATGGCTAGCGACCTTGCGCGCAGAGGGCGCTCGTGTGCTCGCGGTAGGCGACGGTGTCAACGATGCGCCCGTACTGGCCGGCGCGGATGTGGCAATTGCACTCGCGGAAGGCGCCGAGTTTGCACAAGCGAGCAGCGACATCGTGCTCACGGGCGGGCGACTGGACGTCATTGCTCCCGCTCGCGCCATTGCACAGCAAACGCTCGCTGTTGTGCGTCAGAATCAGCAGTGGGCGCTCTTCTACAACTTCGCCGCGGTGCCGCTGGCTGCGTTGGGTTTTGTTCCACCGTGGTTGGCGGCGTTGGGCATGTCACTCAGTTCGGTGGGTGTCATCCTGAATACGCTGCGCATCGGGCATGGCAGGATCGCGTGAAGATTCTGTTGCTGATGATTCCGCTGTCGCTGCTCTTCATGGGCGCCGCCGTGGTGTTTTTCTTCTGGGCGGTCGATCACGATCAATTCGACGACCTCGAGACGCCGGCACTGTTGCCGCTCGACGACGCGCCAGAGCGCGAGGCAGAGTCGCAGTGAACGGCGTGCTGACACTCGGCGCCGCAGCCCTGCTGGGCCTGGCCGCGAGCGGTCATTGCCTGGTCATGTGCGGCGGCATCTCGGCGGCACTTGGGATGGCGGCGGCAAAGAATTCGGCGGGGCGTACGCGGCCACCCCTTCTTCTGGGCTACCAGCTGGGCCGCATCAGTGCGTATTCGCTGGCGGGTCTCTTGCTCGCCGGTACTTTCGGCGGCCTGATCAGCCTGTTGGATATCGAGTCGGTCCGTCGAACGCTGCGCTCATTGTCGGCGTTGGCGCTGTTGCTCGCTGCGCTCGTCGCGTTCGGGCGCCTGCGCGATCCCGGCACGGGTATCGGACGCAAGCTCTGGCAGCGACTCGCACCGCTCGGCCGGCGGCTTCTGCCAGTGAACACGCTGCCACGAGCATTTACCTTCGGCATGATCTGGGGGTGGATGCCCTGCGGTTTCGTCTATTCGGTCCTCCTGGTTGCGACGTTGCAGCTGGATGCCGTGCGCGGCGCGATGACCATGGCCGCTTTTGGTCTCGGCACTGCTCCGGCACTCTTGATCACAGCCTTCGGCGCGCAAAGGTTCAAGGGATTCGCTGCCCTGCCTGCTGCACGGCACGTCGCCGGATTCGTTCTGCTGCTCAGTGCCGTGGTGACGTTCGCCGGACCCTGGGTAGAGCACTCGGTGCCGGGACTGCACGCTTGGCTGCCGTGACTGCGGAATCGACCGCTGAAATAGAGCCCTCAACGTGAGCCGAACGGAAACGACAGCTCGACGGCTAGGAGAAGTCTTCGGACTCGCATCGCGCGCATTCCCCTGCGAAATTCAGATAGCCGAGGGTGAGTCTACCGCGGACGATCCGGTGTGAGAGCTAGAGACCCAACATCTAGGAGAGACAATCATGCGAAACACGATTCTCATGACGATACTGACGGCAACGCTTGTCTGGCCTGCCATGGCGGCGGCCGCACAGGCCGACAAGCCCCTGACCAAGGCCGCGTCCGTCGTAGCCCGGGCCACCGTTACGGCCATTGACCCATCGACGCGCACGGTGACGCTCAAGACCGAAGGCGGCGAGACGGTCGACGTCGCGGCTGGGTCCGAAGTGAAGAACTTCGACCAGATCAAGGTCGGCGACGTGGTCAAAGCCACGTACACCGAGTCGATCGCTTTCCAGGTCGTGCCCAAGGGGGAGACTCCCGGCGGTGCATCGCAAACTGCACAGCGCGTTCCCGGCGGCGCCGAGGTGGCGCAGCAGCAGACGACCTCGTTCAAGATTGCGTCCGTTGATCCGGAGACTAACGTCTTGTGGGTGACGCTGCCCAACGGCAACACCAAGAAGATTCAGGTGCAGGATCCGGAAGCGCAGAAGCGCCTGAAGACCCTGAGCCCCGGCAACGTCGTTGCAGTGACGTACACCAAATCGATGGCGATCCAGCTCGAGAAACTCGCCAAGTAGATAGACGTCGGTTTACTTGGATCCGTCGGGGGCCGTCGCCAGCTAGAAATACCAGAAGCCGATTGAAACGAGAACGTTGAGGTAGTCCCGCGCGGAATCGACCGTCGCCGTGAGACCCCAGTCGTAATCGCCCCAGATACTCGTGTGGAGCACGCGGACTTCAAATCCGCCCGTCACATGTATCCGGCTCGATACGCCTTCATAGTTCGAGGGCTCGTAGTAACTCCCCAGGCGAAGCCGCAGCCTGCCCGGTAATGCTTCGAGCTCCGAACCCAGCCGGACGCCGATGGTGTCATGAGTTCCGACGGGTTGTATTTTCTGGGCCAACACCGACTCCACACCCACTGCGTTCGCGCTCGATGCGGTGAAGAGCAGATCACTGGCCACCAGCCACTTGTGACCCTTCCAGAACGGCGCCGAATCGACCGCGTAGGACGCGCCCAGCCCCAGGGTCGCAGGCAAAATTACTTGTTGCGGAATGATCAGCCCGTTCACCGTCACCGGGGTGTCGCCTGGATTATCGGGTGCTTCATCGGAACGGATGGACGACGAGTAGGTGATGCCGAACCGCCAGGGACCGCGTTCCGGGTTCCACAGGGCGCCCACGTCCCAACCGGTGCCGGAGAGCTTTCCAAGCGTCGCATCGATTGTCGTGGTGCGCAGCTTGGTCGTCGTGGCGCGCAACCCGACACCGACTGTCAATTCACGATCGAGGAACTGCCGGCCGAGTGTCAGGGAGGCGACGCTCAGGACGTATTCATCGTCATCGGCACCGGTGCTTTCGAGTTCGATGATTTCCGAGTCGCTCAGTACACCCAGGGCCCAGGGTCCATATTGGCCCATCAGTCCCAGAGAGCGTATGCGGTGACTCTTATAGTCCGGCGGCGTCTCGCCGTTGTTGTCGAAATCATCGCTATCCAGACCGGTCAGG
>Ga0111539_10004950_pt1 | contig 17332 bp, 13 predicted proteins | sample RhiMethybrSRZTD1_FD_79667 | JGI IMG/M metagenome (GOLD analysis project Ga0111539, IMG submission 79667) | Populus rhizosphere microbial communities from Tennessee, USA - Rhizosphere MetaG P. TD hybrid SRZTD1 (version 2) (version 2) | ecosystem: Host-associated > Plants > Roots > Rhizosphere >... | reverse complement strand
ATCACGAACTACGACGGCGGAATTACCACGACTCCGCAGCAGCACGTCCATCCCAAGACCGTTCATGAACTGCAGGAGATTCTGCGCGACAAACACAAATATCCGAGCCCTGTGCGTGCGATGGGCAGCAATCACTCGCTCACGCCATGCGCTGCCTCCACCGGCACTGTCGTCAGCATGGACGGCTTCACGAAGATCGTGAAGATCGATACCTCGAAGAAGACGCTCACCGCGCAGGCCGGCCTGCAGCTGGTGGACGCCGCTGCAGCGATCCGCAAGAAGGATCTGCAGTTCATGCTGAACATCGAGATCGGCAACATCACGCTGGGATCCGCCGCGTGCTGTCAGACGAAAGACAGTCTCGACGGTGTCGAGCTCGGGCAGGTCAACTCGTACGTCACCGGAATAAAGTGGGTGAGTCCGTCGGGCGAATTGATGGAGGCATCCGAGAGCAAGAATCCTGCGCTGCTCCCGTACATCCGTGCCAGCTACGGTCTTGCGGGCATCGTCTACGAGGTGACGTTCAAGCTGAAGACGCTGGAGATCATCAGCTTCGACTACGACGTTCACGATGTCGAGGACATCAAGGATTCGACCATCAAGAAGGCGATCTCCGAAAACCAGACCATCGTCATGTGGACGATCGGCGACGACGTCGTGATTCAGTCGCGCAACAAGGCGAAGAAGCTGAAGCACGAGTTCCTGGCCGATGCGAGGGAGTTCGGCTGGAACTTCCTCGCCGCGTACACCGGGCGCGGCATCCGCGACCGCTTCGGCGGGCAGGGCCTCGGCAAGGTCAAGGAGCGATTGGGTGGCGGGGTCGAGCTGGCCTTCTACCGTTTGCTCAGCGCGGGAGGCGGGTTCACGCTCGAGGCGCCCGACAAGACGATCAACTACTCGAAGACGCCGCAGTCGGCGCGCTATGCCTTCACCTTCTGGGCGTTCCCGCGTGCGGACTACGTGAAGAATCTGAAGGACTACGTGAAGTGGGCCGACGCGTACTTCAAGCGGACTGGCTTCCGCTGCAACATGCCGCTTGGGTCTTACTTCATCCGCAAGGATCGGAGCTCGTTGCTCTCATACACGTGGGACGGCGACATCATCTCGCTCGATCCGATTCACGCGCCGAGCGATCGTGAGCCCGACGCGTGGCCGACCTTCCTGAAAGCCTTCAACGAGTGGGCCCATCAGCGCGGCGGTCTTCCGCTGCTCAATCAGAGCCCGTTCCTGACCAAGCAGCAGGTCGCGGATGCGTACGGCGATCGGTGGAAGAAGCTGGGCGACTGGCTCAAGGTGATCGACCCCGAGCGCCGCATGGTGAACGAGTTCTTCGCAGAATTGTTGTAAGGTCCGGCTGAAGCCGGACACTACAAACGTTGGGCGACGACGGCCGCGCCCAATAACCCCGCGCCTTCGTTGAGGATCACGTGCACCGGGATCTGCGAAACGAGACCGCTCAGGGGGTCCTTGGCGCGGAACGCCTCGATGAAGTCGCCGTTGGTCAGTGCCGGCAGGATCTTTCGGGCAATGCCGCCACCGATATACACCCCCGCTGTGGCCATCGTCCGCAGCGCGAGGTTGCCCGCTTCGGCGCCGTATGCGCTGGCGAACATCCGCAGCGCCTCGGCACACGACTGACAACGGCCGCCAAGCGCGGCCTGCGAGACCAGCGCAGGCGCGACAGGCGATTCGAGGTCCGGGACGATCTCGCACTCTCCTCCGCGGTGAGTGAAGCGATGCAGGTTCAGCAATCCCTGCCCGCTGATCACCTGCTCGACTTCGGCCCGCCCGTAGCGCTCTCGCAGCATGCGCACCAGCTCCAGCTCGCGATCGGTGCGCGCGGCGAAGTCGGCGTGGCCGGCTTCGGTCGGCACGGGCTGCCATCCGCCTTCCACCCGGTGGAGATACGCCTGACCCATTCCGGTACCGGCCGCGATCACCGCTCTCGATCCGTTTTGGTGGGGGATGCCATCCTGAAGCGACAGGAGCTCGTCTGCTGCGAGCACTTCGATTGAGCTCGCGGTGGCTTCGAGATCGTTCAGCAGGCGCGCGCGGCGTGCGCCGAACCGCGCGCCGACCTCGTCAGCCGCGACTTGGAGGCCGCCGACGTTGGTCAGCGTGGCACGATCGTTCACGACGGGACCGGCGACGCCCATCGCCACCGCCTCGACTGTGACCGGCTTCTTCAGATCGACGGCGAACGCCTCGAGGATGTCAGCGAAGCGCGGGAATGACGCCGTCGCGTAGCTGTGGATAGCCAGTGGGACCGGCCGCGGATGTTGCCGCTCGAAGAGACCCAGCAACGTTTTCGTACCGCCGACATCACCAGCGAGCAGCATTTCGTGGGGCGTTCCTCGAGACGCGTGGCCGGCCGCTCCGTTGTCGCGGCCGGAATGTTTCGTCGAAGGCTCGTTATTGAGGGATCTCCTCAGCCCATGCGCGCCATGAGTTCACAGTAGATTATATTGGTGGCGCGTGGCTACGCCTGGTACGACCACCGTCTCGCGGCGTCAGGTGCTCGAACGCTGCAAGCATCTGCGAGACGATCACCTGCGCTACATGCAGAAGTGGGGTCTCATACACCCCGCACATCGCATAAACGGTGAAGTGTCTTACGCATTCACCGATGTCACGGTGATCCGTCAAGCCGATGCCGAGCTCGCCGGCGGCGCCAGCTTCCGCGCCGTGATGCGCAACCTGCTCGCCACACGGGTCGGCCAGTTGGCCTTTGATTTCCGTCTCGCGGCCGAACCGGCCAAAGTGCTGCAACTCAAGCGGCCGGAGCCGCCGCCGCTCGCCGTGCTCATGGATGCGTCGCCCACGCGTATCGGGACCACCTACGCCGAGCGCGAATTCGTCGAAGCCTCATCGCTCGACGATGGTGACCCCGCTCACCACGAGGAGGCACTGTCGGGGTACCGGCGGGCGCTGGAGATCGATCCCGACCTCGTGCCGGCGATCATCAACCTCGCCAACATTCACTACTCACGCAACGAGATCGCCGAGGCCCAGGCACTGTATGAGCGCGCCATTGGGCTTGAACCGGAGGTCTTCGAAGCGCACTTCAACCTGGGCAACATCTTCCATGACCTCGGACGCTACTCAGACGCGCGCGTCTGTTACCGCGATGCGCTGCAGCTGAATCCGACCTACGCGGACGCGCATTTCTATCTGGCGGTCACGCTGGAGAAGAACGGGCAGTCGCAGGAGGCGCGACTGCACTGGAAGGCGTACCAGGAGCTGGCACCCAACGGAGAATGGGTGCACCTGGCCAAGGAATTTTCCGATTAGTACCGGTACTCGTCCGGATTGCGCTTCTTCGGCGCCCGCCGCAGCTTGTAATACTGGCAGTCGATGCACCACGCGTCGGGATCGAACCCGGTCGTCCCCGCGTAGGGCTTGACCTCGCGATGCGTGCAGAAGGCGGCGGGGACGCCTTCTTCCACAGGTTGCTGCCACCGGCACGAGGTGAAGCGCACGAATCCCGTTGACTGCGGAGCGGAGGGGGTCGGGGTGCCCTCGGTCGTGGTCGGCGTGGCTTCGGCCGGATCGTCGCTGGGTGGGCCCATGGGGCCGTTATTGAAGTTGGACGCCAACGGCTTTCTCCAGCGCGCGGAGCGCGCGAACCTCTTCGGGTGAGACCAGTGTCAACGCGTTGCCTGTTGACTCGGCTCGGCCCGTCCGGCCCACCCGATGCACGTAAGCCTCGGGCGTGTCCGGTACTTCATAGTTGACGACGTGGGCGATGCCATCGATGTCGAGCCCACGCGCCGCGACGTCGGTCGCGACCAGCACCGGATAGGTGCCCGTCCGGAATCCTTCGACTGCCGCCATGCGCTGCTGCTGTGTGCGATCGGCGTGCAGCGAGGCCGCCCGAATGCCCATCCCGCTGAGTCGACCGGCCAGCCGTTCCGCGCCAATCTTGGTGCGGCAGAAGACCAGCACTGGTCCGGTTGCCTCATCACGCAGCCAGCGGGCAAGCCACTGCGTCTTCTCGCCGGCGGCAACGGTCTGCACGTTGTGCGAGATCGTCTGGGCCGGACCGCCGCGCCGTCCCACCTGCACGTACTTCGGTTCGTGCAGAAACTCCTGCGTCAGCCTTAACACTTCCGCGGGCATCGTCGCCGAAAAGAGCAGGGTCTGCCGCTTGGCCGGCAGCGCTGAGAGGATCCGCTGCACATCGGGCCAAAAGCCCATGTCCAACATGCGATCCGCTTCGTCCAGCACCAGGATCTCCAGGCCGGAGTAGTCGATCGACGCGTGCCGCATGTGATCCATCAGCCGCCCCGGTGTCGCGACGACGATGTCGACGCCGGCGCGCAGGGCAAATTCCTGCGTGTCCATCGGCACGCCGCCGAACACGGCCACGCTCGAGACGGTGGTGTGATACGTGAGGCCCTGCACCTGGTCTTCGATCTGCACCGCGAGCTCGCGTGTCGGCGCCAGCACCAGTGCTCGGGTGCGCGGCGGCTGCGGCTGCGGCTCGTTGAGGAAGCGCTGCAGGATCGGGACGAGGAAGGCGGCTGTCTTTCCGGTGCCGGTCTCGGCGCAGGCGATCACGTCGCCGCCGCCGATTGCCAGCGGGATCACGCCGCTTTGAATCGAACGCGTTTCGGCCCAGCCAAGATCGCGAATGCCCGACAGCAGACGCTCGTCGAGCGAGAGTTTGTCGAAGGGGATCGGTGCGGGATCGAAGGGCGACGGTTCGTAGGCCAGCACCGCCGGCTCTGGCCTGGCGATCGGCTGTGGGTGAGTTCGCCGGCGCGGAGGTCCGCGGCGGCTTCGACGTCGTGGTGACGATGAATTAACAGAGCTCAATGTCTGACTTTATCTAGCCCGGAAGGTGATGATGCCGCGGACCGGGTCGTAGGGAGATACGCCGACGGTGACTCGATCACCTGGAACGACTTTGATTCGGAAGCGACGCATACGGCCGCTCAACTGTGCGAGTACTTCGTGTCCAGCATCGCACTGCACGCGATAGAGGCCGCCCGAGTGGACAGCCACGACAGTGCCTTGCATGTCGATCAGATCGTCTTTACTCAATACTCATCCTATTTCGAGGGCTATACGAGTGCGCCCGGGCCTAGCAATCAGTGTGCCACAGTGCGGGGTAGCAAGCAAATCCATCATTTCCAACAGTTAATCTGAAGGGATCTAACAGTTGATCCGACGGGATCGGTGTGTTCAGAGGGAACGAACTGCCTCCTCAACCTGCGCCGCCAGCGCGGCGTAATCGTCGCCGCGCAGCCGAAGCGGCGCCCCGAACGTCACGCGTACGCGCCCGGGCTTCACGAACGTGCTGCCCATCGGCATCAGCTTATCGACGTCGTCGATCCGGATTGGAACGATCGGAATGTCGAGCCTCGAACCGATCATGCCGATGCCACCGCGGAACGGCTTCAACTGGCCGGTCGGCGACCGCATACCCTCCGGAAAGATCAGGATTGACCAGCCCATCCCGGTCAGTTCGCCGATGTACTTCAACGTCTGGCGTGCGCCGGCCTCGCGCTGTGGCAGCGGGAAGGCGTTGAAGAAGAACGCGGCCAGGTAGTAGTTGAGGGAGTTGGTGAACCACTCCCGCCACGTGTGGTCGGCGGCAAAGAAGTGCGCTTTGAAGAATTCCTTGGCCATCGCGGGAGCGACTCGCGCCCGCCACCGGCCAGGCAAGGCCGAGATGATCACCGGCACATCCATGTGGCTCTGGTGATTCGACGCAAACACCACGGGGCCGCTGATGTGACTCAAGTGCTCCAGGCCCTCGACGCGTGCGTGCGCGAATGCGCGCGTCAGCGGCACGATCCACGTCGCTTGGGACAATCGGCGCACGAGACGCACGGGCCAGGTGCGGTTCCACGACGGGAACTCGACGGGCTCCTCGACGCCGTCGGCCCCCGCCGCCGGCGCTTCGACCAGCCGCTTCAGGTCGGCCACGCTCGCCACTTCCGAGAATCGTCCCTCGTCGAGGCGCGTTTGAAAACGATCCTCGAGAGCGACCATCAGCTCGACGCGTTCGAGCGAGCTCAAGCCCAATTCGTCGAGCGTCGTCGTCCCGCTCACCGCACGACCGTGCGCGAATCGCCCGAGCAGCGACTCGAGAGAGTCGCCGGTCGGTGCCACGACCGGAGTGCCGCCCGCTCGCACCCAGTCGCGGATCGCGCTTCGCTTCAGTTTGCGCGTCCCCTCGGTGCGCGGCAGGTTGGTATCTGGCCAGAAGGACGAGGTGCGAATGCGCTGATGGTCCTGCAGCCGCGCATTGGCCCCCCGGATCACCGCATCGACATCGGTCCCCGGATCGACGACGAGGACGGCATGGACCCGCTCCTGCGCGCCATCGATCGCGCCGACGACAGCGGACTCTCGTACCCCAGGCTGCTCGTCGAGCACTCGCTCGACGTCCTCGGGAAACACATTGAGGCCGTCGGGCGTGACGATCATTTCCTTCTTGCGGCCCTTGATGAACAGACGCCCCTGCTCGTCGCGCTCGCCGATATCCCCTGTATGTAGCCAGCCGTCGGCGTCGAAGACGCTGTCGGCTTTGGGCTCTGGGCTTTGGGCTTTGGGCTCTGGGCTTTGGGCTTTGGACTCTGGGGCGTAATAGCCGCTGGTCACGTTTTCGCCGCGGACGAGAATCTCGCCACCGTCGGCAATTCGGATCTCGACACCCTGAATGGCCGTTCCGACCGAGCCCTTGCTCGTCTTGAACGGGTGATTGAGCGTGACGATCGGCGCGGTCTCGGTGAGCCCGTAGCCCTGGACGACGGCGAAGCCAAGCCGGCGCCAGAACTCTTCGACATCTGGCGGCAGCGGCGCCGCACCGACCACGAAGGCCCAGAACTTCAGGCCGAATGCCGAGTGCACGCGGCGGTACTTCCACCATCGTCCGGGGATGGAGATTCCCGGAGGAGGAGGGTCCGCGGCTTCAGGAAACGCATGGATGATGTGCTCGCGAAGGACGTCCAGAATTTTCGGTACGCAGACGAGCACCGAGACGCGCCGCGTCTTGATCAGCCGCAGCACATCGTGCGGGTTGAAGCTGCGCGTGAAGATCACCGTGCCGCGCACCATCGGCGGAATGTTGCTCGCCATCGACTGCCCGAACATGTGGCTGAGCGGCAGGAGGTTGACGAAGCGCAGAGGATGGAACGGCCACGCGTACTTGCGGTACTTCAGCACCTCGCGTTCGACGGGAACTATGTTCGCCAGCACGTTGCGATGGCGAATCACCACGCCCTTTGGCTCGGCGGTCGCGCCTGACGTGAAGATGATCTGAATGACCTCGTCTCGGCTGATCGGCACGGTCGGCATCGGTCCCGCCTCCGCCTCGCGGCTTCGGCGCGGCAGGCCCTCGGTGCGCCAGTCGAAGTCGGCGAAGGGCCACACCTGCTTGAACGCGTGCCCGGCCGGAAGTTGTGCCACATCGTCGCCGGTGAGAATGAGGCGCGCGTCCACGAGGGCGCGCACCTTCAGCACGAACTCGGCCGACGATCGGTAATCGATGGGGACGACGATGATGCCCGAGAGGAGGCATCCCCAGTAGGCGGCAACCCACTCAGGGCGGTTTTCTCCCCAGAACACGACCTTGTCGCCCTTGGTGAATCCCGACGCTGCGAGCTTTGCGGCGAAGCCTCTCGCCGCGCGGGCCACTTCCTCGTAGCTGTGTGCCCGCCGCCGGTAGCCGTCGTCATAGACCAGGAACTCGCCGCGAATCTCGGCCAGGTCGCGAAAGAAGTCGATCAGCGTATTCCGCGGCACTCGTGAATTATGATTCAGCCGTTGTCTGTTCCCCCTGCGATCGCCGTCGGCGCCTTATATGACAGCGTCCTCCAGTCAGCGCTGCGCCAGTTCTTCGAGCGCGCGTCGCTCGACACGGAGGTCACGCCGTCGGTATCGTCTGACGGCCGTCTGTCGATCGAGCCGTCGGCAAATCCCTCGGCGCTCATCATCAGGTGGTTCGGGACGCGCTACACGCTGCGCGTGCCGCCGCGATGGCCGTTTACGGCCCATGAAGTGCGGTTGGCGCAGGCGATTGGCGCGGTGCTGGCCGCGCGCTACAGCGCCATCCTGAACCCGCGGATCATCGCCGAACGGAACGATCTGTTCCGCGGCTTTATCGAAGACCGCTACGTCGGCGCATTCCTCGATCACCGCTCGTACGCGATCGAAACGCGAGAGGCCAAGGCCGACCGGATTGCGTCGGTGATTGAGCTGCTCCGGGTCGCGGCGCTTTCCAGCTACGAGAACCGGCCGATTTCAACCGGCGTGGTGCTGCTCGGGACATCGACCGATCCGTGCCGGCCCGATACGCCGCTGCCGGTGACGGCCCCCTCGTATACGGAATCCACGACCGCGATAAAAAGCCTGTTCCGTCTGGCCGACGGCGTGCGCACGGTCTTTCTCGCCAATTCGGAAGGCCGGCTGCTCGACATCATCGACATCGAACGCTGGGCCACTCAGGTGAACCGGCAGCAGACGCTGCAGGTGCCGTGCGCGAAGGCCTATCAGCCGCACGCGCGGGCGACGCTGCAGCAAGGACACGTTTGTGCGGTGCTCAGCCCGTCGCGTGAGATCAAGGTCTTCGCCGAGGGTGCCGAGGTCTTTACGTTCCGCGGTGCCGCCTGGCACCTCCTCGATCTGCAGGCCAAGTACAAGCAGTGGGCCGAGGCCGTCGGCGACGAGGCGCTGGCGATGCGGATCTTTCAAACGGCGCTCGACCTGGCCGATGCGCGCGAGGGCGCGCTGTTCGTGGTTGCGCGCGACGCAGCCACCGCCGTCGCCAATCTGGTGTCGCCCGCCGATCGGCTCGATGTGCCGCACGACCCAGCCATCGGTGCCGGTCTGACGTCACGCCGCGATCTGCTCGCGTTGCTCGAGGGGCGTTCGCTCACCGATCTGGATCCCAACGTGCTCGCAGCGCTCGCGTCGCTGGACGGCGCGATCGTCGTCGATCCGAACGCGCGTCTGCTCGCTGCCGGCGCCATCCTGCGTCATCCACCGTCGGCTGAGTTGGAAGCCGTTGTCGAGGGCGCGCGCACGACCGCAGCGCTCGCTGCGAGCAAGTTCGGTCCGGTTCTCAAAGTCAGTGAGGACGGCATCATTACGTTCTTCGACGGCGAGAAGGTCTGGGACATCTAGTGGTGCAGCACTTACGACTTTCTGGTAAACGACATTAATTAGGCAGATCCCCAATAGCGTGTGTCACCTCCTCCGAGTATGATCGGCAACTCCTATGCGGTTCTTTCTGACCGGCGCGACGGGCTACATCGGTTCTGCGGTCCTCGAAGCCGGTCTTCGAGCGGGTCATCAGGTCACCGCGCTCGTTCGCGATCCGGAGAAGGCGGAACACGTCTCGTCCCGTGGTGCGTCCGCGGTCATCGGTGAGCTCTCGCGCCCGACGACCTACTCGGGGCCGGCGGAGCAGTGCGACGTCCTGATTCACACCGCCTACGAAACGTCGAAGCGCGCGCAAAACGTGGATCGACAGGCGATCGATACGTTGCTGGCCGCTGCCGGACGACGCGCCGACGCCGGACGTCCAGCGTCGATCGTGTACACATCCGGAACGTGGGTGCTCGGCCATACGCAGGGTGCAGCCAAGGAAGATGCGACGCTCGATCCGCCGGCGCATGTCTCCTGGCGGCCATCGCATGAGGCACTTGTACTTGGCGGTTCGCGTGGCGGTGAGATCCGCACTGCGGTCATCAGACCGGGCATCGTCTACGGCGGCGCGCGCGGCATTATCGGCGACCTGTTGAAGGACGCGAGAAACGGGTTGCTGCGCGTGGTGGGTGATGGCCGCAATCACTGGTCGTGCATTTACGACCGCGATCTCGCCGACGCCTACGTGCGTGTGGCGGCATCGCCGGATGCGTCAGGGATCTACCACGTCAACGACGAAGCCGACGAGCGCGTGGACGATATCGTGGACTCGATCTCACGGCACGTCCGGACGCGCATCGACATCCGTCACGTACCCCTCGAGGAAGCGCGGACGAAGATGGGCCCCTACGCGGAAGCCCTCGCGCTCGATCAGATCGTCAGAAGCCCGCGTGCCCGCGCGCTGGGATGGTCGCCGTCGCTGCACTCGGTGGCCGGCAATGTGGCGCGTCTGCTGGAAGAATTCCGCACGGCCTGCGAAGCCGCGGCATAGATGTAGTGTCCGCCTTCAGGCGGACTAGGTGTCCGGCTTCAGCCGGACCCTACGAGTCATCGAAATCCCGCTTATCTTCGTCGGTCGCCCCAGGCAGAAACTCGAAAAACGCATCGAGACTGCGATCCAGTGCGCGGCGGAGCTGTGGGATCGTGCCATCGATCGTGTGCAGAGTGAGTCCAGCGTCGCCGTCTTTCAACCGAAGACGGGGCTCGTCGGCCGCGACCAGCGTGCCCTCGGGGACGAGCCGGATGCCGTAGACCAACGTGTAGCGCGCCATACGCGTGATGAACCTCTCATGCGCGGCGCCAATGCACCGCGACGACGACTGCGAGCAGCGCGGCTCCACTGAGCGCGACTGCCACGGACGGGACGAAGAGCAGCACGGCGGCTATCGCCGCCAGCGCGCGCTCCAGCGGTGACGCCCCGCGACGGATCCATCCTGACGCAGAGACGGCAATGGCCACCACCCCGAGCGACGCCGTGAACACCGACCACGCGATCACTCCGGCTGGGGCTTGCAACAGCAAGCCGAGCCCGCGTGGATGGATCGTAAACGCCAGCGGCACGACAAAGGCCGGCGCCGTGTACTTCCACGACAGCATCGTCGTTCGCAGCGGGTTGCCTCCGGTGACCGCCGCGGCCGCAAACGGCGACAGCGCGGTCGGGGGACTCACCTCGGACAGCACTGCGTAGTAGAACACGAACATGTGCGCTGCGACCTCAGCTACGCCGACCTGTACGAGTGCCGGCACGATCATCACCGCGGCAATGATGTACGACGCCGTCACCGGCACGGCGAGCCCGAGCACCCAGACCGCGAGCGCGGCGTACAGGATCGTCAGCAGCAGGCTGCTTCCCGCGAGTGTGACGATCAGTCCGGCGACCTTGAGGCCGAGTCCGGTCAACGTGATGACGCCGACGATGATGCCGGCGGTGGCGGTGGTGGCGGCGACGGACAACACGCCGCGTCCGCCGGCGGCGAGCGCAGTCGCGAGTCGGGTTGGTCCGAGCGCTGTCTCGCGGTTGGCAAAGCTGAGCGCGACGCCAAGCACCGTTGCCCAGACCACGGCGAGATACGGCGTGAAGCCCATGACCATAAGCACGACGATCGCGGCGAGCGACGCAAAAAAGTGCCAGCCCTTTCGAGTCAGTACCCCGAGCGTTGGCAGGTCGTCGTTCACTGGCCGCAGCGAGAGCCGTCGAGAGTCGCCTTCGACCATCAGAAAGATCGAGAGGTAGTAGAGGAACGCCGGTATCGCGGCCATCACGATGACCTGCAGATACGAGATGCGCAAGAACTCGGCGATGAGGAACGCCGCGGCGCCCATCACCGGCGGCGCGAGAATGGCGCCGATGCCCGCGGAGGCGAGCACGGCGCCGGCCGTATCGGTGGGGTAGCCGGCGCGCCGCATCAACGGCCAGGTGATCGATCCGAGCATGACGGTGTTGGCGACACCGCTGCCCGACACCGCCCCCAGCAGGTAGCCCGCGATGGTGACGGTGCGTCCGGGTCCGGCACCATCGCCCGAACGGCCGATCGCCGCCATCGTCCAATCCACGAAGAAGCGACCGGCGCCACTGTATTCGAGGACGGCGCCATAGATGGTGAACAGGATGATGTAGGTCGCGGTGACGTCGAGCGGTACGCCGAAGATGCCTTCGAGCGTCATGTACAGCGTGCCGACGAGACGGCCGATCGAATAGCCGCGATGCGCGATCAGATCCAGGCCGACGCGATCGAGGAGCGGACCGTAGTAGCCGTAGGCGAGAAACATGAGCGCGGTGACCGGGAGCACCCACCCTGATGTCCGGCGCGTCGCTTCGAGCACCAGGCCGATGGTGACGATCCCGAGCACGACGTCCGTCGTCGTTGGCGTGGCGGCACGGTGCACGAACGCGTCGAGATCGACGAATGGCCACAGCAGCGCGACGAGCGACAACACGATCAGTACGGCGTCAATTGCGATCGTAAGGCGCGTCCTTGTGGACCGTCCGCCTTCGCCTGCGGCTTCGGCGGGACTCGCCGCGAACGGCTCGGCCTGGCGGGTCAAGAAGGTGATGAGCAGGACCAGCAGCAGGAAGCTGATTCGATACGAGTGCGTCTCGACGTAGGCGACGGCCCAGTAGAGCGCGTACCCAGCGAGGGCGAACGCCAGGACCGAGGTGACTCGCGACTGCGAGCCGGTACCTAGTTCGTCCACGCCTGCTGGTCGCGGTAGTAGCGAATCGCGCCGGGATGGAAGGGAATCGGCGATCCTGATGTGGCGGTCTTGAGCGACAGCACTTTGGCCTGCGGATGGATCGTCGCCAGCTCCGGCTGCCTTTCGAACAGTACGCGGGTGATGTCGTGCGCGAGATCCTCGGGCATGGTCTCCGAGACGACGAGGAGGACCGCGACGCCCACGACCGGGATGTCGGTGTCCTGTAGATACATGCCCTTCGGGATGATGGCCTTGTAGTAGAGCGACGGACCGTAGGTTTTCTCGAGCTGCGGCAGCAGCGAGTCCGTTGCGATGAATCGTGCGCGAATGCGCGGCGTGTTCACCAGATCGAGTACCGAGGCCGTCGGCAGGCCACCGTTCCAGAAGAACGCATCGATCTTGCCGTCCTTGAGCGCGTCCACCGACTGCGCGACACCGAGACTCTGCGACCGGATGTCATTGGCGCCGACACCTGACGCCTCCAGAATGCGGTAGCCCAACGTCGCCGTGCCCGAACCGGCGGCGCCCATTGAGATGGTGCGTCCCTTCAACTGCGCGACGTCAGTGATGCCCGAGTCGGCCAGTGTGACCAGATGCGTGTAGCTCGAATAGAGGACCGCCAGCGTCCGCAGTGGAATCGCACCGAAGTCTTTGAAATCGTCGCGCGCGAGCACGGCATCCTGCGCGGCGTCGGACATCGTGAAGGCGAGGTCCGAGGTGCCCTGCTTCAAGAATTTCAGATTGTCGATCGATGCCGCCGTCACTTCCGCCGTCGCCTCGACGTTGGGCAGGCCTTCGGTGATCACCTTGGCGATGCCGCCGCCGTACGGATAGAACACGCCGCCGGTTCCGCCCGTGGCGATCGACAGGCGACGCTTGCCGCCGTCGCGAGGCCCGCCGGGCGCGCACGCCGACAGCGCGACAAGTACCGCGAGGAGAAGGGCGAGCCGCATGACGGACAACTATACTGAACTCTCATTAATGCTGGTCACGCTCGATGACATTCGTGCTGCAGCCACCCGGATTCGCGGTGTCGCGCGGCGGACGCCTGTACTCGAAATTGAGTTGACAGGACGTTCGCTCGCGCTCAAATGCGAGAACCTGCAGCCGAGCGGCGCCTTCAAGCTTCGCGGCGCGTGCAACATGGTGGCGCAGCTGCAGCCCGCGGCGAGAGCCGCCGGCGTGATCACCTATTCGTCCGGCAATCACGGCCAGGCTGTCGCGATGGTGGCTCGCTCCTTCAGCATTCCCGCGGTCGTGGTGATGCCGGAGACGGCGCCGCAGGTCAAAGTCGATGGTGTCCGGCAGTTCGGGGCCGGGGTGATCTTCGCCGGCAGGACGTCGGCCGATCGCAAGGCCCGGGCGGAAGACCTTGCCGCACAACGCGGCCTCACCATCGTGCCGCCGTTCGATCATCCGTGGATCATCGCCGGTGCCGGGACGGTGGGACTCGAGATCCTCGAGCAGTGTCCTTACGCGACGACGGTCTTCGTGCCGATGGGTGGCGGTGGACAGATCTCAGGCGTGAGCGCGGCAGTGAAGGGCATGCGCGGTGGTGTTCGCGTGATTGGCGTCGAGCCTGCAGGTGCGGCGCGGATGTCGGCGTCGCTGGCCGCGGAGCATCCGGTCACGCTCGAACGCGCCACCAGCATCGCCGATGGACTGCTCACGCTGCGCCCCGGAGATCTCACGTTCGCTCACGTGCGCGCGTTCGTTGACGAGGTCGTCACCGTCAGTGATGACGAAATGATCGAAGCGGTGCGGTGGCTGTTTCACGAGGCGCATCTCGTCGCCGAGCCGAGCGGCGCGGCCGCTACGGCCGCTGCGTTACGTGCCGGCGTACACGGCGCGGTGGCCGTCGTCTCCGGTGGCAACGTCGATCCCGTCGCGTACGCGGGCTATATCTCACGCGGCTCGTAGTGTCCGGCTTCCGCCTTCGCGAAACGCTACGGCGGACCACCGTAGCCTTGGCGAAGGTGGTTAGCCGGACGTCAGAATCCGCCGCGCTTCCTCTACCCCTTCATCAACGCTTGTGATCGCTCCATCAAGCTGCTTCTCGTAGACCTGCTTCAACACCTCTCCGACGCGAGGGCCCGGTTGGAGGCCAAGCTCCAACAGATGGCGGCCCAAGAGCAGCGGCGGCGGTGGCTGATGCTCGACGCCGAGCGCCCGGGCACGTTCGATGAACCAGTCCATGGCCGAACAGTCGAACGATCCGGTCCGGCCGCGGCAATCTGCGCGGGCGAGTCGTGCCAGCAGTTCCAAATCCACCTTTTGCGCGAGACGACGGAAGGCACCGTCGCCGACGTTCTGGGCCTTGTGAAACATGCCTGGCTTGAGATGCTGCGCCACCAGGCCGACTACCTGGCGCCGCACGTCGAAGCCGTCGATGGTGTGCACGTTCAACCGATCGAGCAGCGACTCGGTTGGCTCGACCCCCGCCTGCTCGTGATCGAGCGATCGGATCCGGCCGTCGACGAAGGCCGTGGTCGGAGGCTTGCCGAGGTCATGACACACCGCGCCGAGCATCACGGTGATGAGCTGAGGACGATCGAGATCATCGTTGGCCGCGCGCGCTTCGTCGATGACCATCAGCGTGTGCGTCCACACGTCGCCTTCGGGATGCCACTCCGGCTCCTGCTCGCAGCCGACCAGCGGCCGCATCTCGGGCAGTACCCGATCGATGACGCCGAGGTCGAGCGCCAGCATGAACCCGATTGATGGCCGTGCGGCCTTGAGCAGGAGCTTTTCGATCTCTCCCCAGATTCGCTCCGCCGGCAGATCGTCGAGTGGGATCGACCGGCACAGCTCGCGCGTCTGGTCGTCGAGCGTCAGCTCGAATCTCGCCGCGAACTGGATCGCGCGCAGCACGCGCAGGCTGTCATCGCCGAACGTCTTGTGATCGACGACGCGAAGGATTCGCCGCGCAAGATCGCCGCGCCCATCGAAGGGATCCTCGTACTCGCCGGTCAGCGGATCCCACGAGATGGCGTTGATGGTGAAGTCGCGACGGCGCGCGGCGTCCTCGATCGACATCGATGGATCACCGCGAACCTCGAACCCCTTGTGGCCCCGTCCGCTCTTCGATTCGCGGCGGGGGAGCGCCACGTCGATGTCGCCGACGGTCTCGTCGGGCACTCGCAGTTTGTAGACAGGAAAGCTGCTGCCGACGGCTTCCACTCGACCGAACTGCTCGAGCAGCGACGGCAACCGGTCTTCGGCGATGCCGAAGACCTCGAAGTCGATGTCCAGGGGATCCTGGCTTTGGGCTCTCGGCTCTGGGCTTTGGGCTTTGGGCTCTGGGCTTTGGGCTCTCTCCTGTGCGAGGAGTGAATCGCGTACATAGCCGCCGACAACGAGCGCGCGGCCGCCGGCGTCGCGCACGGCGCGAGCGAGGTCGCGGACGATCCCGGGAGCTGTAGTACCGTTCACGCGTCGATTATCCCGTATGAGTCTTTTCGACGATCCGGCCGTGACACTGCTACGCGATCTGGTGTCGATTGATTCCGTCAATCCATCGATATCGAGCGGTGCTCGCGGGGAGGCCGCGGTCGCTCGACGGATTGCCGGCGAGCTCGAGTCCATAGGACTCCGCGTCGAGATCGCTGACGCTGCGCCGGGCCGCCCCAACGTCGTCGGCGTACTCGACGGCCGGGCGCGGGGCCGCTCGCTGATGTTCTGCGGCCATACCGACACCGTCGGCGTGAGCGGGATGCGTCAACCTTTCACACCGGAGATTCGCGACGGCCGTCTCTACGGCCGCGGCGCGCAGGACATGAAGGGCGGGGTCGCTGCGATGATCGGCGCCGTGCGGCGGATCGTCGAGAGTGGCGGCCTCGCACAGGGTCGCGTCATCGTCGCGGCGGTCGTCGACGAAGAACACGCCAGCATCGGCGCTGAGGCGCTCGTCACGAAGTGGCGCGCTGACGCCGGCGTCGTCACCGAACCGACCGGGCTCGATGTCGCCGTCGCGCACAAAGGCTTTCAGTGGATCGCCCTCGAGACACACGGTCGCGCCGCGCATGGCAGCCGGCCGCGCGATGGACGTGATGCCATTCTGCGGATGGGACGCGTGCTCTCGCGCCTCGAGTTGCTCGACCGTCGTCTTCAGCAGGGGCCATCGCATCCGCTGCTCGGCAGCGCCTCGCTGCACGCGTCGCTCATCGAAGGCGGTCACGAGTTGAGCAGCTATCCGGCGCGAGCCGCGCTCCAGTACGAGCGCCGCACGCTTCCGGGTGAGCCTTCCGACATCGCACGCGTGGAAGCCGAGGCGTTCCTGGCGGAGCTGAGACGCGAAGATCCCGAGTTCGAGGCCGAGGCGCGCCTGGTCTTCGGCCGTGATGCGTACGAAATCGATCCGGACAGTCAGCTGCCTGCGCTGTTGACGGACGCCGCACGAGCGGCTGGATGCGCCGCATCCATCGCCGGCATGACCTTCTGGACCGACGCAGCGATTCTCGGTGCCGCCGGCATCCCGTCGGTGCTGTTTGGTCCCGGTGGCGCCGGTCTCCACAGCATCGAGGAATACGTCATCGTCGATGACGTCTGCCGCTGCCGTGACGCGCTGGCGAATCTTGCGCGATCGTGGTGTTGACGTCAGGTCAAAGGGCAAAAGGCAAAGGTCAAAGGCGAGGTCAAAGGGCAGGGTCCAGGTTTAAGGTCCAGGTCCAAGGTCTGTCCAGGTCGCAGGGGCCGCGTTCGAATGCATCGAGCGCCACGGCCGCGGCGTCTGCACTGACGGCCGTGTAAATGGGCCGCAGCGCCGTCGCCATCGGCTTGCGCTCTTTCCAATTGGCGAAATCGAGGCTGTGGCGAATCAGGTGCACGATGCACGTCTGCAGCGTCGTCTGCGGATAGACGGCGGCGAGCGCCTCGCTCATGCCTTTCAGGCCATCGGTGACCGCAATGAGGATGTCCTGACAACCGCGGGTCTTTAGGTCGCTGAAGACCTTCATCCAGAATTTGGCGCCTTCGGTCT
>Ga0111539_10004949_pt1 | contig 17332 bp, 18 predicted proteins | sample RhiMethybrSRZTD1_FD_79667 | JGI IMG/M metagenome (GOLD analysis project Ga0111539, IMG submission 79667) | Populus rhizosphere microbial communities from Tennessee, USA - Rhizosphere MetaG P. TD hybrid SRZTD1 (version 2) (version 2) | ecosystem: Host-associated > Plants > Roots > Rhizosphere >... | reverse complement strand
GGTGCCTGCGTCCCAGCTGCCCTGCGGGTTGGCGAACAGGATCGGCCCTCTCGAGATGTGGTCGTCGTTGACGGGGACTTCCGTCGCGACCGTGCCGTCGCCCACGGGAAAGATCTGGAACAGGATCGCGACCGGGCCTCTGTTCCGCTGGCTGAAGTACTCCGCTCAACGCAAGACTCACGCAGACTGCTTTGCGGTCATCGCTGCCGCGACGGCGTTGGCCCTATTCGAGTTTGATTGGAAGCCCCGCTTTCGCGACCTCGTTGTTGATTTCGAGTCGATACGTGCCCGCGTTCCAGCTGCCCTCCGGAGTGGCGAAGAGCACCGCTCCGTTTGAAACGTGATCGTCGTCGACAGTGACTTCCGGCGAGACGGTGCCGCCGCCGACGGGAAGGGTCTGAAACCGGATCGCCTCGACCGGGCCGCCGCTTCGCTGGGTGAAGTAGGAGAGCAATGGGCGGCGCTGCACGCTCGCGTTCTGCAGCAGCTTCGTCAAGCCGGCACTGTCGGCGATGACGGCTTCCTGTGGCGCAACGCCGATCTCGCGTCCGCTCGGCGTCAGCAGCCTGATATGCTCCTTTTTCAGCACGAAACGTTGTCTCGACGCAATCGCCATATCGATCAACAGCCACTTCGTGTTGTGGTTGCGCTGTGAGTAGTCGTAGTTGACCAGCACCTGAACGCCCTGACCTCGGTACTGAATCGTCGCGCGGCCGTACGATCTTGTGTTGGGGAAGGAGAACTCCTTCGTCTGCGCGTCAGCGGCGGCGATCGCGGTCAGGAACCCGAGCACCAGAACGAGCACTGCGCGTTTCATCGGGACCTCCTGCTCAACTCAACACTCAATCGTTTGAGTTTTGAGTTTCTTAAACCGTCTGTCGACTCGCGGTCATGGACGACGCCACCGCCTTGGCCATGTCGGCCGTGGTCGCACGTCCGCCGAGGTCGGGCGTCTTGACGCGCTCGTCGGCGAGCACCGATTCGATTGCGAACAGGATGCGATCGTGCGCGGCACACTCGCCGAGGTGATCGAGCATCATCGCGCCCGCCCAGATCGCCGCGATCGGATTGGCGATGCCCTTGCCGGCGATGTCGGGCGCCGAACCGTGGATCGGCTCGAACATCGAGGGCGTCGTCCGATCCGGGTTGATGTTGCCACCCGGCGCGACACCCAGGCTGCCTGAGATCGCCGAGCCGATGTCGGTGAGGATGTCGCCGAACAGGTTCGATGCCACGATGACATCGAGCGTGTGTGGGTGGGTCACCATGCGCGCGCACAGCGCGTCGACGTGATACTTCTTCAACTCGACATCCGGGAACTCGTTGGCGACGCCGGCGACGACCTCGTCCCACAGCACCATCGCATGCTGCAGGGCGTTCGATTTGGTCGCGCTCGCGAGCATCTTCCGCGGCCGCGATTGCGCCAGGCCGAACGCGTAGCGGGAAATCCGCTCGATGCCCTGTCGCGTGAAGACGCCGGTCTGCTCGGCCATCTCGTACGGCGTGCTGCGGTGCAGCCGTCCGCCGATGCCGCAGTACTCGCCCTCCGAATTCTCGCGCACGCAGATCATGTCGATATCTTTGGCGCCGCGGCCCGCGAGCGGCGACGAGATGCCTGGCAGCAGCCGCATCGGCCGCAGATTCACCCACTGTCCGAGCCGCTGACGCAGCGGCAGGATCAGCTCACGCGCCGAGATGTGATCGGCGACACGCGGATCGCCGATCGCGCCGAGATAAATCGCGTCGAACGCCATCAGCCGATCGACGCCGTCGTCGTCCATCATGCGCCCGTGCTGCAGGTAGTAATCGCACCCCCACGGGATTTGCGTGAACTCGCAGACGAAGTGGCCTTGTTCGGCGGCGAGATTCAAGACGTCGATGCCGGCCGGGATCACTTCCTTGCCGATTCCGTCACCCGCGATCACTGCGATGCGATAAGTCTTCATCTGATGATTCTTCCGCGAAAGGCCAGCACGCCGACGAACCCGATCCCCGCCGCGATCAACCCGGACAGCGTCGGGTCGAGCCACCGGTACGTTCCGGCAACCCCGTAGCGTACCACGAGCAACGTGACCACGCCCGCCGCGATGGCGGACAGTGCTTCGAGTGATCCGGCGCGTTTGGAATAGAGGCCGCCAACGACGGGCGCGAACAAGCTGACGCCGAGCAGCGAGTAGAACACGGTCATCGCCTGGACGATCGTGCTGAGGTAGATCGACAGCAGCACGCCGAGCACGCCGCCGGCGACAGCGGCGACACGCGCGACGACGAGCAGCTCGTCGTCAGTGGCCGTGGGCCTGACGTACCGCTTGAACAGGTCCTTGGAGACCGACGTCGAGATCATGAAGAGGATCGCGTCGCAGGTGTCGACTTCAGTCGAGAACACGGCCGCCATCGCGAGCGCGCCCAGCCATGCCGGCAGCAGTTCCATGAGCAGCCGCGGCAGAACGAGATCCGGCGCGCTGACCTCAGGCAGCCCGACGCGCGCGGTCATGCCCAACAGGACGGGGAAGAAGGCGAACAGCATCAGCGCCGCTCCGTTTGCGGCGATGCCGAGGCGGAGCGCCCGCTCGTTCGCGGCGCCAAACGATTTCTGAATCAGTCCTGGCGAGACGACGAACGCCGGGCCGGTCAGCGCGAGCAGCGTCCAGCCGGAGCCCGGTCCCGAGGAGTAGGTGATGTCGGCAAACCCCTCGGGCAACGCCGGCGACGTGAACGCCCCGACACCACCGACGACCTCCAGCGCGTAGGGCAACGCGAAGATGAAGCCGACGAGCATCACGATCAGTTGCACGCTGTTGATCCACGCCGTCCCAAGCAGTCCTCCGGCGGCAAAGTAGATGGTCATGATCGCGCCACCGGCCACGGAGCCGACCCATCGCGGCGCGCCAGTGAGCACGTTGATGATCGACGCTCCCGCGATGAGCTGTGCGGCGAGGATCCATAACGACCCGAACGCAACGAGGCTCGTGACGATGGCGCGGACACTGGCCCCGTATCGATGCTCGAGGAAGTCGCCAGTCGTGTAGAACCCGTGTTCCCGCGCCAGGATCCAGAGACGCGGGCCGACGAAGAACGCCAGCAGGAACGAGGCCAGCCCTGCAGAGCCGCTCCACCACCACGCGCTCAGACCTTCTCGATAGGCGATTCCCGCCACGTTCACGGTGGCGCCCGCACCGATGTTGGCCGCCAGCATCGAGGCGAAGATCAGCCCGGGCCCCAGGCTGCGGTCGGCGACGAAGAACGCGCTGCTCGTGCGAACGTATCGCGCGCTCCAGATGCCCAGGCCGACGATGGAGAGGGAGTAGATGACGAGGAGAGTCAGGTGGAGACTCACGGTCGTAATGCAAAATGCAAAATGCAGAATGCAAAATGGAATGCAGAACGAGGCGTGACCGACGTCACCGTGTTCTATTTTGCATTTTGCATTTTGAATTTTGCATTACTTGAATCTCGTGGGAACGGTGCCCAGATCCCGCGCCGATGGAAGCCCTCCCGATCCCGTCGCCTGAACCGCGGCGCGGACGATCGCTTCTGCAAGGACTTCGGCCGCGATCGAGCCGACGGTCGTCACGTCGACGCGTTCCTGCAGCGTGCCGGTGGCGAGCGCGAACACCGTATCACCGTCGCCGATCGTGTGCGCCGGGTTGATCGCTCGCGCCAGTCCATCGTCCGCCATCAACGCGACGCGATTGACGTCGGCTTTGGTGAGACGCGCGTTCGTTGCAACAACGGCGATAGTCGTGTGCTCTCCCGCCCGCGGACCCGAACCCGTCGGCTTGAGCGATCGCAGGACAGCGCGAGCGTCGCCCAGGCGCTTGCCGTCCTCGCTGCGCACGCCCGCGACGATGGCGCCGGTCGAGGGGTCGATGACATCGCCGACGGCGTTGACGGCGACGATGGCGCCGACGACGAGGCCATACGGCAGCGATACCGATGCTGTGCCGATACCCGCTTTCATGGCACGAGAACGATCGCCGGTGATCTTCCCGACCGTGGCACCGGCGCCGGCCCCGACGTTGCCTTCGGCGACCGCGCCGGCGCTGGCTGCGGTGGCGGCGCGGTAGCCGCAATCAGCAGTCGGCCGGATCGTCGAGCTGCCGCCGAAGCCGAGATCCATCAGAACGGCTGCCGGCACGATCGGGACGACCGTGCCCGCGATCGGATAGCCGATTTTCTTCTCTTCGAGGTATCGAACCACGCCCTGTGCAGCGTCGAGCCCGTAGGCGCTTCCGCCTGTGAGCACGATGGCGTTGACGCGTTCGACCATGTTCAACGGATCGAGGAGGTCGGTTTCGCGCGTCCCCGGCGCGGCGCCGCGCTGCGAGACGCCGCCGACCGCGCCCTCGCCCTCGACGAGGACAACCGTGCATCCAGTCGGCCGTTCGGTGAGCGTGTGCTGGCCAACTCTGATGCCGGGAACGTCGGTGAGGCCTTTGTGCGTCACGGGCGCCCTCTGTGCGTGCAGGAAGATGGTAGTCGCGATGCCCAGCACCACAGCGCCGATGCCTACCGAGCGAGCGACCTTGCTCATTGGCATCGAGTCTATCCCGAGAGGGCCTCGGCGGGTCTTTAGACCCGCCGGGTACCCGGTGCGCACGCAACGTTGTCGATCAACCGCGTCGCGCCCACCCACAGCGCACCGGCCGCGACGATGGGCCCCGTCACGCGCGCGACGGGTTGGAAATCACGGGGATCGACGATCTCGAGGTATTCGAGTTTGAGGCGATTGTCGTTGGGGATCTCGCGCGCCGCCGATCGCTTCAGCGTTTCAGGGTCGTCGACGCCCGACGCGACGTCGGACTTCACGCGTTGCAGCGCGCGATAAAGTGCCGGCGCGAGCTGTCGTTCTTCCGCATTGAGTCGCTGGTTGCGCGAGCTCAGCGCGAGACCATCGCCTTCGCGGACGGTCGCTACGCCGACGATGACGATCGGAATGCTGAAGTCGGTCACCATGCGCCGCACGATCGCGAGCTGTTGGGCGTCCTTCTCGCCGAAGTACGCGCGGTCCGCCTGGGCGATCTGAAACAGCTTCAACACCACCGTCGCCACACCTTTGAAGTGCCCCGGGCGGAAACGGCCGCAGAGATGATCCGCGAGCCTGCCGACGTCGACGTGGCATTCGAGTGGCGCGGGGTACATCTCCTCGACCGACGGCGCAAAGATCAGATCCACGCCGTGCGCGGCGCAGATGGCGGCGTCGGTCTCCAGCGATCGCGGATAGCGCTCGAGGTCCTCGGGGCGATCGAACTGGATCGGATTGACGAAGATGCTGACGACCACTGTGGCGCACTCCTGCCGCGCACGGTCGATCAGGCTCGCGTGTCCCGCATGCAGCGCGCCCATCGTCGGTACGAGGCCGACCGGACCAGCCCTCCGCGCGCCAGCTACCGCGCCGCGCAGAGCCGCGATAGTTGTAATGGGGTCGGGAGTCATTTTTCTAGAATCGTAAAATGACTCCCGACCCCATTACGGTTCTGTTCAGCGCTCGATCTTCGAGAGGGTTTGAGGATATCGCCCGGCGTGGACGTCGTCCACGTACGCGCGCGTGGCAGCGTCGATCGTGTCGGCGAGCTTCGCGTACTGCTTGACGAACGACGGCACGAATCGATCGAACAGACCGAGCATGTCGGAGCTGACGAGAATCTGGCCGTCGCAGTCGGGACCGGCGCCGATGCCAATCGTCGGGACGTCCACGCTCGCGGTGGCGGTGCGAGCGACATCCTCGGGAATCGATTCGAGCACGATGGCGAACGCACCGGCATCTCGCAACGCGATCGCGTCGGCCACCAATGCGTCGGCGTCCTCGGGGCGCGTCGCCTGCTTGATGTAGCGTCCCAGACGTCGCACCGACTGCGGCTGCAGACCCAGATGCCCCATCACCGGGATGCCGACATCGACGAGGCGCCGAACGACGTCGAGCACCGGACGGCCGCCTTCGAGCTTGACCGCCGCTGCACCGCCCTCCTTCAGCAGGCGGCCCGCATTGCGCACCGCATCAGCCACGCTGACCTGATAGCTCATGAACGGCATGTCGACCACGACGAGCGCGCGCTCGGTGCCGCGGACGACCGCACGCGTGTGGTGCAGCATGTCCTCGAGCGTCACCGGAAGCGTGTTCTCGTATCCGAGGACGACCATGCCCAGCGAATCGCCGACGAGGATCAGATCGACGCCGGCCCGATCCAGCAGCCGTGCCGTGGTGGCGTCGTAGGCCGTCAACGCCGCGATCTTCTCCCCGCGCGCCTTTCTCTCTTTGAGATCCGGGACCCGAATGGGATGGACGCTCATGAGCTGAGCTCAGTAATGCAAGATGCAAAATGCAAAATGCAGATCGGATTCAGGCGCGGCGTCTTCGCTTTTGCATTTTGAATTTTGCATTTTGAATTACTTGATGGCCGCAAACGTCTTCGTCAGCCACGCGCCGACGGCGCCCGAAACGTCCTTGCTGACGTTGCGGTCGGTCAGCGAGGGATACTCACCGAGATCGCCGGTGAACGCGGGAATGAGCAGGTGGTTGATGCCGCGGATGACTACCACTTCCACTGACTTCGAATCGCTCTTCCTCGCGAGGTCGGTGAGGCGATCCGCATGGGCGGGCGGGATCTCCTTGTCGAGCGCGCCGTGCACGATCAGAATCGGCTGTTTCAGATCGGAGACCGTCTTCGTGGGATCGAACATCAGGTAACTGTGAAACCACGGGGTGTCGGCGTCACGCCGTTCGTTGGCCGGAATCGATTCCCAGCCCTTCCCTGTCATGACCGCTGACTGAATCTGCTTCTGCAGCGCGATCTTCTTGGCGCGCTCGGCGGCGGGCAACGACAACTGATTCAACTCGTACTGCTGTTGCTCGAGGTTCAGCTCGGCTCCCGTGGTGGAGGCGCCTGCGATCGAGGCGACCGCGGCGATGCGCCTCTCGCGGTTGGCAGTCAGGATGGCGATCCATGCGCCTTCCGCGTGACCGACCAGCGCGACGCGCTTGGGATCGACGTCCTTCCGGTCGGACAGCCACCGAACCACAACACGGGCATCCTCTGCGGAGTCGACGATCGTCGCCGATTCGGAGCGGCCGCCGCTCTGCCCGAAGCCGCGACGGTCGTAACGCACGACGAGGAAGCCCGCATCGGCGAGCGCCCCCGCGAGCTGACCGAGGATCGGCACACCGTTGAGGAAGCCATCACGATCGCCCGCGCTGGCGCTGCCGAGCAAAACGACAGCAGGCAGCCGAGCGCCCGTGCCCGCTTTCGGACGCGTGAGCGTGGCGCCGATGTTGAACCCCTGCGCGGGGATGATCACCGGTTCGTCGCCGGGGTTGGAATAGACCTGCGTGCGCGACGTGGGTGAGGCAACGTCTTCACGCACGAGGTCGACGCCCTGCGAAGGGATGCCGACCCGCACCAGCGAGCCGTCTTCAGCCGCGATGAGCGAGATCGGGAGGTCACCCTTCAACGTGCCGAGCACCAAATCGTATCGCCGCACGTTCAACAGCGTCGTCCCGACCTGCATGCGCTCGTTGACCACGTCCAGCACGTTGAGACCGATCTCGGCCTCGGGCAATACGTACGCGCGCAGCCGCGTCTTCGGCGGGATGCCTACGAGACGATGAGACAACGCCGCGAACGCACTGAACACGCCGCCGGGCAATATGACGGTGTCGGCCGTGACCGTGTGCGATACGTTCACCGGCTTTCCGCCTTGCGTGCCCTGCGTGACTGCAGTCGTGCCGTTGAATGACGTTCGGACCGAGACCTCGGCGTTGTTCGTGTTGCCTTCCAGCGAGAATGCTTCGGGAGACCAGTCGGGCCGGTACTTGAATTGAGCGCGCTTGATGTCCACGTTGAGCGGCGCCGCGAGCCGGCCCTGTGACGTGACCGTCAGCCCGCTGGCGTTCTTTTCGATCGTGACGTCTTCACGCCCGATCGCGGTACCGCGCATGAAAACGCGGTAGGTCGTCGGCTTGTTCGTCGCCGCTGGCACTTGCTGAGCCAGGCACGGCGCGGCCAGGCCCAGCACAATCGCGCAAGTACAATGAAGGCGGAACATCATCTCGATGGTATCAGGTCCTCCGACCTATGACCCTGCAGGCACATGACGGCGTGATTCGGACGGGCGCAGCTCTGGGGGCGATCGCGCCGCGCCGCCAGATTGCGGTGGCGGGCAAAGACCGCGCGTCCTATCTGCAGGGACTGTTGACCAATGACATTCAGGCGTTGACCGCCGGCACTGGATGTTACGCCGCATGGCTGACGCCGCAGGGGCGGATGCTCACCGACATGCACGTGCTGGAGTCGGGCACGATGATCCTGCTCGACGTGCCGGCTGAGGCGACGGACGCGATCGTGGCGAGGCTCGACCAGTTCATCTTCACGGAAGATGTCAGGGTCGAATCGCTCGCTGAAAGCCTGGGCGGCGTGTGGCTGCACGGCCCGCTCGCGGGCGACGTCATCGGACGCGCAATCGGCGTCAGTGCGGGGGAAGGCGGACGGGCGACGGTCGGCGCGTGGGCGAACTACCAGCTTGCGCCGTTCGAATTCGACGGACACCCGATCACCGTCGTCCGCATCGATCAGATCGGCGTGCCGGGTTATTGCGTCTACGTCGAGCGCGCACACGAGCCGTCGCTGCTGACGCGGTTAGAGACGGCTGGCGCCGTTGTCGTCCTGCCGGCGGCGCTCGAGGCGGCGCGCATCGAGGCCGGCTATCCGCTGTTCGGGATCGACATGACCGATGACACGATCCCGCTCGAAGCCGGCATCGAGGATCGGGCGATCTCGTTGTCGAAGGGCTGCTATGTCGGTCAGGAGATCATCGTGCGCGTGCTCCATCGCGGCCACGGGCGCGTCGCGCGAAAGCTCGTCGGCCTGCGCATCGACGGGGCGCACGAGGACGCCGCCCCGCTGCGCGGCGCGCGGCTGCATGCGGGCGATCGTGATGTCGGTGCGATCACCAGCGCGGCGATCTCGCCTCGACTCGGCATGATCGCGCTTGGATACGTCCACCGAGATTTCGCGACGGCCGGTGCTCACGTCGAGGTCGACACGCCAGCCGGCCGGGCCGCCGCACTCGTCACCGAGCGGCTGATTCCGTCAACGCCTTGATCAGTTCGGCGTCCGCAGGGGGAAACCCCAGCGTCGCCAGCTCGCGGCGTAGTACCCAACGCATCTGCTGACCGAGCAGGGGGCGGGGTGTCCCGCGCAACTGGCACTGATAGAAATACAGCGCAACGACCCGGTCGCCGTAATCGTGCGTCGTGTGGAACCTGAGCTCCTGGACGTCGGCGTCCACGTCGAGTTCTTCTCGGAGTTCGCGGGCGAGCGCCTCGGCGTGCGTTTCACCGGCGTCGAGCTTCCCACCGGGAAACTCCCACAGCCCTTCGAGGTGGACCCCCCGCTGCCGCCGCGTCAGCAGGAAGGCATCGTCCTGCTCGATGATCGCGGCAACGACGACGATCATTCGTGGTTGACGTTGTGGAAGCGGCGAAAAGATTTGCAGCGCCGCATCATCGGACAGTCGCCGCACTTCGGCTGGCGCGCAGCGCAGACGGTCGCGCCGAAATCCATCAACGCCTGATTGAAGTCGAAGACGTGCTTGTACGGCACCAGGACTTCAGACACGCTCCACAGGTGTTTGCGCATCGCGTGTGACTTGACGTCGCCCTTGCCGACGAACACGCGATGGAGCACGCGCGCGACGTTGGTGTCGAGAATGGCGGCGCGCTGGCCGAAGGCGAAGCTGCGGATCGCGCCGGCGGTGTACGCGCCGATGCCCTTGAACGAGAGCAGGGTGTCGCCATCCGATGGCAATTGCCCGCCGTAGCGCTCGACCGATTCGCGCGCGATCGACTGCAGCCGCCGCGGCCGGATGTTGTAACCGAGCGGCCGCCACGTCTGCCGCACGTCAGCTTCGTCCGCCTCGGCCAGGGCCTCGAGCGAGGGGTACTTGTCGAGCCACTCGCGGTACTTCGGCAGCACCCGATCGACCTGCGTCTGTTGCAGCATGATCTCCGAGACGAGGATGTGATAGGGGTCGTCGGTGCGCCGCCACGGCAGGTCCCGTCCGTTGGCCCGGTACCACGCCAGCAGACGTCGTCGAAACCACTGGCGAGCGGAAGGAACGGGCAGGGAAGGGGTCGCCATCGACCTCATATAATTTCACGTTGTAGTGTCCACCTTGAGGTGGACGCCAAGGAAACCGTGAAGATCTACACCAAGACCGGCGACACCGGTGAGACGTCGCTGTTCGACAAGACCCGCGTGTCGAAGGCCGACCCTCGGGTGGAGGCCTACGGCGAGGTCGACGAGCTCAACGCATGTCTGGGCGCCGCGCGCGCGGCGCGCCTCGACGCCGACCTCACGGCAGTACTCGAGCAGATTCAGAGCGAGCTGTTCGCCGTCGGCGCCCGATTGGCGGACCCCTCGTCTCGAATCGCGGCGCGGGTCGAGAAAGTCACGGTCAGCAACGCCGAGGTCGAGCAGCTCGAGGCAATGATCGATCGCCTCGACGCACAGCTGCCGCCGCTGCGTCGCTTCATCCTGCCAGGCGGGTCCACCGCGGGCGCCCTGCTGCATCTGGCACGTACCGTCTGCCGGCGGGCCGAGCGTCGCGTCGTCGGCCTCGGCGCCGGGGCGGTCGATCCGGTGATTGTCACCTACCTGAATCGGCTCTCGGACCTGCTGTTCGTGATGGCGCGCGTGGCCAACCATCGCGCCGGAACCACTGAAGTGGAATGGTAGCCGTCGTGACCGCGACACTGAGCGATGCCTACGCCGCGTGCGTGCGCGACGCCAGACGCCACTACGAGAACTTCCCCGTGGCATCGCTGCTCGTGCCGCGGGCGCAGCGGCCGCACATCGCGGCGGTGTACGCGTTCGCGCGCGCGGCCGATGATTTCGCCGACGAAGGCGACCGCTCCAACGACGAGCGGCACCGGCTGCTCGATGGCTGGCTGCTGCGTCTGCGTGACGCGGTGTCGCGGCGTCGCGCGCTGCGCCCGGTGGAACCGGGCGAACCGGCGCACACGCACCAGATTTTCACGGCGATCGGGGCGACGATCCACGAGTGCCGACTGCCGGTGGCGCTGCTCGAGGATCTGCTCAGCGCGTTTCGGCAGGACGTCACGGTCACACGGTACGAGACGTGGACGGATCTGTTCGACTACTGCCGGCGCTCGGCCAACCCGGTTGGCCGGCTCGTACTCAGAATCGCCGGCTACGACGAGCCGCGATTCGATCAATGGTCGGATGCCATCTGCACCGCCTTGCAGCTCACGAACTTCTGGCAGGACGCCAAGCACGATTTCGATCGCGGCCGCATCTATCTGCCGCTCGAAGAGCTGCGGCGTCATCGAGCGTCGCCGGACGCGCTCGCGGCTGGTCGGATTGACGGGCCGTGGGCGCAGGCACTTGCCGCGGCGGCGCGACGCACGCGCTCGTTGTTCGACGCGGGCCGCCCGCTCTGTGACGATCTTCGAGGCCGCTTGAAATACGAGCTGCGCGCCACCTGGCTGGGTGGTGTGCGCGTGCTCGCCCGTCTCGAAGCCGCGAAGTTCGATGTCATCACCGACCGGCCGACGCTTGGGGCGGCCGACGGCCCATGGCTCGCCTGGCGCCTCGCCAGCTGGCGCCCGCTGCGTGCATGAGCCGCGACACCAGCTTCTACTACTCGTTCCTCGTGCTGCCGCCACGCAAGCGGCACGCGATCATCGCCGTGTGGGACTTCTGCCGCGCGGTCGACGATGCGGTCGACGAGGTCGTTCCCGAACAGGAATGGAGCGGCGGGCTGACGCCCGATGCCCGTGCGCGCGCGACGCTGCAGCTTGCCGGTTGGCGATCGGAGCTCGACGCCGTGTACAGCGGAACGCCGGTCATGCCGCAAGGCATCGCGCTCCAGCCGTTCGTCCGCGAATTCAACCTGCCCCGCGAGCAGTTCGAGGCGCTCATCGAGGGCGTCGAAATGGACCTCGTCTGCGCTCAGTACAAGACGTTTGCCGCCCTCAGCGAGTATTGCCGTCGTGTCGCGTCGGCGGTCGGCCTGATCTGCCTCGAGATCTTCGGATATCGCGATCCGCGGGCGCGGGAGTATGCGGCGAGCCTCGGCATGGCGCTGCAGCTCACGAACATCATCCGCGATGTCGGTACGGATCTCCGTCACGGGCGCGTCTACCTTCCCGAAGAAGATCTCGCGCGGTTCGGTGTCGCCGAGAACGATCTGCAGGACTGTGTTCGGAAGGGGACTGTCACCGACAAGGTCGTCCCGCTCCTCCGCTTCGAGTGCGACCGGGCGCGTGAATACTATCGACGCGCCGCAGCACAGCGGCCCCGCGTCGACACGCGCAGCCTCGTGGCGGCCGAGATCATGGGCGCGATCTATTACGGCATCCTCGAGCGAATCGAAGGCGCCGGCTACGAGGTGTTCAGCCGACGTATTCGGGTGCCGCGCCCGCAGCGGGCGCTGATCGCGCTGCGCATCTGGGCGGCGTCGCTGGTCGGAATGCATTGACACCGGATGTCATCGTCATCGGCGGCGGCTTCGCCGGCCTGAGCGCCGCGACGGCGCTGACCGAGCGCGGTGTCCGCGTGCTGGTGCTCGAGGCGCGGCCGACGCTCGGCGGGCGCGCCAGCGCATTCATCGACCCAGCCACGGGCGAGCGCGTCGACAACGGCCAGCACGTCGTCGTCGGTGCTTATCGCGAGACGTTTGCGTTTCTTCGCCGCCTCGGTACGGACGGAGATGTCGCCCTCCAGCGCGATCTCGCCATCGAGGTGATCGATCGGGCGGGGCGCCGATCGAGACTCGCCTGCCCGCCGCTCCCGTCACCGCTTCATCTGCTCGCAGGTGTGGTGCGTTGGAATGGAATCACCTGGGGCGATCGGCTGGCCCTGCTGGGGATGCGTCGGGTGTTGACGGGCCGCGACCGTACCGTGCCGGCGGGAGAGACGGTCCGGCAGTGGCTCGAACGGCACGGGCAGACGTCCCGGCTGATCGAGCTGTTGTGGGAGCCGCTGGCCGTCGCCTCGCTCAACCAGTCGGTGGACGATGCCGCCGGCGCCGTCTTCGAAACCGTCGTGCGCCGCATGTTCACCGCCAATCGGCGTGATTCGGCACTCGGGCTGCCGCGCAAGGCACTCGACGATCTCTATGCGAGCCCGTCGCGGAACTACATCGAGCGCGCGGGAGGAGCGGTGAGGACAGGCGCGCCGGCGCGAGTCGTGTGTGGCCCTCGCGTCGAAGTGCTCGTGCGCGACGAAGCGATAGCCGCGCGCGCGGTCATCTGTGCGACGGCGTGGTATGGGCTGTCAGCGCTCTTTCAGGACCGGCCGCCGGCGTTGGAGCCCGTTCTCGCGGCGGCGGAAGCGACGAGAGCGTCACCGATCGTGACGGTCAACCTGTGGCTCGATCGTCGAGTCACGGACGAAGCATTCGTCGGTCTGCCTGGCCGTACGATGCAATGGGTGTTCGACAAGCGGGCACTCGTCGGCGACGAGAGCTCGCATCTGTCGCTGATATCGAGCGGCGCAAACGAGATCGTCGGGCGCGACAACCAGGCGATCGTCGAATTGGCGCTCGAGGAGCTCCGGGCGGCGCTGCCGGCCGCACGCGATGCCGTCGTACGCCGTGCCGTCGTCGTCCGCGAGAAGCGTGCGACATTTTCGGTGGCGCCCGGCCAACCGGCGCGCCCCCGGACGCGGACCGACATTCCTGGCCTTTTTCTCGCAGGTGACTGGATCGATACGGGGCTCCCCGCTACGATCGAAAGCGCAGTCGTCAGCGGGCATTGGGCCGCGGAGGCTGCGTTGCGGTTTCTTCGGTCCGCCTAAAGGCGGACACGACATCGTCCGGCTGAAGCCGGACACTACATCTGAATGAATTCGATCGTCGTCCATTACCAGGAGCTCGCCCTCAAGGGGAAGAACCGTCCGTGGTTTCTCGGACGGCTCGTGCGCAACTTGAGGCGTGGGCTGTCGGACCTCGACGTGCAGAGTGTCCGGGCGTTAATGGGGCGGATCGAGGTAGTGCTCGGTCCTGGTGCATCTCGCGACGAGGTGGGCGAGCGCATTCGACGGACCTTTGGCATCGCGAACTTCTCCTACGCGCGGCGGACGCCGCTCGATCTCGATGTGATCGCCTCGTCGATCCTCGAGGATCTCGGTGATCGCACCTGCAACAGCTTTCGCGTGTCGGCCAAGCGCGCCGACAAGCGCTTTCCGCTGACGTCGCCGCAGGTCGAGCGTGAAGTCGGCGGCCGCATCAAGCAGGCGCGGGACTGGCGCGTCAATCTGGACGAACCCGAGCTCGAGATCCACGTCGAGCTGTTGACCGATCAGGCGTTCTACTTCTTCGGCAAGGAGCGCGGCCCAGGTGGGTTACCGACCGGAACGGCCGGACGCGTGGTGTGCCTGCTGTCGGGCGGCATCGATTCGCCGGTCGCCGCGCATCGCATCATGAAGCGCGGGTGCACCGCGACGTTCGTGCACTTCCACAGCTACCCGATCCTGTCGCGGGCGTCGCAGGAAAAGGCCCGACAGCTGGTGCAGCTGCTGACGCGCTGGCAGCAGCGCTCGAAGCTGTATCTGGTGCCATTTGGCGACATCCAACAACAGGTCGTCCTGGCGGTGCCGCCGCCGATGCGGGTCGTGATCTACCGCAGGCTCATGCTCCGCATCGCGCAGGCGATCGCGCGTACGCGCGGCGCGCTGGCGCTCGTGACCGGCGACTGCATCGGCCAAGTCGCGTCTCAGACCCTCGAGAACCTGGCGGTCGTGGAGCAAGCGTCGGACATGCCGATCTTTCGGCCGCTGATCGGCACGGACAAGAGCGAGATCATGGCAGAGGCCGAGAAGATCGGGACCTATTCGATCTCGATCGTGCCCGACCAGGACTGTTGCACGCTGTTCACGCCCCGCAACCCGTTGACACGCGCCAGGCTCGACGACATTCAGGCCGCCGAGCAATCGCTGCCGATAGAGGAGATGGTGGCGCGGGCGTTGAGCAGCGCCGAGATCGAATGGAGTGAATTCCCCGAGTCGAGCCGACGGGACAAGGTAGGATCAAAAGTCCAGGATCGCGCCGCGACGTGAAAGAGAGGGCAACCGTGGCTACTGCAGGGAGCGTAACGAGAGGAACGGGTGGGATCGCGTCAATCCTCGGAGGCGACACCAGTCTGCTCGAGCATCAGTGCAAGACGATCCCCAAGTCCAGCCTGTTGCTGCCTGGCCCCGACTATGTGGACCGGGCTTACGGACTGTCCGATCGATCCCCGCGAGTGCTGGGCGCGCTCCAGTCGGTGCTGAACACCGGCCGGCTGGCGCGAACCGGCTATGTGTCGATTCTGCCGGTCGACCAGGGCATCGAGCACTCTGCGGGCGCGTCGTTCGCGCCCAACCCGGCGTACTTCGATCCTGAGAACATCGTGAAGCTGGCGATCGAGGGCGGCTGCAACGCGGTCGCGTCGACGCTCGGAGTGCTCGGCGCGGTCTCGCGCAAGTACGCGCACAAGATCCCGTTCATCCTGAAGGCCAACCACAACGAGTTCATCTCGTACCCGAACTCTTTCGATCAGATCCGCTTCGCCAGCGTCAAGCAGGCGTTCGACATGGGCGCAGCCGGCGTGGGCGCGACGATCTACTTCGGGTCGGAGGAATCGAAGCGGCAGCTCCAGGAAGTCACCGAGATGTTCCAGCGGGCGCACGAGCTCGGGATGTTCACGGTGCTGTGGTGCTACCTGCGGAATTCGGCGTTCAAGACCAAGGAAGCCGACTATCACCTGGCCGCCGATCTCACCGGACAGGCCAACCATCTCGGCGTGACCATCGAGGCCGACATCATCAAACAGAAGCTGCCCGAGACCAACGGCGGATACAACGCGATCAACTTCGGCAAGACCCACAAAGCGGTCTACTCGCAGCTCTCGAGCGACAACCCGATCGACCTCACCCGCTACCAGCTCGCCAACTGCTACATGGGCCGCGCCGGCTTGATCAATTCAGGCGGTGCCTCGGCTGGCGAAAGCGACTTGAAGGAGGCGGTGAAGACCGCCGTAATCAACAAGCGCGCCGGCGGCATGGGCTTGATCTCGGGCCGGAAAGCCTTCCAACGTCCGATGAAGGAAGGCGCGGCGCTGCTCAACGCGATTCAGGATGTGTACCTGTCGCCCGAGGTCACGATCGCGTAAGCAAGAAGCGAGTTCCGGAGTTCCGAAGGTCCCGAGTTCCGGAGTTCCGAAGTTCCCGAGTTCGATCGCATCACTTTCCGAGGAACTCTCTTAGTGCATCCTGTGTGCTTCGGAACGCGAGCTCGTCCCACGGGATGCTCTCCGGTGGGAAGAACTTCGCCTCCGAGCTCTCATCGTCGATCGCGAGCGTACCGCCGAGAATCGTCGCGACGTAGACGATGATGACCGGCGCCCGGCCGGGATACGAGTAGACGTTGAGGAGGCGATCGATGCGGACCTCGAGGCCGGCTTCCTCGCGCGCCTCGCGCATCGCCGCGACAACCACCTGCTCGCCGCGATCGACGTAGCCGCCGGGGAACACCCACTTCCCGTGCCCGGGCTCGATCGCGCGGCGCAGCAGCAGGATATGGTTCTCCTCGTTCTGCAGGATGGTGCCGACCGCGACCTTTGGATCCTGGTAGAAGATGAAGCCGCACCGGCGGCACACGAGGCGGTCGGGTTCGCTCGCTTTGAGGCTGCGGAGCTCGAGGTCGCCGCCGCAGAGCGGGCAGAAGCTGTACGGGACCTCGTCGTGGAAATGAATCACGTAGGCCTCAGGGCCCTATAATTTACAGTGTGTCGATCCTCAAGGTAGCGCGCATGGGACATCCTGTGCTGCGCGAACGCGCCCGTCCTCTCGAAAAATCCGATCTTCGCAATCCGCTCGTGCAGAAACTCATCGACGACATGATCGAAACGATGCACGAGTATCACGGTGTTGGACTGGCTGGACCGCAGGTGCACGAAGGCAGCCGCATCTTCGTCGCGTTGCTCGACGAGGAGCCGGGTCCCGACAGCGATGCCGTCGCGATCATCAACCCGGAGATCGTGCCGAATGCGCCGGCCCAGGAAGAGGGCTGGGAGGGCTGCCTCAGCATTCCGGACATCCGAGGCATGGTGCCGCGCTTCACCGAAATCACCGTCCGCGCGCTCGATCGCGACGGCAGGCCAATCGAGTTGCAGCTCAAGGGCTTTCCCGCGCGTGTGGCCCAGCACGAGACCGATCACCTCGACGGCATCCTGTTCTTCGATCGGATGACGTCGATGCAGTCGTTGACCTTCCTCGACGAATACTCGCGATATCACGCCAAGGACGCAGACTAGAAACGCGTCAGGAATCAG
>Ga0111539_10004948_pt1 | contig 17333 bp, 17 predicted proteins | sample RhiMethybrSRZTD1_FD_79667 | JGI IMG/M metagenome (GOLD analysis project Ga0111539, IMG submission 79667) | Populus rhizosphere microbial communities from Tennessee, USA - Rhizosphere MetaG P. TD hybrid SRZTD1 (version 2) (version 2) | ecosystem: Host-associated > Plants > Roots > Rhizosphere >... | reverse complement strand
GCATTCTTCGGCTCGGCGCCGAATACGGTGATCCCGCGGCGCAGCGACGTCGCGGCGATGGACGTGCCGGACAACAGGCCGCCACCGCCGCAGGGCGCAACGATCGCATCGAGCCCGTCGATCGCCTCGACGAGCTCGAGCGCAGCCGTCCCCTGCCCGGCAATGACGCGCGAATCGTCGAACGGATGGATCAGCGTGGCGCCGGTCTCGCGTGCGACGTCGGCGCATGCCGACTCGCGCGCATCGACCGTCGGCTCGCACAGGCGCACCGTTGCGCCGAACCGGCGCACGTTCGCCTGCTTCACCGCTGGCGCGTTCTCGGGCATGACCACCCATGCAGGAATCCCCCGGCGCCGCGCTGCGTACGCGAGCGCTGCACCGTGATTGCCCGATGAGTGCGTGACGACGCCCCGTTCGGCTGTCGCGGCGTCGAGGGAGAACACGGCGTTGCACGCGCCGCGCGCCTTGAACGCACCGACGCGCTGAAGGTGTTCGCATTTGAAGAACACACTCGCGCCGATTTCGGCGTCGATCGCCGCGCACGTCATCACCGGCGTGTGATGGACATGCGGCGCGATGCGTGCAGCCGCACTGCGAATCGCGACGAGATCCGGCAGGTCGAGTCCGGCGCCGGCAGCCGTCATGTCAGGTCCCGTTCAGCGCATGCGCGGACATTGATGGAGCCGCTAGCTGCCGGGCGCGCCGTGGATATTCGGAAAGAACAGGTCTTTCCACGAGTCCGCTTTCACCTTGATCGAGCCGATCTTGTACATGAAATCCACGTACTTCATCACGTTCTGCGGCGTCGTCGTGAAGACGATCTCGGGATCGTCGATCATCTTCAGGATGCTTTCCACGCTGCTCTTTTCCTTGGATAGTCGCAGGTAAGTCTCGGCCGCGGCGCGCTTGTCCCGGTTGATCGTCGCCGTCGCCTCGTCGAGTGCTGCGACGAACGCCGCATAGAGCTTCGGATTCTCCGACCGGAACTTGCTCGTCGTCCACACGGTGTTGAACGTGCCCGGACCGCCAAGCACGTCGTACGAGTTCAGCACGCGATGGATCCCGGGCCGCTCCAATTGCTGGTACTGGAATGGAGGCGAACCGAAGTGCGCGGTGATTTCTGACTGGCCGGACAGGAGTGCCGTCTGTGCATCGGGATGCGACATCGAGACCGTGAGCGGATCGAGCTTGTACTGCTGCCCTTCGCCGAACGCCTTCTCCGCCGCCATCTGCAACGTGACTGCCTGGATCGACACCTTCACGGCCGGCAGCGCAATCTTGTCCTTGGCCGTGAAGTCCTTCAGCGTCTTCACGTCGGGGTTGCGCGTCGTCAGGTAGAGCGGCATCGAATTGATCGCCGAAACCGCCTTGACGTCGAGATTGCCGCGCGTCTTCGCCCACAGCGTGACGAGCGGACCCACGCCGCCCGACGCGAACTGCAGGCTGCTCGACAACAGCGCGTCGTTCATCACGTTGCCGCCGGCGAATTTCGCCCACCCGACCTTGACGTCGAGGCCCGCCGCTTTCGCGTGCTTCTCGATCAGCTTCTGGTCCTCCATGATCATCAGCGGCAGGTAGCCGATGCCGTATTGCTGCGCGACGTTGATCTCGCTCATCTCGGCGCGGGCGACGGGCATCCATGCGCAGAAGGCTGCTGCGAGCAACAAAATCCAGCGTGCCGCGAGGCCGCGACGCTTGTGGACTGTCATCGTGTCGCTGTCCGTTAACCGCGAGAGAAAGACGTAACGCAATCCGCTGCGCCGCATATCACGCACTTTCGTACAGCCGCGTCAGCACGAATTCCCGGTGCCCCAATGCCTCGGCCGCGGTGAGCCGGCCGTTCGCCGTACGGAACATCATGTCCAGCAGCTTGTCGCCCGCCTCGCTCATCGTGATCTCCCGCTGCAGCAGGCCCGACGTGTCGACGTCGACGTGCTCGCTCATCGTGCGCACCGTGCGCGGATTCGCGCAGATCTTGATGACGGGCAGGATCGGATTGCCGATGACGTTGCCCTGCCCGGTCGGAAAGAAATGGACGACGTAACCGGACGCCGCACACAGCGTCACCATCTCGGCGGCCGCTGACGAGCTGTCCATGAACCACAAGCCCGCGTGCGTCGGGATTTCCGCCTTGTCGATGACGCCATCGACCAGGCATTTGCGGCCGATCTTCTGGATGTTGCCGAGTGCTTTTTCCTCGATCGTCGTCAGCCCCCCCGCAATGTTGCCCTTCGTGGGCTGCGAGTCCGACAAGTCGGATGTCTTGTGGCGGTTGATGACGGCCTGGTAGCGGTCGAACATCCGCATGAACTCGGCGCGTACCGCATCGTCGCGGCAGCGTGCCGCGACGATCTGCTCGCCGCCGGTCAGTTCGGTCGTCTCGCCGAACACCAGCGTGCAGCCTGCGTCGTAGAGCTTGTCGAACGCATCGCCGACGGTGGGATTCGCGCCGCAACCGGACGTCGTGTCGGATTCGCCGCACTTGGTCGACACCCACAGATCTTGCAGCGGGCACTCGGTGCGCTGCAACTCGCTCGCATCCTGCAGGAACGCGCGTGCAGCCTTGGATGCCCGCATGATCGTGTCGTGATCGCCGTGCAACTCGATGCCGAAACCCTGCACCGGCTTGCCGGTTTTCGCGATGCCGTCGACGACCTTCTGCGTCCACTGGTCCTCGATGCCGATGACGACGACGGCGGCCACGTTCGGGTTGCTGCCGGTGCCGATCAGCGTGCGGAAATGCAGGTCGAGGTCGGCGCCGAACTGCAGCCGTCCGTACGGATGCGGAATCGCCAGGGTTCCCTTGACGTTGTTCGCAACGGCCTCGGCGGCTGCGTTGGACAGATCGTCGACCGGCAGCACGATCACGTGGTTGCGAACGCCGACGCGGCCGTTCTCGCGTCGATACCCGTGGAATGTCTGCTTCATCGCTACCATCGCTTGGTCTTGATGTTGTGGACGTGCGCGTGCTCGCCCTTGCGGATCGGCTGCACGACCTTGCCGATGTCGACGCCATACTTGATCACCGTATCGCCGACTGCCATGTCCTTCAGCGCGACCTTATGGCCGATCGGGATGTCCTGCCGGCATTCGAGCGCGATGGTTCGGTCTTCGTCGAGCACGAGACCCGTCAACGGGGTTCCTGCCTTGATGCCTTCGACGACGATCACGGCGACCGAATCGTCGGGATCGTGCAATACGCAATGAATCACGAGGGGTTCCTGAAGTGACGCGCCGGCGTGCCGCCGGGCGGGGGCATTCGAAGTGCGGATCGTAGTGACCCGAAACGGTGCAGTCAACTATATCATTGGGGAACGCTCTACCTCTGTCATGCGCGAAACGGGCCCCGTCAGATTGAAAACGCGTACGGAACCGCAGCGGCCCGGACGGCGAAAGTCGATCGCGGATTCGCGTACGACCGAGTCTGCTCGCATGCGATGAGTGACGAGCGGCAACCGATCGTCCTCGATCCGGCCGATTTCGAGTGGTCGGCGATCCGTGCACAGGGTGCGGGTGGCCAGAACGTCAACAAGGTGTCGAGCGCCGTGCACCTGCGGTTCGACATCCGCGCATCGCATCTGCCCGACGCGGTCAAGACGCGCCTCATCAGCCAAGGCGATCAGCGGATCAGCAGCGACGGCGTCATCGTCATCAAGGCGCAGCGCTATCGAAGCCAGGAGCGCAACCGCGACGACGCGATATTGCGGTTGCAGCAATTGATCGACGCGGCAGCCACGGTCCAGAAGGCGCGCACACCGACGAAGCCGACCCGTAGCTCGCAGCGGCGGCGCGTCGACGCCAAGGTGCAGCGCGGCCGCGTCAAGGCCGCGCGCGGACGCGTCGACGAGTGACTGTCGCGAGAGCTACCAGAAGGCGAACGACGCCTGCAGCACCGGCGCGAACGATTTGCGGTGCTGCGGGCACGGGCCGTGCAGGTCGAGCGCGGCGAGGTGCTCCGGCGTGCCGTAACCCTTGTGTCGTGCGAATCCGTACATCGGATACTCGCCGTCGAGCGTGACGAGCATCGCATCGCGCGTCGTCTTCGCGATGATCGACGCCGCCGATATTGCCGGCACGTCGCGATCGCCCTTGATGATGGCGTAAGCGCGACATCCGAGCTCCGGACAGTGATCGCCATCGACCAGCGCCTCGACCGGCTGGATCGACAGCGCCAGGACGGCGCGGCGCATCGCGAGCAGCGTTGCACGAAGGATGTTCATGGCGTCGATCTCGCCGACGTCGCTTGCCGCAACTGCCCACGCGATCGCCTTGGCGCGAATATCGATGGCGACCTCTTCGCGCTGCTCCGGAGTCATCACCTTCGAGTCGCGCAGGCCACGGACCCGCCGCGACGGATCGAGAATGACGGCGGCGGCGACGACGGGCCCCGCCAGCGGTCCGCGCCCTGCTTCGTCGATCCCCGCAATCAGCACAAGCACCAGCTCCTCGATCACGCAGCGCGACTGCGCCGCTGCGACATGGCGCCGAGCGCATGGTCCAACTCACCCAGCACGGCGTCGGCTGCAAGTCCACCCGTATCCTTGGCCAGCGCCTCGCTCATCGCCGTAAACAGCATCTCGGTGCGCTGCCGGGAGATCGGGTCGTCGAACAGGTTCTGCGCCGCCTGCGCAAGATTGCGCGCTGTCGCGTGTTCCTGCAAGAGCTCCGGCACGACGAAGCGGCCGGCGAGCACGTTGGGCAGCCCCACCCACGGCAGCAGCAGCTTGCGCCCGACGATGTGCGCCGTCACCGCGCTCACTCGGTAGAAGATCACGTGCGGGCAGCCGGCCAGTGCGGCTTCGAGCGTCGCGGTACCCGACGCGACGAGCGCGACGTCGGCGGCGCGCAGCGCATCGCTCGCATGCCCGTACAGCAGCGTCAGCGGCAATGCGTCGTGACCGCCGCGATGCTGCGCGTCGAGAAACGCGTCGCGCGTGCGGCGCGACACCAGCGGCACGACGAAGCGCGCATCGGGGCGTCCTTCGGTAATCGCCGCGGCCGCGTCGAGGACGATCGTCGCGTGCATCTCGATTTCGGAGAGACGGCTGCCGGGCAGCAGCGCGAACAGCGGTGCCGCGACGCTCTGCTTCAGTATCTCGCGCGCGGCGCGCCGCGTGCCGGCTGCGCGCGCTTCCTGCGCGAGTGGATGGCCGACGTAGGTCACCGGGATGCCGACCGCTTCGTAGAGCGGCGGCTCGAAAGGGAACAGCGCGAGCATCCGGTCGACGGCGCGCCCCATCGACTGCAGCCGCTCGCGGCGCCACGCCCACACGGACGGGCTCACGAAGTGCACGGTACGAACGCGCCGGCGCTTGAGCTTGCGCTCGAGTCCCAGGTTGAAGTCGGGTGCATCGACGCCGACGAACACGGGCACGCGCGCCGTGCGAAATCGGCGGGCGATGTCGCGACGCAGCGCGATGAGCCGCGGCAGGTGCGCGACGACCTCGGCGAAACCGCGGACGGCCAGATCCTCGGTCGACGCCCAGGCTTCGCACCCCGCCGCCTCCATCTTCGGCCCGGCGATACCGGCGAAGCGTATCCACGGGCGCCGGCTGCGCACGGCATGGATCAGCGTCGCGGCGAGCGCATCGCCCGATGCTTCGCCTGCAACGATGCCGATGGTGACGGGCGCGGACTCGCCGGCCACGTCGCGCATCAGCGAATGATTCCGCGCACGCTGCCCGCCATGAACTCGACAAGCGGCGTGAGCAGCGGTGTATCGCGCGCGGCGGCGGCAAGCGCATCGCGTGCGGCTTCGAGCGACAGCCCATTGCGATACAGCGTCTTGTACGCGCGCCGCACGGCGGCGATTTCCGCGGCCGAGAAGCCGCGCCGCCGCAAGCCCTCGTTGTTCGTGCCGGCGGGCTTTGCCGGATACCCGGCCGCCGTGACGTACGGTGGGACGTCCTGCAGCACGATCGCGCCCGCGGCAAGCATCGCGTGCGCACCGATGCGGCAGAACTGATGGACGCCGGCGTACGCGCCCAGCACCACCCAGTCGCCGATCGTCACGTGCCCCGCGATCTGCGCGTTGTTCGAGAACGTCGTGAAATTGCCGACGATGCAGTCGTGCGCGACGTGCGTGTAGGCGAGAAACCAGTTGCCGTTGCCGATGGCCGTGGCGCCGCGGTCCTGCGCAGTGCCCGCGTGGATCGTCACGAATTCGCGCACCACGTTGTCGTCGCCGAGCGTGGTCGTCGTCGGCTCGCCGCCGTACTTGCGGTCCTGCGGAATCTCGCCGACCGACGCGAACTGGAAGATGCGGTTCCGCGCACCGATCGACGTGCGTCCCGTGATCACCACGTGCGGTCCGATGCGCGTTCCCGCCCCCACGGTCACTTCGGCGCCAAGGATTGCGTACGGCCCGACGTCGACGTCGTCGCCAAGCGTGGCGCCCGGATCGACGAGCGCCGTGGGATGAATCGTCGCCACCGTCGTAAAAGGTGCCTTCAGACCGGCAGATCGGGCACCGGAGGCACGTCGCGAATGGCGGCGAGCAACTGCGCTTCGCATACCACCTGCTCGCCCACGGTCGCGCGCGTGCGGAACTTGCCGATGCCGCGCACCGCGCGCTCGAGATGAGCTTCGATGATCAGCGTGTCGCCGGGGAAAACCTGCCGCTTGAACCGCGCCTCGTCGATGCCGGCGAACAACACGAGTTGGGTGCCGTCGCGCCGCGCGACATCGGACAGCATCGTCAGCAGCCCTGCCACCTGCGCCATCGCCTCGATGACGAGCACGCCGGGCATGACCGGATATTCCGGGAAATGGCCCTGGAAAAACGGCTCGTTCGCGGTCACGTTCTTCATGCCGCGCATGAACTTGTTGGCCTCCCAGTCCAGCACGCGGTCGACGAGCAGCATCGGATAGCGATGCGGCAGCAACCGACGAATCATGCCGATGTCGAGTTCGTTCATTTCTCCCCCCCTGCGTCGGCCGGTGGCGACGATGCGAGTGCGCGCTCGAGCATGCGGACGCGCTCGCCGAGCTCGCGCAATCGCCGCATCTGCGAAGCGACCTGCTTCCATTCACGATGCGGCAGCGCCGGATACGCGCTCGTATAGACGCCGGGCGTTCCGATCGAGTCGTACACCTGCGTCGCCGCGGAAATCGTCGTTCCGTCGGGGATCTGCAGGTGGCCGGAAATCATCGCGGCGCCACCGATCCGGCAGTTGCGGCCGATGTGCGTCGACCCGGCTATGCCGACGCAACCGGCGATGGCCGTATGCGCACCTATGACGCAGTTGTGCCCGATCTGGATCTGGTTGTCGAGCTTGACGTCGTTTTCGATGACCGTGTCGTCGATGGCGCCCCGGTCGATCGTCGTATTGGCACCGATTTCCACGTCTTCCCCCACGACCACGCGGCCGATCTGCGGGATCTTGCGCCATATTCCGCCCTCGTCCGCAAGACCGAAGCCATCTGCGCCGATGACAGCGCCACTATGGACGAGCGTGCGCGCGCCGACGACACAGTGCGGGTAGACGGTGACCCGCGCATCGAGCACGACGTCGTCGGCAATCGACGCGTCGTCGCCGATGACGCCGTGCGCACCGATGACGGCCCGCTCACCGACGACAGCGCGCGCGCCGATCACCGCGTATGCGCCGATCGAAGCCGAGGCCGCGATACGGGCCGCCGCATCGATGGACGTGGTTGGATGAACGCCCGGCGCGACCGGCGCCGGCGGATGGAGAATTGCCGCGACCCGCGCATAAGTCGCGTAAGGGTTGGCTGAGACGAGCTTGGGAAGCAGTGTTGCCGCCGCAGACTGCGGACCTACGATGACCGCGGACGCTCTCGTTGCGGCGAGTTGCGCGCGGTAGCGGGGGTTGGTCAGGAACGCGATGTCATGCGGGCCGGCGCGCTCGAGCGTGGCCACACGGGCGATGCGAACCGAGCCGTCGCCATCCAGCGCTGCCCCGACGGATCGGGCGAGATCCTCGAGGGAATGGAGCGGAGGCTCGCCTGGATGGGCCATCGTGACCGGAGCATCGCGCTTATGTGCGCCGGGTCATTTGTCGGCGAGCGCCTTGATCACCTTGTCGGTGATGTCGATGCGCTGGCTGGCGTAGACGACCGGGTCCTGGAGAATCAGATCGAACTTTTCGGATTCGGCGATCTGCTGGATCACCTTGTTCGCGCGCTCCTGGATGCCGGCGAGCTCCTCGTTGCGGCGCAGGTTCAGGTCCTCGCGGAATTCGCGCTGCATCCGCTGCAGGTCGCGGGACTGGTTGGCGAGGTCGCGCTCCTTGTTGCGCCGCTCGGTCTCCGCCATCGTCGGGCCATCCTTGTCGAGCGAAGTCTGCAGGTCGCGCACCTGCTTCGCAAGCTTCTGGATCTCGCCGTCGCGCGTCGCGAATTCCTTTTCGATCTTCGCTTGTGCGCGCTTCGCTGGCGCCGCCTCGCGGAACAGCCGTTCGGTGTTGACGAACCCGAGCTTGTATTCGACGGCGGCCGCCGACGTCGCGAATGCCAGCAACACGCCTGCGACGAGCGCGCGTGCGCACGCCTTCACGCCAACCGGGCCAGGCATCGAGAGCGGGTGTGGGGTCGTCATCAGAACGCAGTGCCTGCCTGGAACTGGAACCGCTGCTCGCGATCCCCTTCATGGACATTGAGCGGAATAGCGTAGCTGAACTTCAGCGGACCGATCGGCGAGTTCCATGCGACGCCCACGCCGGCGGAGTAGCGGAACGACTCGAACTGCGGCTGGCTGCCGTTGGCCCAGATCTGGCCGGCGTCGGCGAACACGCTCGCGCGCACCTGTTTGTCGCCCTTAAGGATGGGGTAGAAGAGCTCCAGGTTGCCGATGATCTTGCGGCGGCCGCCGAGCGCATTGCCAAACGGGTCTTGCGGCCCGAGCGATGCCGTGTCGTAGCCGCGCACCGAGTTGACGCCGCCCGCGAAGAACGCCTTGAAGAACGGCAGCGGCTTGCCCGAGTAACCATCGCCCCACCCCAGATCCGCACGTGCCAGCAGCACGAAATCGGAGTAGAGCGGCCAATAAGCCGAATGGACGTACTGGATCTTGTAATACGCAAGGTCGCCGAACGGCAGGCCGGTTTCCAGCAACACGCTGCGCAGCTGGCCCCGGGTCGGATACAGGATGTCGTCGCGCGTGTCGCGCGACCAGCCGGCCGTCAGGATGTACGCGGTCGACGACGCGCCGAACTGGTTGACGAAATCGACGTACACGGGCGGCGTGTCGGCGAACAGCGTGATGTCGGTTTGCTCGAAGCGGCCGCCGAAATTGATCGTGTCCGTCTCGGTGATCGGCACGCCGAAGCCAAGTGCCGCACCGAGCGTCTTCGATCCGTATTGTGCGATGGCAAGACCCGTCGGATCGAGGCTCTTCTGATAGAGCTCGATCGTCCGCGAGACGCCGTCCACCGTGTAGTACGGCTCGGTCAGGATCATCGAGTACTGGCGGTTGTAGCGGCTCGTGTTGACGCCTATCCCCAGCGCGTTGCCCGACCCGAAGATGTTCTGCTGAGAGATCGACGCATTGAGCACGATACCTTCAGCACTCGAGTAGCCGACACCCGCGAGCAGGTTTCCGGTCGATTTCTCGACGACGCCGACTTCGACGTCCACCTGGTCCGGGGCGCCGGGCACTGGCGGCGTCTCCACCGTGACGTCGTCGAAATAGCCGAGGCGCTTGACGCGGATCTTTGACCGGTCGATGCGCGGACCGTCGTACCACGCGTCCTCGATCTGGCGAAATTCGCGGCGGATCACCTCGTCGCGCGTCTTTGCGTTGCCGCTGATGTTGATCTTGCGCACGTAGGCGCGGCGGCCCGGATCGACGTAGAACGTGAACGACGCCGTATTCGTCTCGCGGTTCAGCTCGGGCACGGCGTTGACATTGGCGAACGCATAACCTTCGGCGCCGAGCCGGTCGGAGACGTCCTTCGCCGACGCCTGCAACCGCTCGCGCGAATAGACGTCGCCCTGCTTGATGCGGATCAACCGCTCGAGCTCCCCGGCGGGAACGACGAGGTCGCCCGCGATGCGTACGTCACCCACGGTGAACTTCGGCCCTTCGGTGATGTTGAGCGTTATGTAGATGTCTTCCTTGTCCGGCGTGATCGACACCTGCGTCGAATCGACGTTGAACTCGAGGTAGCCGCGGTTCTGATAGTAGCTGCGCAGCGTCTCGAGATCGGCCGACAGCTTCTGCTTCGAGTACTGGTCGTTCTTCGTGTACCACGTGAGCCAGCCGGGAGTCGTCAACGTCATTTCCGACAGCAGCTGCTTTTCCGTGAACGCCTTGGCGCCGACGATGTTGATCCGCGCGATCTTCGCCGAATCGCCTTCGTCGATCGTGAAATTGATCGCGACGCGGTTGCGTTCCTGCGGCGTGACCGTCGTCTGCACGTTGGCCGCGTACCTTCCGCGCGTGATGTACTGGCGCTTCAGTTCCTGCTCGGCACGCTCGAGCGCAGATCGGTCGAAGATCCGCGCCTCGGCGATGCCGATGTCCTTCAGCGCCTTCTTGATCGTGTCGGTGTCGAATTCCTTGTTGCCGACGTAGGTGATCGAGCTGATCGTCGGCCGTTCCTGCACGGAGACGATCAGCACGTCACCCTGCGCCTCGAGCCGGACGTCCCGAAAGAAACCCGTCGCGTACAGCGCTTTCACCGCATCGGAGATTCGCTCGTCGGTGATGCGGTCGCCGACCTTGATCGGCAGGTAGCTGAAGATCGTTCCGGCTTCCGTCCGCTGCACGCCCTCCACGCGGATGTCGCGGACGACGAATGGATCAACTGCCCACGCGCCGAGCGACAGCACCGACGCCAGCATGCCGGCGAACAGCGCGGGAACGCGCACGCGTGCGCGCTTCACGGAAACGTTACGAATCACTAGAACAGGCGGGAAACGTCATTGAAGAGCGCCAAGGCCATCAGTACGGCAAGCATCGCCATGCCGATGCGCTGACCAACCTCGAACGCACGGTCGGATACGGGACTGCCTTTGATAATTTCGGCGAGATAATACAGTAAATGCCCCCCATCCAGTAGCGGTACCGGCAACAGGTTCAGCACACCGAGGCTGATGCTGATCAGCGCAAGGTAGCTCACGAACACCAGCGTTCCCGCTTGCGCCGACTGACCGGCGATGTCCGCCATCGTCAGTGGACCGCTGATGTTCTTCAGCGATGCATCGCCGGTGACGATACGTCCGAGCATCCGGACCGTGAACGCCGAAAGCTCCCAGGTCTTGCGAAATCCCTGCACCAGCGACTCGCCAAGTCCGTAGCGAACGACCACCGCGGAGCGCTCGGCGACTTCCGGATCGATGCGAAGCCGCACGCCGGCGAGGCCGATGCGCCGGCCGTTCTGCTCGGACGACTCGACGCTGACCGGCAACTCGAGCGTCGTTGCGCCCCGCTGCACGCGGTACGTCAGCGTCTCGCCCGGGTGCGCATTCGTCAGCGACGCGACGTCGCTCGGCGAACGCATCGGCCTGCCGTCGACGGCGAGAATCCGGTCGCCGTTGACGAGCCCCGCGCGCTCCGCGGGCTTGCCCGGAAGCACCTGGTCGACGATCGGCGCGCCGAGATCGGCGCGCAAGCCAAGCGTCGACAGCGGGTTGCCTTCCCAGTCTTCGGTGCCGAGGCCGGCAATCGACAGTTCGCGGCGGATCGGCTCGCGGTCGAGGTTGTCGCGAACGAGCGAAAGCGCGATGCGGTCGTTGCCCTGCGCGCGAACGACGCGCCAGCGCAGTTCCTGCCAGCTGCCGACCGGCTCGCCATCGACGCCCACCACGCGATCGCCGGCGCGCACGTCCGCAGCGGCGGCGGGTGTTGACGGCGGCGGCTCGGCCAGGAGCGCGCGCTGTCCAGGCACGCCGGCGACAAACGTTCCCGCGAACAGCAGCACCGCAAGCAGCAGGTTGGCGAGCGGACCGGCGGCGACGATCGCAATGCGGCGCCATACCGATTGACGATTGAACGCGCGCGACAGGTCGGCCGCGTCGACGTGGCCCTCGCGCTCGTCCACCATCTTCACGTATCCGCCGAGCGGGATCGCCGACAATGCCCACTCGGTCTGGTCGCGTCCGAACCGTCGCGACCACACCAGCCGCCCGAATCCGACCGAGAACCGCAGCACCTTGACCCCGGCCAGGCGGGCGATCACGTAATGGCCAAGCTCGTGGAACACGACGAGCACGCCGAGCGTGATCGCGAACGCGACGATCTTGTAGACGGTGTCGATCATGCGGATGCTCCGGAATGTGCGCGCAACTGCACGGGCATGAGCGGCCTCATGCGGCCAGCGCCGCACGCGCGGCGCGCGGCAGTCCCAGCGCCGAGCACGCCAACGCACGGGCTTCGGCATCGGCGGCAAGCGCATCGTCGAGCGTTACGACCGGTGCAACGCTGCGTCGCGCGAGCACAGTGTCGCACGCCCGGGGTATGTCGGCGAAACGCGCGTCGCCGCGCAGGAAGGCCGCCACGGCGATCTCGTTGGCGGCGTTGAGGGCCACGGGTGCCGCGGCATCCGCAGCCAGCGCCGCGTAGGCGAGGTCGATGCACGGAAAGCGACGCCGGTCGGCGGGCTCGAACGTCAGCGCGGCGAGCCGCGAGTAGTCGAGCGGGGCAACACCTGCGTCGATGCGATCAGGAAAAGCCAGCGCCTGCGCGATCGGTGTGCGCATGTCGGGATTCGACAGCTGCGCGAGCACCGACCCGTCGACATATTCGACGAGCGAGTGCACGACGCTCTGCCGATGGACGACGACTTCGATCTGCGACGCGTCGGCGCCGAACAGCCAGTGCGCCTCGATGACTTCCAGTCCCTTGTTCATCATCGTCGCGGAATCGACAGAGATCTTGCGTCCCATCGACCACGTCGGATGCGCGCACGCCTCGTCGGGCGTCACGCGCTCGAAATCGACGTCGGGCCGGTCGTGGAAGGGGCCGCCGGACGCCGTCAGCACGATGCGCCGCACGCCGTGCCTCGCGGGGTTGCGCGAATAGGGCGCCGGCAGGCACTGGATGACGGCGTTGTGCTCGCTGTCGATCGGAAGCAATACGGCACCGTTCTCGGCCGCTGCAGTCATGAACAGCGCACCACCGATGACGAGGGCTTCCTTGTTCGCGAGCAGGATGCGCTTGCCCGCCCGAGCGGCCGCAAGCGTCGCCGGAAGCCCGGCGGCACCGACGATCGCAGCGAGCACGCAGTCGCTTTCCGGCAACGTCGCCGCTTCGCATAGACCGTCGTCTCCCGCCACGACGCGCGTCGGCAGGCACTCAGCCGCAAGCGCGCGCTGCAGCGAATGCGCGGCATCGACGTCATGCAGTGCGGCCAGCGGCGGTCGAAAGCGCCGGCAAAGGTCCAGCAGCTTCGCGTCGTTGCGGTGCGCGGCCAGCGCCGCCACGCTGAACCGGTCGAGATGGCGTGCGATGACGTCGAGCGTCGATGCGCCCACGGATCCCGTAGCGCCCAGCAGCGTGATCGCGCGGCGCGTCATGTGGGCGCCACGAAGGCGAGCGTGGCTAGCGCGACCGGCGGCATCGCCGCGAGCAGCGCGTCCGTGCGGTCAAGGATGCCGCCGTGTCCTGGCAGCAGCGTGCCGCTATCCTTGACACCGGCGCGCCGCTTCAATAGCGACTCATGCAGATCGCCGACGATCGACAGCGCGGCCAGCACGATGGCGAATGCGATCCACAGCACGACGGACGACGCATTCACCGGCGTGTTGACGCCGGCGCGCGACGCGAGCGGCACGAGCAATGCCGCATAGACGGCGACGGCGGCGATGCCGCCCCAGGCGCCTTCCCACGATTTGCCCGGACTGATCGCAGGCGCGAGCTTGTGACGACCGAATCGCCGGCCGGCGAAGAACGCAGCGGTGTCGGCGATCCAGACGATCGCCATCGCGGCCAGCACGAGCCACGGCGAGCGCGCCTGCAGCTCGACAACGGCGACGAACGCGCCGATCAGCACGATCAGTGCAGCAAGCGCACCGGGCAATCCCGAGCGCGGGTGCCAGTTCAGCAGCACCGCCGGAGTGCCTAACGCGATCCAGAAAAGGGTCGCCAGTCCGCAGGCGACGCCGACAACCGGCTGCGGCCAGCCACTGCCGGGAACGGGTGGCGCGATGGCGAGCAGTGCTGCGCCGATGCAAAGCGTCGCGGCGACGAACAACGCAAGCGACTTCGGCGCGAGCCCGATCAGTCTGCCCCATTCGTGCGCGCCGGCGGTGATGACGGCGAGCACGGCGAAACCCCAGCCGTAGGGCGGCAGCATGAACAGCGCCGCAAGGACTGCGACGACGAGAACCGCCGCTGTGGCGACGCGTGTGGCGAGGACGGAGCTCACGGCAGTGGCGGGCGCGCTCGGCACGCGACACTCACGCGTCCTGCACCTGCACCCGCGTCTCGACCTGTGCCTGCACCTGCTCGCTCGTGCGCCCGTAGCGACGCTCACGCATCGCATACGATTCGATCGCCACGCCAAGCGCCGTCGCGTCGAAGTCCGGCCAGAGCAGGTCGGTGAAATAGAGCTCGGTGTACGCGAGCTGCCAGAGCAGGAAATTGGAAATCCGCTTCTCGCCGCCGGTGCGGATGAACAGGTCCGGCTCGGGCGCGTGGGCCATCGCAAGATAAGGCTCGAGCGCTTCGGGCACGAGCGGCCGGTCGGCGCGGAGCGCGTCCGGATTCGCAGCGAAGTAACTGCGTGCGGCCTGCGCGATGTCCCAGCGCCCGCCGTAGTTGGCGGCGACGGTGAAGGTCAGCCGTGTGTTGGTAGCCGTCAGCGCCTCGCCGGCGGCGACGAGGTCGCGAATGCGCCGGTCGAATCGCGACGTGTCGCCGACGACCTTGAAGCGAATGCCGTTCGAATGCAGCTTCGTCACCTCCACGTCGAGCGCCCGCGCGAAGAGGTCCATCAGGATCGACACCTCGTCGGCGGGCCGGCGCCAGTTCTCGCTCGAGAACGCGAACAGCGTCAGGTATTCGACGCCGAGCTCGATCGCCGCACGCACCGTCGCGCGGACCGCTTCGACGCCTTTGCGATGCCCCGCCACGCGCGGCAGCAGCCGCTTGTTCGCCCAGCGCCCGTTGCCGTCCATGATGATGGCCACGTGGCGCGGTATCGCGCGCGCCGCGGGGATGGTTCGCGTAGAGCTCGTGAACATGGTGTCGAAGCCCGGAGCCTAGATGGCGAGCAGGTCGGCTTCCTTTTGCTGCAGCATCTGATCGATCTCGCCGACGACGCGATCGGTGAGCTTCTGCAGGTCGTCATGCGCACGACGCTCGTCGTCCTCGCTGCACTGCTTGTCCTTCGCGAGCTTCTTCAGCTGCTCGTTCGCGTCGCGGCGCACGTTGCGCACGGCGATCTTGGCCGCTTCGCCTTCCTTGTGCACGACCTTGATGAGCTCCTTGCGCCGTTCCTCGGTCAATGGTGGCATCGGCACGCGAATCAGGTCGCCGGACGTCGCCGGATTGAGGCCGAGATCGGCGTCGCGAATCGCTTTTTCCACCACGGGAATCATCTTCTTTTCCCACGGCTGCACGCCGATCGTCCGCGCGTCGGCCAGCGTGACGTTGGCAACCTGTGCGAGCGGCATCGACGTGCCGTAGTAGTCGACATGAATATGGTCGAGCAGTCCGGTATGCGCGCGACCCGTGCGGATCTTCGCCAAGTCCGCCTTCAACGCATCGACCGACTTCTCCATCTTCTGGTCGGCCGCTTTCTTGACGTCGCTGATCATCGATTTCTCCAGTTGCTTCGAGCGACGCTCGCCGCTAGCAGTGGACGAGCGTGCCCACGTCTTCGCCGAGCACGACTCGCTTGAGGGCGCCGGGCACGAAGATCGAAAACACCTTCAGCAGCATTTTCTGGTCGCGGCACAGCGCGAGTGCCGTCGCGTCCATGACCTTCAAGTTCTTGACGATCGCCTCGTCGAATGTCAGCGTCGAGTAGCGCCGCGCCGTCCGGTCCAGCAACGGATCGGCCGTGTAGACACCGTCGACCTTGGTCGCCTTGAGCACGACGTCGACGTTCATCTCGCGGCCGCGCAGCGCAGCGGCCGTGTCGGTGGTGAAGAACGGATTGCCGGTGCCGGCGGCGAAAATGACGACCCGATGCTCTTCCAGGTGCCGCAGCGCGCGGCCGCGGATGTAGGGCTCGGCAACCTGGTCGATGCGCAGCGCCGACTGCACGCGCGACTCGACGCCGGCGCGCCGCAGCGCGTCCTGCAGCGCGAGCGCGTTCATCAGCGTCGCGAGCATGCCCATGTAGTCGGCAGTTGCCCGGTCCATGCCGGCTGCGCCGGGCGCGACGCCACGAAAGATGTTCCCGCCGCCGATGACGACGGCAACTTGCACGCCGAGGCGGACGACATCGCCGACTTCGGCGACGATCCGGTCGATGGTCTCACGCTCGATGCCGTAGCTATCGCTGCCCATCAGCGCTTCGCCCGACAGCTTCAGCAGGATGCGGCGGTATGCCGGCGCTCGGGCGGGTGTTGCAGCGACGCCCGGGAGCGGCGTTATCGCGGCAGTGGCTGCGCTGTCGGGTGGACTCATCCTTCGGCCTCCTGCGGTTCGAACGAGGTCAGCCGCGCGTCATGGCCGCTACTTCCGCTGCGAAATCGTCCTTGCGCTTCTCGATGCCTTCGCCGACGACGTAGAGCACGAAGCCGTTGACGCGGGCACCCTGCGCCTTGACGATCGCGTCGACGGTTTCCTTGTCGTTCTTGACGAAAGGTTGCGGCAACAGCGTGACCTCGGCCAGGAATTTGGCGACGGCACCTTCTACCATTTTTTCGACGATGTTGGCAGGCTTGCCCGATTCGGCGGCGCGCGCCGAGGCGATCGTCCGCTCCTTCGCGACGACGTCGGCCGGCACGTGCTCGCGGCTGACGGCCATCGGCTTCGTCGCCGCGATGTGCATCGCGAGATCCTTGCCGAGCGCTTCGTTGCCGCCCGTGTAGTCGACGAGGACGCCGATGCGCGTGCCGTGCACGTACGACGCAACACGGCCCTGTGCTTCCAGCCGCACGAAGCGCCGCAGGGCAATGTTCTCGCCGATCTTCTGCACGAGCGCTACGCGCCGCGCCTCGACCGTGTCGCCCGATGCGAGCGCGCGCGCGGCGAGCGCCGCCACGTCGCCCGGCTGGTCGCGGGCGACGATCTGCGCGACTTCGTTGGCGAACGCCCGGAAATCGTCGTTGCGTGCGACGAAATCGGTTTCGCAGTTGATCTCGACCATTGCAGCGACCTTGCCGTCGCTCGCCGTGTAGAGGCCGATGACGCCTTCAGCCGCCACGCGGCCTGCCGCCTTGCTGGCCTTCGCGCCGCTCTTGATCCGCAAGAGTTC
>Ga0111539_10004947_pt1 | contig 17334 bp, 16 predicted proteins | sample RhiMethybrSRZTD1_FD_79667 | JGI IMG/M metagenome (GOLD analysis project Ga0111539, IMG submission 79667) | Populus rhizosphere microbial communities from Tennessee, USA - Rhizosphere MetaG P. TD hybrid SRZTD1 (version 2) (version 2) | ecosystem: Host-associated > Plants > Roots > Rhizosphere >... | reverse complement strand
TGCGCCGAGGCGAGCGCCTCCGCGATCTGTCGCGCGATGTTGGCCAGGCGCTCGACGGGCAGTGGCTTCGTCTCTTCGACCGCTTTGCTGAGCGGTTTGCCGTCGAGCCACTCCATGACGAAGTAGGTCGACCCGTCGGGCAGATGCCCGAAGTCCGAGATGTCGATGATGTGCGGGTTACCGATCGACGACGCGGCCTTGGCTTCCTGCAAAAAGCGGTCGGTGATCTCTTTCTCGCGCGCCATGTCGGCGCGCAGGACTTTGATGGCGACCTTCTTGTCGATGACCTTGTGCCGCGCGAGGTAGACGACTCCCATGCCGCCTTCGCCGAGAACCGACTCGATCTTGTAGCGGCCGTCGAAGGTCGTTCCGACGTAAGGGTCGACGGGGGCGGGAGGAGGCGGTGACGACTTGATGTCCTGCGGAACGCTCGGCAGCGGCGGAGCGTCGCTCCCCGAAATGGGCGACGAATGCAAAATGCCCGACGAGCGATGGGAGAGGGCTTCGCTCGATGACGCAGGCGCAATGCCTGCCGACAACGGGCCGGTCCCATGCTGGGTCGCCTGCAGCCCGACCGGACGATTGCCAGCCGACGAAGGGTTGGGATCCCCCTTGGCCCCCGCCGGGATCCGCGCGGGATCGCCGGCCTTGGGCGTGGGCCGCGGAAGCGGCTTGGCGGCGGCCGGGCCTGATTTCGGGTCGTTGGAGCTCATGTCGCTTCCTCTAAGAGCGTCGACTTCCGGAGCGAAAAGGACGATGCCAACGAGGGACTTCCGGAGCAAGACTCGGGCCGGTGCCCAACACGTCGGATCTTGGTATACGGCGGCCCCTCCGCAAGCAATAGCGCGGACTCACCAATTGACGGTCGCGCTCGGCGCAACGACGGAAGCTCAGACCTGTCACTCGGTCCGCAAAGATTACCGTGATCGGCATCCCCGTGTGGTACGAAGCCGTGGCGCATCATGGGATACCCCCTTCTTCTTTCGCTTCGTTACATGAACTCGAAGAAAGGGGCCTTCATTTCGGTTGGGACGGCGTTCGCCATCGTCGGCGTCGCGCTCGGCGTCGCAGCACTCGCGACGGTGATGAGCGTAACTGGCGGGTTCCAAAAAGAATTTCGCGACAAGGTTTTGGGGGTCAACGCGCACGTCATCGTACTCAAGTACACCTCGGATTTTCGCGAGTACCGCGAGGTGATGGACAAGGTCGCGAAGGTTCCGGGTGTCACCGGAGTAGGTCCTTTCACCATCGGGCAGATGATGGTGAGTCACGGGAACAAGACCGCGACGAGCGTGCTCGTCAAGGGGGTCGACCCGGATCGGGTCCACCAGGTGCTGGCGCTGCCACGCGATATCCGCGAAGGCTCGCTCGAAGGATTGCGGCGCCCGGGGGCTGCACCCTACTCCCGATCGGGGGGGTACACCCCCTTGCCACCGGCGCGAAGCGCAACGCCAGCTCCCGCGCTCCCACCCGTGCCGACGGGGCTCGCCGAGCCGCAACGCGATGACGCCGGCCGAAACGTCGCCTTGCTGCGGGCCATCGAGGCGAGCCTCAACGAAGAGCGCAGCGCGGCTCGAGCGTCCGCCGACGGCGGAGAGGTCGACGAAGCGACGCCACAGCCCGCAGCCTCGATACCGCCCGCTGCAGCGCCCGCTCCCGCGCCTATCGTGTCGGCGCAGCGCCATCCTGTCCGCGAGCCCCCGAGCGTCACCGAAGCGGAAGAAGAAGCGCACCCCGCTTACATCGAGCGACCCCTTCCACGCAATGCGCCGCGAGGCTCGATTGTCCCGGAAGGCGGCTACAAGAGCGAGCTCCCGGACGACGACATCCTCCCCCCTGACGTCGCGCCCGACGCGTGCGCGAGCCGCGACGCGGTCAGCAAAATGCCGGGGATCGTCATCGGGACGACCTTGTCCAAAAACCTCGGCGTAGGGGTCGGCGATTGCATTCAGGTCACCTCGCCGACCATCGGCTACACGTTCACGCAGGGCTCGATCCGGCCACCGGTGGCCAAGCAGTTCCGGGTCATCGCCACCTTCGAAGCCGGCTTCGATCAATACGATTCGAAGCTCGTCTACACCGACCTCTACGAGGCGCAGGGCTTCTACGATCAAGGCGACACCGTCATGGGCGTCGAGATGACGGTGGCCGACATCGATCAAGCGCGGGGCGTTTCGCGCGCCATCGACAAGCTCCTCGCGAACGGCCTTTACCATACGACCGACTGGGAGGAGCTGAACCACGGCCTGTTCACGGCGCTCCGCATCCAGAAGATCATGATGAGCCTCGTCCTCTTTCTCATCATCCTCGTCGCGGCTTTCACCGTCGTGGCCACGCTCATCATGATCGTGATGGAAAAGAAGAAGGAGATTGCGGTGCTCAAGGCCATGGGAGCGACCAGCGACGCCATCCTTCGCACCTTCCTTTACCAGGGGGGCTTCATCGGCGGCTCCGGCACGGTGTTCGGCCTCGTGCTAGGGATCGGGGTCTGCAAGGGGCTGCTCGCCTATGCGTTTCCTCTCGATCCGAAGGTGTATTTCATCTCCCACCTTCCGGTCGCGGTCAGCGTTCAGGACTTCGTCATCACCGGTGTTGCGGCGGTCGTCATCTGCCTCTTGGCGACGGTGCTCCCCGCGCTGTACGCAGCGCGCCTGCACCCGGCCGACGGGCTTCGCGCGCAGTAGCTCCGAAGGCGCGGGAACTTGGCCGTATCGGCCGTGCCCGGCTAGTTCCTGGGGGGTCCCATGCGTCCTTGGATAGCCGTTGCTGCGGCGGCCGCGTCCGTGACGGGGCTCGTCCCTTTCATGCACCACCGCGCCACCGCAGGCGATGCATTACGTCGAGCCCCGGCGGTGGCCTCCGCGTCCGCGACTTCGGCGGGGATTTCTGCTGCCGCTTCCGCGACCGCTGCAACGTCAACCGCGGTTTCCGCACCTGCGACAGCTTTCGGGCAGCCCAACGCGACGGCACCCGCAGCAAGCGCGCCCCCTCCGCTCTCCGGCATCGATCTGACGAAGATCGCTCTGCACGACGATGGCGCGACGGCCCCCGGTCCGCTCGGTCGGGTCGCGCATCTCACCCTCAATTCCCAGCTCCAGCGCGCCACACGGCGCGTGCTCTCGGAATACGCGCTGCCTGAGGCGGCGGTCGTCGTTCTCGACATCAACGAGGGCAAGGTTCTCGTTTGGGCGAGCCATATCGAAAAAGGCCCGGCCCGTGATCTCTGCGTCGAATCGACGGCTCCGGCCGCCAGCGTCTTCAAGATCGTGACCGCGGCGGCATTGGTCGAAACGGCGGGAGTCCCGCCCGATATTCGGCAGTGCTATTCGGGGGGCGAAAGTCGCATCACGTCGATCGATCTCGTCGACGATCCCAAGCGCGACCGCTGGTGCGCGACGCTCGGCGAAGCGATGGGCCGGAGCGTCAACACGGTGTTTGCGCGCCTCGCAGTCAAGAACCTGACGCCCCCCACGCTCACCAGCATGGCCCAAGCCTTCGGGTTCGGAGAGCCGCAGCCCTTCGACGTTCCCGTCGGCGTGAGCGACGTGCGCATTCCGGAAGATCGGCTCGGCTTTGCGCGTACTGCCGCCGGCTTCTGGAACACGACGCTCTCGCCGCTCGAAGGCGCAATGATCGCGAGCACCGTCGCCAATCGCGGCGAGACCTTGCGCCCCGTGCTGATCGACTCGGTGACCGACGCATCCGGCACGCTCTACGAAGCACCGAAGCGAGCCGTCCTTCGCCGAACGATCCGCCCCGAAACCGCTTCCGCGCTCACCGCGATGATGGAGACGACGACGTCGAACGGGACGAGCCATCGCGCGTTCCGCGACCTCGAGGGGCGCGCTTTTTTGCCCAATATCTCGGTGGCCGGAAAAACCGGTTCTCTTATTCGCGCCGAAACCCAGCAGTTTTACACTTGGTTCGTGGGTTTCGCCCCGAGCCGCGCTCCCGAGATCGCCATCTCCGTTTTGGCCGTGAACACGCCGACCTGGCGCGCCAAGGCCAACGTCATCGCGCGCGACGTGCTGCGCGCGTACTTCGCCTCCAGAGGTGCGTCCGGTGTGACCCGGCCCTAGCCGCCCCGACGCGGTAGCTCGAAGCTGTGGACAGCGGGGTAACTGACCCTATCTAACTGTGCAGACTTTTTAAGGATCATCACGACCTGCCGCACTTACTCAACGCGATATGGCAAATCGAAAAAGTTCCCAGCAAAAGATGGACCGCTAGACGTGGCGAGGCGAGATGCTAGCATCCAAGAAGTGCAGGTCGTTCTTCGCAAACTAGGCCGAGGGTCGCGCGCCGTCGCGGGAAGGCTAGTTCGCGCACCGCGTAAGGGCTCGGTTATCGTCATCGAGTTTTCGGACGGAATGCACGAGTACGTCACCACCCCGGTCAAAAGGCTCCTCAGGGTCGCCGGGCGTGAGGTTTTCTACATCGAGACGGTGAACAGCCGTTATCGCCTCGAGGTTCGCGGCAAGGAACGCGCACTCGAGGGTGCCTCGTCCGGCTAGCCGCCCGCCTAGCGTGGTATCCCCAGCGCCGTGCCGAGAGCGTAGCTCGAGGCACTGATGGCCGCTGCGCAGGGCACCGTAAGGACCCAGGCCCAAACGATGCGCCCCGCAATCCCCCAGCGCACCGCGGAGAACTTGCGGACGCTCCCCGCGCCGACGATGGCGCCGGTGATCGTGTGGGTCGTGGAGACAGGGACCCCGAGCCCTGTGGCGAGGAACAAGGAAATGGCGCCGCTCGTTTCGGCGCATACGCCCCCTACGGGCGAGAGCTTGGTGATGCGCATGCCCATCGTCCTGACGATCCGCCATCCTCCGGAGAGGGTGCCGAGGCCCATGGCCGCGTAACAGACGAACGCCACCCAGCCCGGGATCTCGGGGCGTTCGCCGGCCTTGACCACGAGATGCCCCGTCGACATGAGCGCCGCCACGATGATGCCCATCGTTTTCTGCGCGTCGTTGCCACCGTGGCCTAGGGAGTAAAGGGCGGCGGACACGAGCTGCAAGCGCCGAAACGTCTTGTCGATTTCGCTCGGCGAATGTCGGCCGAAGAGAGCCACCAAGATTCGCATCAGCACGGCCGCGAGGATGAGACCGAGGACCGGCGACACGACGATGAAGAGCGCCGTCTTGATGAAGAAGCCCGTGTCGAGCGACCCGAATCCCGCCTTCATGATGGCGGCACCGGCGAGCCCGCCGATGAGGGCGTGCGACGAAGAAGTGGGCAGCGCGAGCCACCAAGTGACGAGGTCCCAAACGATGGCCCCCACCAGCGCGGCTCCGACCATCGTCAACGAGACGACGTCGGCGTTCACCCCCTTGGCGATGCTCCCCGCGACCTTGGGTTCGAAGAATTTGAAAGCCAGGAAGTTGAAGACCGCTGCCCAAAGAACAGCGGCGCGCGGCGAAAGCACGCGCGTCGAGACGACGGTCGCGATCGAGTTGGCGGCGTCGTGAAAGCCATTGATGTAGTCGAAGGCGAGCGCCAACCCGATCATGGCGATCAGCGCGAGTTCCATCAGGAATACTCCAGGATGACCCCTTCCAAGATGTTGGCGATGTCCTCGCAGCGATCGGTCGCCGATTCGAGGTTGTCGTAAATGTCGCGCCACTTCAGGACGTTGAGCACCGACTCGGGCGCGCCGCCACCGCCGCGATAAAGCGTCGCCAGCGCGTGGCGGTACGTATCGTCAGCCTCGTTTTCGAGGCGGTTGATCTCGATGCAGTAGTCGAGGATCTCGCGCGAACGGCTGAGCGTGGGGAGCAGATGGATGGCTTTGGCCACCGCTTCGCTGCTGCGCACGAGGACCTGGGAAAGGTGGCGCGCATCTTCCTGGGAGCTCGAGATTTCGAAGAGCACGACGCGCTCGCTCACCGCTTCGGTGAGATCGAGCACGTCATCGAGTGTCGTGATGAGGCGTCGGATGTCGGCGCTGTCGAGGGGGGTGATCCACGTCTTATGAAGACGCGCGATGGTGTCGTGTGTGATCTTGTCGCCCTCGTGCTCGAGCGCGCGGATCTCCTCGGCGAGCTCACCCGCCTTGCTGATGTCTTCGAACGCGGCAGCAAGCTTGTGCGCAGCTTGCACGATGCAAGCTGCGTGGCGCTCAAAGGCCTCGTAGAAAACGCCGTCCTTCTTTTTGGCACCGAGCATGGGTACTTCCCGCGGCCCCCACGCGCGTGGACACTAGTCAGGCCAGTCGGATCGAAGCAAGCAAATGTGACAAAAATATCTATTAAAGCGCCGAATTATCAACGGAATGCAACGCAGCGCCCGCGCCACGTCGAGCGGCTGACGCGGACAGGCCGGTCTGCATCTAGCGCTTGCCTCCGTGGCGCCTCTCCGTTAGGAGGCTAGGCGCATGGGAAAGCACGACCGCCGGAACTCGGCGAAGATGAAGCGTAAAAAGTCTCAGGCCAAGAAGAAGGCACGCACCAAGCGCAAGCGCGTTGCAGCGAAAGCCGCACCGGCGGCAAAGAAGACCACGCGCAAGGCCTCCGCAGCACCGGCGGCCCCCGCCGGCTGAGGCAAGCGACCGCCGGCCGGGCCGCCCGCTCGGTCCGGCGCGTCAGCGAATGGTGATGCTCTCGAACTGCGTGCGCGTCTGGGTGGCGCGCACGACGGTCGTGGGCTCCCCGAAGAGGCCGACGTCGCCCGCGATGCGCTCCTCGGACTCGAGGAGCCAGCGGCCGTGATCGTCGCGCCACTTTTGGGCGATTTGGGTCCCGCGGAGGTCGCTTTCGTCGATGCGCTGCCAGCTGACCGTGAGGGTCACGGCGGCGTGCTCCTTGTCGAGAAGGCGCAATCCGGAGAGGTCGCAATCGGCGATGCGAATTGAGCTCCCCCATCCAGCGTGTTTGCGGACGAATTCGTCGCGGGTCGCGTGACCCACGCGCTCCATCGCCATGTCCATGCGCCCGAACCGCGTCGCGGTCGTAAGATCGTTGGCAGCGTCCTGCATGCGCTGCAGCGGGGTCATGGGGGCGAAACAACCGGTGAGCGCCGCGGCGGCGATGGCGACCAAGAGCTTTCGCATTCGAGGTTTGTAGCCGGCTCCCGCGGGTTCGGCCGAATTTGTCGCCAACGCCTCAGCCCAATGCCTCAGAACGGGACAGCCAAGACGGCATACGTCTGACCCCCGGGTGCGGCCGCGGCGTCCGCGATGCCGCGCGCATAGCCGAAACGCAAGCTGGCGGTGATGACGTAGCCCACCGTGAGCTCGAGCCAAAGCTCGGCCCCGAGGCCAAGGTGGAACTGATCGGTCCAATGGTCGAGATCGAGCTCGTTGAAAGCCCCCCCGTAGTCGGCAAAGACGTTGCCGCTCACGCGATGCACGAAAAACGGCATCGTCGAAAGACCGCGATCGAGATTCAGAATCGGAAATCGGTATTCCGCGTTGAAGAGGTGGTACTGCGAGCCGGAAAACGAGAAAGCCGGGTAGCCGCGCAGCACGAACGGCCCCTGGTATTCGCCTAGCGAGAAATTGCGAAAGAGGGGCGTCTCGATGAATCCTCCCGTGTAGAAGATGCCTCGAAACGGATAATTGCCGCTCGCTGTCGCCGACGACTGGCGCAGCGCGAGCGTGTGGTGCCGCGCCCAAGGCATGGGGAAGTACTCGGCGGCCGAGTAGCTCATGATGTAGAGCGTGTAGTCGCTGGCGAGCGGTGGAGCCGCGACGTCGACGCCCATGGATAGCGAGAAACCGCGTTCCGGACCGATGCTGCGAAGGTACGATTCGGCGTTGGAGTAGCTCCATCCGAGGTGTACCGAACCGAGCTGCCCGCGCACCGGCTCGCCGCCGAGCGGCGCGTCGGGGTCGGTCGGGGTCGAGAGTGGAACCGCGCCGTCGAGCCGGCTCAGGGTGTACGTGAGGTTGAAAACGTTGTTCTCGAACTCGCTCGGCAGGGCGTACGAAATTCCGCTGGCGAAGCTCAGGTTCTGGCGTGTGAAGAGCGGCCTGTCGGGGCGATAGAGAACGGGGGTGATCGACCGGCGGAACGCCATCGCGAAGTCGAACGGCAGCCGCTGGTACGTGTAGCTCACTGCCCCTTGCGGATCGGCGCGCTCCGTCTCGACGAGGATGGACGCTGCCAGCGCATGGAATCCGACGGCGTCCGAGGCCGACGTGCTGATGGCGAGCGCCGATCCGAAGGTGCCCGGACCTGCATCGAGCCTCCAAGAGCGCGGCCTTAGGGTCGGCCACGGATCGTACGGATGTCGCGAGACGATCTTGGCATCGGCGTACCGCGGCGCCTCGGGTCGTCGGTCGACGAATGGGGGGACCTCGAGCCACCGGCGCGGATCGAGCTCCATTTGGAAGAGATCGTGTCCGAAGGAGGAGTACCCGACGTACACCAGGCTGCGGCCATCGGGCGCCACCTCAGGGTAGAACGCGCCGGTGCGAACGTTCGTAACCTGCCAGATCTTGCCGCCCTGGCGATCGTAGGCGAACACGTTGGGGATCCCGAGCACACGATCGGACGCGAAGAAGACGTGCCGGCCGTCGGGGGAAAAGCTGGGCTCCCAATCCATCGCGCGGTCGTACGTGATCGAGAGGAGACGCCCCGTGGCGACTTCGACCAGTCGGATGTCACGATAACCACCCTCCGTCCACGCGCTGTAGGCGACCCACTCGCCGTCCGGCGAAAAGCGCGGCGTGTAGGCCTGCTCGAAGCGCGCGCTCGGGACGAGCGCGCGCGTTCCGACGAGGGTGCCATCCTCTTGGAGCTGCGCGATCATCAGCGTCGTCGTGCCGCGATGGTTCTCGGTGAAGACGACCCGCGTGCCGTCGGGGCTCACGTCGGGGTCCTGCGTGCGGGCTCCCTCCGTGAGTCGTTTGCGCTCGGGCTCGAAACCGCTCGGCGCGTCGACTCCGCGTGGCAAAAGAAAAAGGTCGTTCAGCGCGTAGATGCGCTTGTGGACGGCCACCGAGTTGAAGACGAGCCGGCCATCCTGCGCGAATGACGCGCTGCCGTGGCCCGCGACACGCACCGCGAGCTCGCCGTCTTGGTCCGACCCGCGAGATCCGCCGAGCGGCAGCCGGTAGAAGCCGGGCCGCGAGTGACCATCGTCGCGGTAATAGAGAAGCTCGGCGGGGGCGTCCGTCTTCTTGGCGGCAGGAGGAACGAAGCGCGGGTTGCCGGCGACCTGACCGCGATTGGTGAGGCGCGTCCCCTCGCGAACGCCGAGGGCCTCCACCTGGCGCATCTGATCCGCGTATTTGGCTGTGAGATGCGACGTCCAACCTACGTAGAGCTCTTCGTACGTGCGCCCCGTGGCGCGCCGGATCGATCGATTGATGCTCCATGGCATGACTTGCCGGCCGTAGTCGTCGACGACGGCGCGCAGCGCCGATTCGCCGTAAACATCCGCGATCCAGCGCAGAAACCGCGATCCGTAGAGGTACCAGAGGTTGCCCTGCGGCCAGCGGCGGACGAAATGCGAAATTTGATCGAGCGACGCCATGCGATGCTCGAGCACGTCCGCGCGCATGTACATGTCGAAGATCGACGATCGCAGGCGTCCCCCGGTCGTAAGATCGCTCTCTTGGACTACGGCGAGCCCCTCCAAGATCCACTTCGGTTGCGCGCGGTTGGGAAGCCACCACTTGCCGGTGATGCGATTGACGAGCGCCGGGATGCCCCCAGCGCTGTCGGTATGGATCACGTGGGTGTGCTCGTGCACCACGAGCTCGAGCTGCCAATCGTCGTAGTCCCCGAGGGGCGACAGGTCTTCCGGCGCGGTCACCCAGAGATGAATGGAGTTGTAGGGAAAGGCATCGGCGAAGCCGTTGGCGTCATCGGTGTGATCGCTGAGCACGATGTGCGTGACGTCGTTGAGCTCGTGCCCCACGGCGATCTCGAGCCGTTCGTTCACCCCCTCGGCGAGCGCGGCCACCTTCTCCGCGACCCGCTCGAGACCCTTGTAGTAGTGAATCCGAAAATGGACGGTCTCGATCGTCCACCATTGGAGATAGGGATCGCTCGCGGCATGCGCGGGCCGCGCCGCCGACAGGAGCTTCCAGACCAGGACGAGCAGGAAGACGACGGACGAAAACGACGGGCGCTGTCGAGACAAGGGCACTGGGCGCCCGTTGGGCGTCACAAATCGTCGTGGAAGAGCGGCTCGCGGTTTCGGACGTAGCGGTAGATGAGCTGACGGGCTTCCGGCGCGATCTGCGTGAACTGAGCGCCGAACCCCGGGGGCGCGCTCGCACCGTGCGACGAGGAGTCGACCGTCTCGCGCGTCCACCGAACGATGGCTGCCGCGTCGAACTCGTAGCCGCCGGGCATCGAGACGTGCACGGTGAGCGGCTGCCCGACGCGCGGAATCTTGTAGGTGGCGATGAAGATCCCGCCGTGCTCGACGACGTCGTTGCCCGAGAGTCCCTTGTAAAAATTCGACGGGCTATGCGCGCCGAGCTCGGCGTCGACGCGCATGTTCGGGCCATTCGCGGCCGCGGCCGCGGCGTGGGGAGGCGCGCCCGGGGGCTGCTCGGCCATCATGGTCGGCTGATACGGATTGGCGGCGGCTTGTGTCGGCGCGACGGCCGCCGCGGCCACGTACGTCGCGGCGTACGCTTGCGCTGATTGAGAGGCAGGCGGAGGCGCGTACTGCTGTTGCGGCGGAGCCGCGGGATTGGCGTACTGCTGCTGCGGCGGCGCGGCCGGCGCTTGACGCGGGGGCTGCTGAGCGGGTGCCTGTTGCGGCGGCGCATATTGCGGCGCGGCGTAGGCTTGTTGCGCTGGCTGCTGCGGGGCGGCTTGGGGGCGAGGCGCTGGCGGCGCGGCCTGTCCAGCGGGCACCTTGGTCAGGCCGTGGATGAGCCCCAGCGAACCCGCGACCGCTTCGAGCGCCTGTTGTACGGCGGGATGGTTGGAGGGTTGCTGTTGCAAGAGCTGGAGGGCGCGGCGCGTCGCATCGAGCGCAGGGGGGGCCTGCGCTGCGGCTGCGGCGCCTCCCGATTTTTCGATCTGGAAGAGGGCCCCCATGGCACTCGAAATGGGTTCGGCAATGCCCATCAGTTGCTGGGGAACCTTGGGATCGGACTGGATTGCGCCTAGCGCCCGGGCAAGAGCCTCGCGAGCGGATTTCGCAGCCGAGACGGGATCGGACATGAACCCTCCTGATCGACTAGCCTATCACCAACTCGCGGCTCCTTGCGACGACGCCGACGAGCCCCCTTGCATCGAGCAGCTCCCCGTCGATTTCGCCCCGCACTAGCTCGATCGCCCCGTCGCCCGCGCGAATGACGGCGTGTTCGTCCACCACGGCAGCTTCTCCCGCCGCGAGGGCGCGAGGAAACGCCGCCGCGGGCCGCGCGTCGAGGATGGTCACAATCTCGTCGCCGATTTCGGTGAAAGCTCCAGGGGAGGGGGCCAGAGCGCGTATCCGCCGCAGCAATCGATCGATGGGCCACGACCATACGAGCGCGCAGTCGTCGTCGGAAGGTGTCGGTGCGAGGGTGGCGAGGGCTTCGTCCTGGCTTCGCTCGGGGATACGGTCACCCGCGGCCAACCTGCGCACAGTGTCGCGCAAGAGAGCGAGCGAAGGTCGATCGAGACGTCGGGCGAGCTGCCACGCGTTCCAGCGCGGGTCGATGGCAAGCTCACGGGTCGCCAAGATGGCGCCGGTGTCGTACTCGGCTTCCAAGCGATGCGCCGTCACCCCCGTGACACGATCGCCTTGGTCGATCGCCGCAAAGTAGGGGTCGGGTCCGCGATGGCGCGGCAGGAGCGAAGGGTGCACGCCAATGCCCCCCCGCTCGGCCGCGCCAATGATCGACATGGGGAGCTTGCCGGTAAAAAACCAGCTCACGAGGAGCTCGGTGTGGGCATCGCGCATCTTTACGACGATGGCTTCCTCTGTGAGCTCGTCTCGGAGATGCACCGCTGGACCGAGCAGGCGCGTGAGGCGGCGTCGCCCCGGCGTGTCTTTGCGACTCAGCACGCAGAACGCGAGGTCATGCCCGTCGGCAAGGAGGAGCAGGGCCGCGAGCGGCAGTCCGAAAAATGCCAGGCGCAACTTCGTTCAACCTTTCGTTCGCCTTCGCGCGGGTGCCGCGGGCGGTGACATCGGGGGGCGCTTGTCGCTATGCTCGGCCGCGACAAGATGCCGGCCCATGTCCTTTCGAAGATTCGCCCCAAGCGTCCCCTCACCTGCGATGCGTGTTCCAAGGTCGTCGTGGCAACCTCCGCGGTAGGAATCTGCACGCACTGCAAGAGGATACGCCATCTTGCCTGCAGCGCGCTCCCGTGCGGAAGTTGCGGCTCGCTCCATCGCCGCAGCGCGCTTTACCGGGGTGCCAAGATACTGCGGTATTTTTGACCCCGAAAAGTTGTTCGGCCGGCGACATGCCTGGTAACCCCCGGGTATGGTCCGCAACGTCTCGGCGTTTCGCCCCGCCCTCCGCTCGGGGCAGCGGTTCGATGTCTCCGCCGCCGCCCGGCCAATTCTGAGCTTCGAGTCGGTTTTCAAATCGTACCGCACCGACCAGCCGGTCCTGCGCGGGACGAACCTCGTCATCGAACGCGGCGAATTCGTCTTCATCACCGGCCCGTCCGGCGCGGGCAAGAGCACGTTGCTTCGACTCGTCTATTGCGCCGAGCAGGCCGATGACGGCCGGATCCTCTTCTTGGGGCGCGACGTTGCCCGGCTAACGGAGCAATCCATCCCTGTGTTGCGCCGCAACATGGGGGTCGTGTTTCAGGACTTCCGTCTCGTCCCCGCGTGGACCGTCTTCGACAACGTGGCGATACCTCTTGAAATTCTTGGTCTGCCGTCGCGTCTCATCCGCACCCGCGTCGGCGAAGTGCTCGAGCGCGTCGGTCTTTCCGGCCGCGGCGCCGACAAGGTCAGTGGCTTGTCAGGCGGCGAGCAGCAAAGGGTGGCCATCGCGCGCGCCATCGTGGGCGAGCCGGCGCTCATCCTGGCCGACGAACCGACGGGCAACCTCGATCCTCAGCTCGCGATCGACATCCTCGGTCTCTTCGAGGAGATTCACGAGACCGGTACGACCATTCTCTTTGCAACGCACGACCGATCGCTGCTCGAGCTCCGCTCGCATCGCATCGTCGTGCTCAACGACGGGCGCGCCATCGACGTGCCCGATGGGCTCGCGATCACGATCGACGAAGATGACGTTCAGCCCGTCGACGACTTCACCATCCCCATGGCGAAGGTGGCCGTTTGAACCGCGCGTCCGCCTCGAGGGTGACGTCGTGATCGGCAGCTCCATGTCCGCCGTCGGCCGCATTTGGCGAAGCGGGCGCGGGGACGTTAGGGTCTACCTGCTCAGCGTCTTCTCGCTCGCAGTGGCTTTCGTTTGTCTCGCTTCCGCGCTCCTCGTCGTTTTCAACCTGCGCGCCGTGGAGACGCGCTGGGCGCGCGCCGGCAGAATCTCCGTCTACCTGCGCGATGGGACGAGCAACGACCAGGTGGCGCAGCTTCGCAAGGCACTCGAGCAAACGCCCGCCGTCGCCTCGACGAGGCACGTCACTGCCGCGGACGCCCGCAAAGAGATGGTGGACGACGGCGTGGCGGGCTCGCTCGCAGTGCTCCCGGTCGAAGCGTTCCCCGCGACGATCGAGCTCGCCCTCACCGACGACGTCACCGACGAGCAGGTGGCGGCCATCGCCCAGAAGCTTCGCGACGTGCCGAGCATCGAATCCGTCGAGACATACCAGCGCTGGACCGATCGCATCTCGGCGCTCGTACGGGGCGGCGTGGCGGCGAGCGCAGTGCTGGCCTTGGTCGTGCTGGCGGCCGTCGTCAGCGTGATCAGCTCGACCATGCGTTTCGCGCTGCATCGGCGCCGCGTCGAAGTCGAGGTCCTCAAACTGGTGGGCGCGACCGATCGCTTCGTGCGCGGCCCGTTCTTGGTCGAAGGTGCGCTTCAAGGAGCGGTCGGGGCCGCCGCGTCACTCGCCCTGCTCGCCGTGCTCTACGCCATCGTGCGCGGCAAGTTCGATGACGAGCTGGGACTGCTCCTCGGCATTCGCCCCACGTTCCTTCCGTGGGAGATCATGGCGTCGATGATCGCGGCCGGCGCGATGCTCGGCGCTCTGTCCGCCTTCGCCGGCGTTCGCAAGTTGTCGGCGGTGTGACATGCCCTATCGGGCGCTGCTCTTCCTCGCTCTCTTCTTCATCGTGGCCGGAGGGCTCGTGCGCGCCGACGACCGCATCGGGCGGCACGCGACGCAACCGCGCGCGGCCACGGAGACCGAGCGATCGCTCTTGTCGATCGACCAAGAGCAGCGCGCCCTGCGCGTCGAAATGGACTCGCTCGGCGTCAAAGAGAGCGCCGCCCAGCGCCGCATGCTTTTGCGCGGCCGGGTGACGTATCGGTTGGTGCGGCTCGGTCTTCTTCCTGTCGGTGGAGGTTTCGCTTCGCTGCTCGAGCACGCTTTGAAAATTGAGCGCGCGCGGCGGGCGCTCGACCAAGACGTCGCGGAGTTCAAAGCGATCGGCGACCGCAAGATCGCCGTCGCGAAGAAGCTCGACGAGCTGTCGGCGCGGCGCTCACCGCTCGAAACGGAGCGCGACGTCGCCGTGCAAGCCAAAGCGATGGCCGCGGATGGCGAGGAGCGACGACGATCGTTCGACCGCGCGTTCGAGACATCGACGGGGGCCGGCGATTACGTGGCCATTTACGGCGGCTCGCTGGGCGGCCCATCCGGACCGGAGGCATCGTCGAGCGCAGGTCCGACGGGATTCGGCGGCATGAAGGGGCGCCTTCCGTTTCCCATCGCGGGACGCGCCGAGATCCGCAATGTGCATCGCCCGGGCGCGCCCGGTCCCGGCCTCGAAATGGCGGCGCCCGCAGGGACTGCCGTGCGCGCCGTTTACTCGGGGCGCGTCGCGTTCGCCGACCGCTACGACTCCTTCGGCCAGCTCGTCATCCTCGACCACGGGGGGCACTACTACACGCTGATGGGCGATCTTTCGACAATAGACGTGCGTGTGGGAGACGACCTGTCCGCCGGTGCCAAGGTAGGCACCGTAGGGATCGCGGCAGCCGACGAGGCGATTTCGGCGGACCCGAGCGCCGCCCGACCGCGCCCGAAACCGCGCTCACCGGCGCTCTACTTCGAGCTTCGGCACGGGACGGGATCCTTGGAGCCAGGACCATGGTTCGGCCTCTAATCGTGTCGCCGCCTCCTCACATCGCCGCCGGCGCACGCTTTCTCACCCACGCGATCGCCGCGCAGGCGCGCGCCGCGCATGCTCGGTGGTGTTCAGCGGGGGCGGCTTCGCGACGTGAAGCGTTTTCGAATGGTGCGTTTCTCCTTTCGGCTATTCTGATGGCATGATGCATCGCTTTTCTTTTTCCTCCGGTTTGGCTCTCGTGCTGGCGCTCGCGTCGTTGCGAGCAAACGCGCAAGGTGCGCCCCCGGCCGCGCCTGCACCGCAGGCAGCGCCGCCCGCTGCTGCGCCTGCTCCTGCCGCGGCACCTCCGGCGTATGGACCGCCTCCGGGCGAGCCCCCTCCTGGTTGGGGACCGCAGCCCGGTTACCAGTGGCGCTCGCAGCCGATCGAGATGAAGTACATCGAAGGGCGCCCGATTCCTCCGGGCTATCACGTTGAAACGCGCGCTCGTAAGGGTCTCGTCGTCGCCGGCCCCATCATCTTCGGTGTGCCGTACCTGTTGTCGATGTCGGTCGCGGCATCGAGCAAGTACCCGCCCGATCGTTGGCTCTACGCGCCCGTGGTCGGCCCCTACGTCAACCTCGCGTCGCGCAGCGACGACTGCGATCCCAACATCTCCACGGGCAGCACGACCACGAACTACACGTGTCCCGGTGAGTCGAGCACGCGATTCTTCTTGATGCTCGACGGCCTCATGCAGACCGCGGGGGCAACGATGCTCATCCTCGGTCTCGCCCTCCCTCAGACGTTGCTGGTCAGGGACGACGCCCCCTATACCGGGAAGAACGGCAGCCACTTCGCGTGGAGCGTCACCCCGTACTCGATGGGGCGACAGGGCTCCGGCCTGGCCGTGACCGGCACTTTCTGAAAATCGTCCGCAACTGGCGCGCCTTCCGGTCCGATTCGACCAAGCGCGGGGCCTTTCGCCCCGGCAGCTCGACAAGGACAGGTAGGACCATGGACACTCGCATCGATCCCGGCGGCAGCCGGACGGACGTCATTGCCACCGACACCGCCACTCGGGTCACGCCGCCGAGCGGCGTTCCCTTTCGCGAGATGGTTTCGCGCGGAGCCGGCGTCATCCTTCGCAGTGCAGAAGCCGCGATAAGCTCGCTGCCGGGCGCACCCATCGTCGCCGCAGCGGTTCGCCCGCAAGGTGGCTCCACGGGCACCTCGCTCGGCACGACCGGTTCTACGGGACTCGGGGCTCCGCGACTCACCCCCAGCGTCGGCACGGCCGAAGCCCCGGCGATTGGGGGCACGGCGTCGGGCCGCGGCCCGGGTGGCGAAGGTTCCTCGGTAGAAGGAGCGCTCGCCCAGAGCCAAGAGTTCAACCTCTACTACCTGCAGCTGCAAGAGCAGCTCTCGGCCGAGAACCGCGCCTTCAGCGCGATGTCGAACGTGCTGAAGACGCGCCACGACACCGTCAAGAATGCCATCGGTAACATCCGCTAGTCCGCACGCGGACTGGTGCTAGAGTCAGCGCGCGAGCAAAGCATGGGCATCGACGGTATCGGCAAAGGGGGCGCCCCGCCGCCCGCGACGGGAATCGATCGACCGGCGTCCCCTTCAACGTCGGAGATCGGATCCTCGACCGAGTTCAAAGTCGGCAAGACGGCGCCGAGTGAAGCAGCAGGATCGGTGTCGCTCGATCAGGTTCGATCCGGCGCCATCTCCGTATCGCAATACCTCGACATCAAGGTGAGCGAGTCCACGGCGCACCTCGTCGATCGATTGAACGCCGAACAGCTTTCGTTCATCCGCCAAAGCCTCCGCGAACAGCTTTCGTCCGACCCGGCCCTCGTCGATCTCGTCAAAGCGGCGACCGGGCAGCTCCCCCCGCCAAGCGAGTGAGCCACCTCCGCGCCTTTTCGTCTCCGCTCCGCTTGGCTCGCCGCGCGGTGCTGGGCGGCGCGGCGGCGTACGCGATCGGCTGCCGCAAACGGTCCGACGACAATGCGGAGCAGAATCCCCCGACTTCCGCCGTCGGTCCGCGGACCTCCGTGCGCCAACCAGAGGCGGAGGGAGGTGCACGCGTGGCAGAAGCAGCGTTCACCGAAGTAGCGCTCGAATTTCCGTCGGGCGCCGTGGGGACCGAAAAAGCGATAGCGCTCGTGCCGCGGGCGGGGGACGGTCCCGAGCGTTATCCCGTGCTCGTCGCCCTGCACGGCCGCG
>Ga0111539_10004946_pt1 | contig 17334 bp, 14 predicted proteins | sample RhiMethybrSRZTD1_FD_79667 | JGI IMG/M metagenome (GOLD analysis project Ga0111539, IMG submission 79667) | Populus rhizosphere microbial communities from Tennessee, USA - Rhizosphere MetaG P. TD hybrid SRZTD1 (version 2) (version 2) | ecosystem: Host-associated > Plants > Roots > Rhizosphere >... | reverse complement strand
GTTGAGCAGGCAAAGGAGCAGCAGATCCCGAAATCCATCGGGCTGATCGGCAACGCGGCGGATATCTACAGCGAGCTCGTTACGCGCGGCGTGACTCCCGACGTGGTTACCGACCAGACGTCCGCGCATGAGGCACTGTTCTATGTTCCGTCCGGTCTTTCGGTGACCGCGGCAGATGAACTGCGAATGTCTGATCCTGAAAGATACAAGCAGATGGCAATGGACTCCATGTCGAAGCACGTGCGTGCCATGCTTGATTTCCAGCAGGCCGGTGCGGAAGTTTTCGACTATGGCAATAACCTCCGCCAGCAGGCTTACAACAACGGGGTAAGCGACGCGTTCGAGTTCCCCGGCTTCGTACCCGCCTACATCCGCCCGTTGTTCTGCGAGGGCAAGGGGCCGTTCCGTTGGGTGGCGCTCTCAGGCGACAAGGATGATATTTACGCAACCGACGAAGCCATCCTGGAGCTGTTCCCGGAGGACGATCATCTCCGGCGCTGGCTGAAGATGGCGCGCGAAAAAGTCCCGTTCCAGGGACTCCCGGCGCGCATCTGCTGGTTGGGGTATGGCGAGCGCGTCAAGGCTGGGCTTAAGTTTAACGAGCTGGTCGCCAGCGGAAAGGTGAAGGCGCCGATCGTAATCGGGCGCGACCATCTGGACTCAGGATCAGTTGCTTCCCCCAACCGTGAAACCGAATCGATGAAGGACGGCTCAGACGCCATCTCAGACTGGGCGATCCTGAATGCGATGATCAACGCGGTCGGCGGCGCGACCTGGGTCTCGTTCCATCATGGAGGCGGTGTTGGGATGGGATACAGCCAGCACGCCGGGCAGGTGATCGTGGCTGACGGGACACCGGAGGCTGCTGCCCGACTTACGCGGGTGCTGACTACAGATCCCGGTATGGGCGTGGTCCGCCATGCAGATGCGGGATACGAGATCGCCATCGAAGCTGCGAAACGGCATGGCATCAAAATGCCGATGCTGAAATAAACATTAATAGGCGGAACATGGTCCGCCTGTTGATTTAAGGAAAAGTATTTACGCCGGATGCAGGGTTTTCTGAATCACCAGGCGGACCAACCACCCGCCATACGCTCCCACAAAAGCAAAGACCAACGCCAGGCTGGAACCATAATTGTGGGCGATGAAGATCCCGTGCAGTGGGATCCATATCCCAACTGCCAGCGCAATCACCCAGGGACGGCGATACCCAAGCAGAGTGATCAATCCACTGACGATCAGTATGCCAAATGCCAGAATCCCTGTGTCGTCCCAGGTAGGGCGCGAATCGACGTAAGCTGAAAACAAGCCTGCAATCACGGCAACAGCCAGGAGTAAATTTTGCATGATGTTTTTCCTTTCCATGGCAAATCCAGGCGCAACAACTTTAATCGAACCAAACCGTTCCATTGCCCGCCTTTCAGCCTTCTCCTCGCTCAAACCCTGGCGGATACCCTCCGCCACCGCCTCGAGCAGGTGACTCTCCACTTCGTCCAGGTACTCAGAATCAAACACGCCATATATCCGGAGCTGGCGCTTCAATGCCCGCAGATAGGATTGGATTTGACTCTCCGCCATTTTAGAGTCCCACTGTGGCATTGATGGCTTTTGAAAATTGCTTCCACTCATCCTGGCGGGACGCCAAAGCCTGTTGTCCCTTCAGGGTTAGTTGATAGATGCGTTTGCGGCGCGGTGCCTCGTCAGACCAGACGCTTTGCAGCAGCCCCTGGTTTTCCAGACGATGCAGGGCGGGATAGATCGTCCCTTCCGGGAGATCGAACATTCCGCCGCTCCTGTTGCGCAGGGCCTCGATGATGGCATAACCATGGGCAGGGCCATCAGCCAGGATCGCCAGCAGGAGCAGGTCAAGATGTCCTTTGAGTGCTTCACCAAACATAGGCACAATCATATACCTAGTATTACTAGGTGTCAAGTACAATCTTTAAGGTATCACATTATACTTTCTTCCTTGACATAGTGTACATTATACAGTATAGTACGACAATAAGGTGAAACATGGACAATCAAGAACTCGTACAGAATATGTTGTTGGAGCTGCGACGCGGGGTCTTGTCCATCGCGGTGCTGAGTCAGTTGAGCAAGGAGGAGTATGGATACTCGCTGCTCAAGGCCCTCTCCGACAAAGGCATGGAGATCGATCAGAGCACGCTCTATCCCCTACTCCGGCGACTCGAGTCGCAGGGACTGCTTCAGTCCGACTGGCGCATTGTGGACGATGCCCGCCCTCGGCGTTATTACGTCATCAGCCCGCAGGGACGCGCGGTGCTGAAAAAACTTAAAGAAGAATGGTCTGGCATGGCGGAGACCATGAACCAAATGTTGTCTTGAGGAAGGAGCCCGAGATGAACCTGATCGATAAATATATAGCAGAAGTCGGCAATAACCTGCCGCGCAGGAACCGGGCAGACATTGAAGCCGAGATCCGCTCGACACTGGAGGATATGCTCGATGAGCGAACCCAGGGCGCGGGTCCGGCCGATGAAGCGACGATCTTGCAGGTTTTGAAGGAGTATGGCGCGCCGCGTGAAGTGGCTGCCAAATACAAGACCCATCACCATCAATATCTGATCGGGCCCCGATTCTTCCCTGTCTTTGAAAGGGTGCTCAGGATTGTGTTTGCAGTGGTGATCGGCGCCTCGCTGATTGGGCTGGTGGTCGACCTGGTACAGACGGGCATGACCGCTCCCGAGTTTGTTTCCGCAATAGGCAAATGGCTTGGGGGATTATTCACCGGCCTGATCGCGGCCTTCGGGAATATCGTGCTGATCTTTGCCATCATCGAACGCACAAAAGTTGCCAACGAAGCATTCGAAAAGGAAGTCAGGGATTGGGATCCAAAGGAACTCCAGCAGGAAAACGACCCGGACGAGGTGGACAAGGCAGACCACATTGCCACGATCATCTTTTCGGCCCTGGCACTGCTCATCTTCAACCTGTATCCAGACCTGTTCTCCATCCGCTATTCCATTGACGGCACCCTGGTTGCGATACCCCTTCTGACCGAGACCTTCTTCAGCTTCCTGCCCTGGATCAACCTGATGGCGTTACTGCAGATCGTTTTCAGTAGTTTCATGCTCGGACAAAAATACTGGCGGCCGTTGACCCGCATCCTTGACATCGTACTGCATCTTGCCGGAATGGTGCTTGCGGTAGTCATCCTGAGAACACCCGGCATCACCAATATCACCACCGAAACACTGGCAGCGATGGGGATTGTCGACGACGCACAAGAACTGGCAAGACTCTTCAATTACCTGCCAAACCTCCTGATCATCATCATTGTGGTGGCTACCTTCATCGTTGTGATCAAGCATTTGATCCGATTGTTTGGCGGGAAATCCAAATCCCCGTATCTGGTAATAAAGTAAATGAATCGAGAACAAGAGGAGCGAATGAGAATCTCATCCGCTCCTGTACTTTTTAAGCCGTTGCGGGGACAATCTCCAAACGTTACCTGCTCAGTGGTATGATGAACCGTGTGCAGGATCCATTCAGAAAAGGAGAGATGATGAGACCCCAAGTTTTATTCCCCGCGCTTGTTCTCATTCTTGCCATGCTTGCCTGCAACTTTCCAGTCGCTACACCTCCAGTAACGGAAACGCCGACGCTATTTTTAATTACACCCTCCGCTACACTGGCACTTCCCACGACTGCTCCTACATTCACACCGGCACCAACAAATACAGCACCACCGCCGCCAACTTCAACGGTCCCGATCGCCTCGCCCAACGGCGTCAACGTGAACTGCCGACTCGGACCGGGCACATCCTGGGTACCACTCAGCGCGCTGGTCGTCGGACAAACGGCGCAGATCACGGGCCGGTCCACGGATGGGACGTGGTGGCTGGTCAACGATCCGCTCAATCCAGGCAGAGGCTGTTGGGTAGCCGCCAGCGTCGTGACCACAGGAGGGAACCTATCTGGGATTGGCGTGGTCCAGAGTCCGACTGCCACTGTGACCAATGTGACAGTAGGCACGGATACAAAAGTCATCAGTGTGGCAGGCTGTACAGGACCCATTCAACCGATCAAGATCAACGGGACCATCGAGACGAACGGACCAACCGAGGTGAGGTGGCGGTTCGAGACTCAGCAGGGCGGTGCCATGCCCACCCAGACCACAATGTTCGACACTTTTGGAGGAATGGATTTCTCTGTGGATTACACGCCAACGGTCGCGGCAGGGACCTACTGGGTTCGATTGGTGGTCCTCAGCCCGAACAGTACACAGGCAGAAGGAAGCTATCGGATCGATTGTCCGTAGTTATCGTGTACAAATCGTTTAAAGAAATGGGCGGCCTTTTCTTGGCCGCCCATTTGCTTCATTATTGTTTGTTATCCCTGCGACGCAGTGCGACCATCAGGGCACCCACGGCAAAAAGTGCCCCCACCACGCCGACAATTGTGAGAATCATATTGCTATCGGGCACTGTGGGTACTTCCTGAGTGGCGGTGGCAACAGGCACAGGTGTAGGCTGCTCACGCAAAATATTGAACACTGCCGTTGTTCGTCCTGCCACAGTAAATGTGCCACTGGCAGGGTCGAATGTGGAGGCGCGCACCAGGGCATCAGTGGAGGCTTGCTGCACAGAATTCAAGGTGTAATTCTTACCTGCAAATTCCTGCTTGCTGAACGTTACGGAATCGGGACGGGCATTGAACAACACGACCATCTCCTCGTAGACCGGGTCGATATTGTCCTTGTCCGTCAATTGCATGACGATCAAGCCAGGGACCTGTTCGGGGCCGGTATTGTAGAAGGAAACATTATCCTTAACCTGCTTTTCCGTTTCGAGCCGGAACAGCTGGGAGCTCCTGCGGATCTGCAGAAATTCACGGAAGACTGCCGAGGCGGATTCGATGTCTGCTTTTGCGGGGGTGAGTTTGGTGTCGGCGAGCAGCGGCTTGTAAATATCCCACTGCCCTGTACCCTCGAGCGGAAGTCCCACGCCATAATTATCTGATTCCAGCGTCCAATCCAGCTTGTTATACCAGTCGCCAGAGTTATAGGAATTGGGATCAAAGGATTTCGAGCGCAGGATGTCGTCACCGGCATGGAAGAAGGGCACCCCCTGGCTGAGCATGACAATGCTCAGCGCCAGATTGTTCATGCGTATGCGGTCTGCCAGGGTAGCATCGGACGGAGCTTTGGCCTGGACCGCGTCGAAGAGAGTCTGGTTGTCGTGGGCGGAGACGTAGACAATATTCTCCTGTGGGTCCTCAGTGTACCCGGCCGGCGCCTTGTTATAGGAAATGAGTCTGCCTGGCACCTTTTTGCCATCGGCGCGGATCAGCTCATAGCTGGCAAGATTCCCCGCCAGCCCAAGGCGAATCCAATCCATGTAATCATTGAGCATTGTCTGCTGATCTTCCGGCTTGCGCGTTTCATTGGCATTATTGGCGAGGGCAAGTCCCGTAGCAAACCCCTGGACTCTCGGATCGTCAAACGGACTGCCGCCGCGAACTGCATCGCGCAATCGGTCGTTGAACACGCCGATGCCTGTTCCGCCGATGTTGAGCTGCGTGGCATTCTTACCGCGCGCATTGTTGGCCACCTCGCCAAAGTCCCAGCCCTCGCCGTAGATATAAATGGACCCGCCATCCACGCCGTCTTTTTCGAGGGTCAGCTCGTCAAGCGCGGCGCGGACTGCCTTCATATCGTCGAGCATGTGATGACCCATTAAATCAAAGCGGAAACCGTCGACTTTGTATTCCCTGGCCCAGGTCACGACCGAGTCGATCATCAGCTTGCGCATCATGTTGTGCTCGGTGGCAGTGTTCTCGCAGCAGGTGGACTTCTCCACAGCGCCGTCGGCATTCAGTCGGTGATAGTATCCGGGCACCAGGCGGTCGAGCACGGAGTTCTCACTCTGCCCGCTGGCATTGGTGTGGTTGTAGACCACGTCCATCACCACGCGTAATCCGCTTTCATTGAGCGCTTGGACCATCTCGCGGAATTCCACAATGCGCGGTGTGCCGTTGGGATCGGTGGCATAGCTGCCTTCAGGCGTTGTGTAATGCAAGGGATCATAGCCCCAGTTAAATCCATCCGTGCCGGTGATCTTGCTCACTGCGATGGACTGCTGGTCTGAGTCGGGTGGATATGTTTTTAGCTTGGCTGCATCCACCGTCTGCCAGGTGGATTTGTCCTCGTTGACACTGGCGATATCGAAGGCGGGCAGGAGATGGATGTGAGTTAAGCCGGCCTGCGCCAGTGCGGCAAGATGTTTCATGCCATTGGACTCTTTTACTGTAAAAGCCTTATAGGTGCCGCGCAGATCCTCCGGCACAGTCTCATCGCTCATACTGAAATCGCGGATGTGCAGCTCGTAAACGACAATATCTTCCGGTGCACCAAGGGCAGGTTTTTCCACTGTATCCCAGCCTTGCGGCTTGAGAACGGCATCTTCCAGGTTGACGATCTGGCTGCGCTTGCTGTTCGTCGAGAGACTCAGGGAATAAGGATCTGTCACTACATTGGTCTCGATCTTTCCCGTGGATGGCGCGAATACTTTTACTTCGTACAAATAAAATTTGTTCTTCCAGTCTGCGTTGCCGGTGACGCTCCACACACCGGTCTTCGCATCCCATTGCATGGGCGTTTTATTGGGATAGGTGGCCTTCGCCGTGTCATACATAATTAGATTGACCGACTGCGCAGTCGGCGCCCAGACGCGCAGGGTCGGGACGTCGCCGTCAAACGTAACGCCCAATGGTCCGTCGTAGGGATACAAGTCATCGAGCACACCGGGGATCCGGACGCCGGTCGCATCCACGGCCTTCCCGGACTGGCTGCGGGCGATCACGGCAATCTGCCCCTTAAGGACAGCTGCAAGCCCGTTCGTATCGGTAACCTGGAACACAGCGTAATCACTCAGGTATGGATACTTGCGAAGCGTTTCCACATCCGGTTTCTCGGAAACAAACTTGAGGGGGATTTCTGTCCCGTTGGCGATTCCCTCCGGGCTGAGCGCAAGCGCTGCATCCGGTGAATATACCAAGGCATACTGCAAACCAGATCCGCCGCTGATGTCCCAGAGTATTGTGTCACGGTCGATCCAGACGGCGCGCTGCTTGGTCAGGTTACCTACCGGCGCGCCGGTGGTACTGATGGTGGTCGTATTTTTCACGGCATCATATCCAAAGTAAACTGTATCTCCATCCTTGGCAACGGTGAACTTCTGGGGCTCAGCGATCACATTCTTGGGATCCTCATTGAGGGTAAATGTCACATTGTATTTTCCAGCTTTTAGGCCGCTGGTAGTCACGCCATACGTTCCATCCCCGTCCGGGTCCTCAAGCCAAGAGCGCAGGCAGGTGGCGTCGTTATCCTTTTCGCATCCGAGCTGGGATTGGAAGTCTCCCATGGCGACCACAATTTGTTGATTGAAGCTGTCCGCGATCCAGTGTGTCTTGTTATCGTAGTAAAACTTGACCTGGGTCGGCTCGGTGACTACAAGGGGAATATCCGTACCGTTCAGCGTGGCGTTCGTCCCGTAGTTTTCGCCCCAGCCGCCGTTGAGCGCCGCCTTATAACGGGGGCCTTTCTTGTCAGCGTCGTTGTTTGGCTGGATCTCGAATGTCCCCTGCCAGATGTCATCTTCCATGTCATAGGTAAGCTTCGTATTCTCGCAATCCGGCTGCCACTCCCCCGAACAGCCCAGTTCATCCTGGTGTGTGCCAGGGATGTTGACCGTCTCAGAGTTGGCACCCTGGGCCACAGCAGCGGGAACAAATACAGGTGAGAAAGATGTGAACAAAATCGCGTATATTAGCAAAAGAGTGGAGATGTGTTTTCGCATGGATGCCTCTTCGGCTCGGTTTTATCATAAATTGATTGGAAATAGTAAAATCTTTACACTATGGCAAATTGGACCCTCGTTAACGGCATACTTGTGCAGGGCTATCGGGTCGCTTCACGGCCCTCGAAGGATTATCCCTATGGAGCGCTGGACCGGCAAAGACCCTTTTTTAAGGAAGGCGGTCTTGATCTCAGCAGGTATTTCAACGGCTCGCTGAACATCGACATCCGCCCCCACGAGTTCACCATGCTCAAGCCTAAATTTACGTTTTATGACGTGGAGTGGACAGACCTGCACCCGCCTGAGCATTTTTCATTCTCCCACTGTAAAGCAATCTTCCGGGATGTCCAGTACGATGGCTGGGTGTACTACCCTCACCCCGAGACCAAGCTGCGGCATTTCCAGAACCCTTCTCTGCTGGAGGTGATCGCCATGCCGATCCGGGGTATCCATTATGGAGATGCGCTGCAAGTGCTTTTGAATCTGGAAGAGATCAAGATTGAATAGCTTTTCTCCACGAGGCCACTAGGAAAAATAAAACTCGGCCATTCCGTGGTTCGCCTGTGAGGCATTATCCGCAGGGCAAATAAATTGGATAATCTTCCCTATAGACTCATTACATGCATAAATTTTCCCCGTAGTAAAATTACCGTTTGCAACTTATTATCTCTGGAGTGAACTAACAAGCATGGCAACGAAACGAATAGCAGTACTTACCAGCGGAGGCGACGCGCAGGGGATGAACGCCGCCGTTCGCGCAGTGGTCCGCACCGCGCTGGATAGAGGGGCCGAAGTGTTCGCGGTCTATGAAGGCTACATGGGGTTGGTGGATGGCGGCGCGCGCATCCGCAAGATGGATTGGGATTCTGTGGGGGGGATCCTCCACCAGGGCGGGACGATCATTGGCACGGCACGTTGCGATGAATTCCGCTCCCGCGAAGGACGCAAGCAGGCCGCTCTAAACATGATGAAATACGGGATCGATGGTCTGGTTGTAATCGGCGGCGACGGCTCGCTGACCGGTGCCAACCTCTTTCGCCAGGAATGGCCTTCCCTGATTTCGGAACTCGCCCAGGAAGGGGCAATCAGCGCCGAGGAGGCAACCGAACATCAAAACCTGTTGATCGTCGGCATAGTCGGCTCGATCGATAACGATTTTTCGGGCACTGAAATGACCATTGGGGCAGATAGCGCCCTGCATCGCATCACCGACGCGGTGGATGCCATCACCAGCACGGCTGCCAGCCACCAGCGCACTTTTATCGTCAAAGTGATGGGTCGTAACTGCGGCTACCTGGCCCTGTACGGCGCCCTCGCCACTGGAGCAGACTGGGTGCTGATTCCCGAGGCCCCACCGGATGTGGACAACTGGCAGGAAGTCATGGTCGAACGCCTCAGAGCCGGGACACGGGCCGGACGCCGCGACCACATCGTCATCATGGCCGAAGGAGCCCAGGACCGCTATGGAAATTACATCGGCTCCTCCGACGTGCAGCGCGTGCTGGAGGAGGAACTCAACGAGGACGTGCGTATCACGGTGCTTGGGCACGTCCAACGCGGCGGGCGTCCCAGCGCGTATGATCGTAACCTGGCGACCCTGCTCGGGCACGAGGCAGTCGTCGCAGTCCTCGAAGCTCAAGCGGAGGATGATCCTATCGTGGTGGGTACGCGCGCCAATCGCATCATCCGCATCCCGCTGATGGAAAGTGTGCAAAAGACCAAGCAGGTGGCAGAAGCCATCAATGCCCACGATTATGAGCGAGCCATGTCGCTGCGCAGCAACAGCTTCAAGGATGCCTTCCGCACCCTGAAGACAATGGTGCGCGCCCTGCCGCATCCGCCTGCCGACGGTCAAAAACGTTTCCGCATCGCCGTTTTCAATGCCGGTGCGCCTGCGCCGGGTATGAATACCGCCGCCCGGGCCGCGGTCCGACTGGGGCTGGATCGTGGTCACATCATGCTGGGTGTGAACAATGGCTTCGAAGGCCTGGCCGAAGGTGAGGTCCATGAAATGGAGTGGACCAGTGTCAGTGGCTGGGCTTCACAGGGTGGCTCCATGCTGGGCACCAGCCGCAAGATCCCCAAGGGCAAGGATATGTACGCGATTGCCCGCACGATCGAGAATTACCAGATCGATGCCCTGCTTGTCATCGGCGGATGGAATGCCTATGAGGGTGTTTACGCCATGACCAATGAGCGCACCAATTACCCGGCATTCAACATCCCAATCGTGTGCCTGCCAGCCTCCATCAACAACAATCTGCCCGGCTCCGAGTTCAGCATTGGTGCGGATACAGCCCTGAACAACATCGTTGACTCAGTGGATAAGATCAAGCAGTCCGCTGTTGCCACGCGGCGCTGTTTCGTGGTCGAGGTGATGGGACACTGGTGCGGCTACCTGGCCCTGATGAGCGGCCTGGCAACCGGCGCCGAACGCTTCTATCTGCCTGAGGAGGGGATTACTCTCAGCGAACTGCAGGAGGATGTGGAGTCGCTCAAGCGCGGCTTCAACATGGGCAAGCGTCTCGGACTGGTCATCCGCAATGAGGATGCCAATCCGATCTATTCGACAAGCTTCATCTGCTCCCTGTTCGAGGAGGAAGGCAAGGATGTCTTCGACGTCCGGCCCGCCATCCTCGGTCACTTGCAGCAGGGCGGCGACCCATCGCCGTTCGACCGCATCCAGGCAACCCGGCTAGCCAGGCTGTGCATTGAGCATTTGGTCGAGCAGTGCACTCAGGGAGATACCACCGGCTCCTTCATCGGCCTGCAGGATGGAAAATTCTTCTTCCATAACATGCGCGACTTCGACCGCATGGCCGACCTGACATACCAGAGGCCGCGCCAGCAATGGTGGCTAAGCCTGAAACCAATCGCCCATACGATGGCGAAATTATCAGATGAAATCTAAAAATGATGTCCCGAAGAAATTTCTTCGGGACATTGCTTTTATCGGTTTCGTGGGCGTTACATGCGCTGCTCTGCCTACGGAACCCTACACATCAAAATACAGGCTCATCTCAAACGGGTGCGGGCGGTTGCGGACGGCAAAGTATTCGGCTTGACGCTTGTAATCCACCCATTGCTGGAGCAACTCCTCGCTGAAGACTCCGCCCTGGGTGAGGAAGACATGGTCGCGCTCAAGGGCAGATAACGCCTCGTTCAAGGAGGCGGGCAGGGGCTTGATCTTTGCGCGCTGATCGTCGTTCCAGGCAAATATGTTCGCATCGATCGGACCGAAGCCAGCTTCCGTTGGGTCGATGCGGTTGCGGATCCCATCCAGACCAGCCATCAGTTGGGCGGCAAGCATCAGATAGACATTGCCGGTCGCATCCGGCGGGCGGAATTCCATGCGGGCCGTGTCGGACTGGGTGGCATATTTAGGGATGCGCACCGCGGAGCTACGGTTCCCCAGCGAGAAGAAGGCATTGACCGGTGCTTCATATCCAGGTACCAGGCGTCGATAGGAATTCGTGGATGGATTGGTAATCGCCAGCAGTGCGGGTCCATGCGTGAGCAGGCCGCCAATGTAATAAAGCGCTTCCTGGCTCAGGCATCCGTAGCCGTCTGCATCGTAAAAAACATTTTTATGGTTCTTGAACAAATGCTGGTGAAAGTGCATGCCGCTGCCCGCTTCGCCAAATAATGGCTTGGGCATGAAGGTAGCCGTCTGCCCACTATCATGGGCGGTCATCTTGGTGACGTATTTGATGATCATGGTGGCATCGCCCGCCTGCACGAGTCCCATCATCGGCGTCTCGATCTCACACTGGCCGGGACCACCCACCTCGTGATGGTGATATTTGACCGGTACACCCATCTTCTCAAGATGGGACATCATGCGGGTGCGAATCTTGTAAAGCTGGTCCTTGGGCGGGATGGCATGATAGCCGCCGTGCAGCGGAATGTAATGTCCGTGTCCACCGTCGTGGCTGTTCCAGTCGGCTTCGCGGCTTTCGATGGTGTAGCCAGAGCGGTTGATGCCGTTCTCGAAGCTGACACTATCAAAGATGTAGAACTCAAACTCCGGTCCCCAGCGACTCTCGTCGGCAACGCCAGTGGACATCATGTAGTCCTCGGCGCGGGTGGCAATGTTGCGCGGATCGTTGGCGAAGATCTCGTGAGTATCGGCCTCCATCGTACGGCAAATAAAGCTCAACGTGGGAGTATCCCAGAACGGGTCCAGGAAGCCAGTGCCCAGGTCTGGTACGAGGACCATATCGCCGGCCTTGACGGATTTCAGCCCCACTGATGAACCGTCGAACCCGATCCCCTCCTCCATCAGCTTGGGCTCGAACTGGCTGGCAGGAATGGTCAGGTGATGCCAGCGTCCCCATAAATCGCAGAATTTCAGGTCGATCACCTCAATCCCCTTTTCCAGGATGGCCTGTCTGGCGTGCTCGAATGTTTTAAACATATTTTCTCCAAGAAAAGAAATTTGGGAAGTAAAAGTAACATGGAATTTATCCCCCGATAAGTGTTTTTTATCCTTTCACGGATTATCGCAAATCACCTTGTTTCCCAAGTAAAATCAGCCCATGAAACAAGCCGGAAAAATCATTCTATTGTTTTTATTGCTCCTGCTCACCGCCTGTCAAGACCTTCCTGGGTTTGCCACCCCCACATCCATCATTACATCCACTCCGACTCTCACACCCACAGCCACTCTAACGGCAACTCCAACTCTTACTTCGACCCCTACGGAGACTTCCACACCCACTGTCACGCCGACACCCATATACCAGGTGCGCCGCGTCCTGATCCTTTCCATCGACGGGCTGCGACCGGATGTCATTTCCATGGCGCCCATGCCGAATCTGCAAAAACTCATCCAAACCAGCGCCTATTCCCTGACGGCGCAAACCGTGTATCCGAGTGTCACCCTGATTTCACATGCCTCCATGCTCACGGGACTCTGTCCGGCCAAACACGGCGTGTACTGGAACGATTACATCCCTGAAAATGGGATTGCTGAAGGCACCGACCTGTTCGACATCGCTCACGCGGCTGGCCTGGAAACCTGGATGTTCGTGGGCAAGGAAAAGCTGAAGCAGATCACCGCGTCCACCAGTCTTACTGGTTTCGTCCTGGGGAGCGACCGTGACTCAGAGCTGACCGATCAATTGATCGAAGAATTCCCGGAGAATTTCGGCGTGCTCTTTGTCCACTTTGCAACCGTCGACGGCATGGGGCACGAATACGGCTGGCTTTCCCCTGAACAGCTCAGCGTGGCATTCCGCGCCGATGAATCACTGGGAAGGATCCTTGCCGAGCTGGATGCCCGGAATTTGCGTAACGAGACACTGGTCATCATTACGGCCGACCACGGCGGTCACGATACGACCCATGGCTCTACGATGCCAGAGGATATGACCATCCCCTGGTTTGCAACCGGGCCAGGGATCAGGCCCGGGGCGCTGACCACAACAGTCCACACCATGGACACGGCTGCCACGGCTGCCTTCTCCCTTGGCCTCGACATCCCGGCCGAATGGGATGGTGTGCCGATCTACGAAGCATTCGGCCTGCCGGTGGAAAAGACATCCACTTCCTGCGAAGGGATTAACCAGGGCACCGCCACATCTCCCTAGAATGTTTGCGGTAGAATCAATCAGTTATGTCAGAAGGCATCCGTACACAACAAAGGTGGTTAATCGCTGTAGTCACCATCCTGGCTCTGCTTCTCATTTTGGTTATTGTTGCACTAATTCGTTCCATTCGACCTCAAGATGGGGATCCGCATATCGGGCACCGTTCTCCGGCTACCAGGCTTGCCTATTGCATCCCACAGGATCCAAAATTGTGCATTGTCTCCTTTGACCAAATGGAAGATGGGGATATGCTGGTGAACTTCCAGGTACCGCGTCTCTTTTACCCGGAGTTCGTTCTGGTCATCAACCGCTTTGGGGTGGAAACCCCCTATGAATGTAAAGAAGCGAAGGGTATTTCCATGGGAGTCACCTGCGCTGGTGCTTCGCAGGTTCCCGGGGAGATCCTGCAGTTCAAAGTCTTCTCCACAAAAGACGGCACACTGCTTGCCGAGGGAAAATTTCCGATCATTGGGATCGCGATCTCGACACCTAAGGAAATCCTCACTCCCACCGGGACTGCCTTTGAGACTCCCACCGGAGTCCCGACGGAAACTCCTGCCGGGTTGACTCCCGTCCCGACGCAGATCCTGCCGACAACGATAGTACCCACACAGGAATTCTCAACACCTACATCCTCTTCTCCAACTTCCTATCCATGAACAATCCGGCAAGCGCAATCCTGGACGGCCTGTCTGCGGCAGGGATGCACTGGGCTCTTGTACTGGGCATTCTGCTTGTTCTGCTCACCAGCCAAATCCTGCTGACTTTCCTGCTTTACAGAATATTCAAAGACAGGTTTAGCGGCGAGGAATATCTCTCTTTCAGCCTGGCCGGATGGCTTCTGCCTGCCTCACTTATTTCTCTGCTGTGGGTCCTGGGTGCGCGGATTGTTTCCCCTCAATTCAGCAATGTTGTCCTGGGAATTTTCCTGCTTGCGAGCGTGGGATTATCCGTCCGAAACAGAGGGACAGTGAAGAAATCAAAGGGTGTGGTCTGGTCTTTACTTTTGCTGGCAGGAGTGTCGATCCTGCTTCGCCTGGCCTTTGTCTCCAGAGCGGTTTTCCCCTCCTATTTTGATTCGGCACAACACTATCTTTACATCAAGAATATTCTGGCTTACGTTGGATCACCACGAAATGAAACGCCTTTCATGCCCGGTTATTATCATCTTGGGTTCCATTTTCTTGCAGCCTTCCTCACATACGCGACGCGTGCTGAAATAACCACTACCATGCTGGCGCTGGGACAAGTCGTTCTGGCGCTGCTCCCGTTCTCGGCGTTCTTCATCGTCAGGCACTGGACAGGTTCGAGCAGTGCGGGCTTCCTGGCCCTGGTACTGGCTGGCTTCGGTTGGTACATGCCCGCCCACGCCGCGGACTGGGGGAAGTATCCCGCGTTGGCCAGCCTTGCGCTGATCCCTTTTGTATTAAGCCTTGCCTATCTCGCCATCGAAAACAGGAATATTCTTTCCAAAGAAAAATACCTGGCTCTCCTGGCCCTGCTGCTGGCAGGGATCATCATCTCTGTGCTTCTGCACAGCCGGTCGCTGGTTGTCTACATACTGCTGGCCTTCGCCTGGCTGGTCATATTTGCGTGGAATAAACTGAGAAAGGGAACACAACTCCTGGTTTTCGGTTTGTTCCTGCTGACCGTCGTGGGTGAGATCGTTTACATCCGGTCACAGGGAATCCTGGGTCCGCTTTTCGACGCTTATGGTGCGAAAGGCATTCTCATCAGCATCTGTGTGCTGGTCCTGTCTGTATTTGCCTACCGTTCCTATCCTGGACTTGTATGCTTCTGCATTGTTTCCAGCAGCCTGCTGCTCGCCAGCCTGTTTGTCCCGCTGGGAAACCTGATCCCCGGGTACACCAATACCACCCCGCTCGACAGGCCTTATGTACAAATGATCCTCTATCTGCCATTGACACTGCTGGCAGGGTTCGGGCTGGCCGGATTGGAGCAGGTTCTGCGGGGAGGAAGCATCAGGCTGGGGAACAAGCACTTTTCTTTGAGTAAGACTATAAGTGCCTTATTCATTGCTCTTGTAGTCGTCGATGCACTGTTCCAATACAATTTGTATCCCTCCGACTGCTGTCTGATCGTCAGCCAGGATGACATTACTGCGATCCAGTGGCTGAATGAGAATCTGCCAGACGGTGCACGCATACTGACGGCCTCGACCGACTTAAATGTACTGCCCACGGATAATTACCAGGGCAGGGCAGGCGGCGACGCCGGGACATGGATCACGCCGCTTACCGGCCGGCCCATTGCCCTCCTGCCGTTCAATACGGATTTCAGTCAGAGACAGACATTAGAGACACTTTGTGGGCAGCAGGTCAATTTTGTCTATGTGGGGGAAACAGGCTGGTTCTTCAACGACTCTGGCATGAGTTCCCAGCCGGACGGATACAAGCTTATCCTTGATTTACCCAAGGCGAGACTTTATGAAGTTACTGGTTGTAAGTAAAAAGTGTTGTCACCACACGCCTGGTATTAATGCTTTTCTTTCTTCGGGATATTCCTCAAAATGTCCGTGATACCACCTGTGATGTGCGCGAGCGCGCGGGGCAAGGTTGGCAAAAGTCCACAGGGCAAAGGCCAGGCCGGGCACCGATAGAGTAGCGATGGCCCAGCCGGTCCATTCGACGATCTCGCCAAAATAGTTGGGACAGGAAATATAGCGGTACATCCCGCCATAGGGGATTTTGTAATCCAGTTCCCCTTCTCTGCGCATACCACGCAGAATGGTATCTGCCTGGCGATTGATAATGAACCCGGTAACAAATAGAACAAGACCAATCACAAACTGTGGTGAAGTTAGCCAATCCGCCTGGTAGCGGTCACCGCTGCGGTCAAAAAGATAGCGGCCGTTGAGATAGGCATTGGCCAGGTTGAAGGCCCCACCCATCAGGGAAACAACCGCGGGCATCGGCTTCCATTTATCTCGCAGCCTAAAAGGATAAATAAAAGCGCGGTGGATGTAGTGCGCCTCCCACATCAGCAGAAAGATCACCAGCGTGATCGTCCGCGGCGCTTCGCCAACGATGAACATCACCAGCATCAGCACCGCCGAAACGGATTCCATCAGAAGCCAGCCGAGCCAGGTGGGGATCTGGGGTCCCCATCCCCGGCGGGCGTAGCGTCCGTATGGAGCGGAGATGAAAAACAATGCGATGAAGACTGAAAGCGCCGTGACCAGGCTGGCCGTCAGAAGGATCCAGTGGAGAGGGTCATTGACCATGGGCAGTTCCCTGGCGGGCGAACCACTCGAGAGTATCGGTAAGCGTCCCAATGAACGGGCGGGGGGAATATCCCAGGTCGCGCGCAGCCCGGGCATGGGTGATCAGATGATTGGAACTGAGCGCGCTCAGCATGGCGCTCGTATACAACGGCTGTGAGCCCCGTAAAGTTGCCAGCTTTTCCATGACAGGCAGTCCCAGCCTGGCCAGCCATAACGGGATGACAAGCCGCGGCACTCGAGCGGCTCGTGTACTGCTGATCTGCGCCGCAAGCACCGCCACCTCGTGGATGGACAGCCAATGTCCCGACAGGATATAACGGCTGCCACAGGGAGCCATATCCGCAGCACGGATCGCACCAGCGGACACATCACGTGCATCCACCCAGTTGTAGCCGCCCGTCGTCAGGGCAGGCAGCCCGCCGCGCTGCATCAACTGCAGCGCTTCCCCGAGATAGGATGGGCGGAAATCATATGGCCCAAGAATACCTGACGGGATGATGATAACCGCGTCCAGGCCGCGCTCGATCCCTTTTTGAATCTCGATTTCCGCCTGAGCCTTCGAACGGTCCTAGGGAGGTGCCGCCGGGTCCGTGATCAACGGCCGATCCTCGTCGAGAGGCTGGTCGAACGGCTCAGGCTGTCGCGAGTGCGTGGAACTGACATGCACCAGACG
>Ga0111539_10004945_pt1 | contig 17334 bp, 14 predicted proteins | sample RhiMethybrSRZTD1_FD_79667 | JGI IMG/M metagenome (GOLD analysis project Ga0111539, IMG submission 79667) | Populus rhizosphere microbial communities from Tennessee, USA - Rhizosphere MetaG P. TD hybrid SRZTD1 (version 2) (version 2) | ecosystem: Host-associated > Plants > Roots > Rhizosphere >... | reverse complement strand
CGCAACATGTTCGGGCCCCCGGCCGGCGGGGACTGGGGCGACGGGCAGTGGAAGGGATGGTGGGGCGACGACCCGCCGTACCACTACGACGTGTTCGTCGTCACCCATCACCCGCGCGAGGCGGTCGAGATGGAGGGCGGCACGACGTTCCACTTCGTCACGGACGGGATCGAGCGGGCGCTCGAGCGGGCGAAGGAGGCCGCGGGCGGTCAGGACGTCGCGCTCTGGGGCGGCGCCGACATCATCAACCAGTACCTGGCGGCGGGGCTCCTGGACGAGCTCGAGCTCCACGTCGTTCCGGTACTGCTCGGAGGCGGCGCCCGCCTCTTCGACAACCTCGGCGGCGCCGAGATCAAGCTCGAGCAGGTCCGGGCGATCGAGGCGCCCGGCGTCGTGCACGTCAAGTACAGAGTGGTGACGTGATCGTCATCATCGTCCCGTGTGTGGAAGATCGCGCTCGTAGCGCTCGCGCTTCTCGTGGGCTGCGGCGGGGAGGAGACCAAGCCGCTTCCAGCCGCGCCCGACACCATCGAGCTCGCCACGCCGGACTTCGAGGACGGCGGCGCGATCCCACGCGCGCTCACGTGCGACGGCGCCGGCACCGCGCCCACGATCACCTGGCGTGACGTGCAGGGCGCCACGGAGCTGGTGCTCTTCGTCGAAGACACCGACGCCGACTTCACCCATTGGACGGCCTACGGCATCAGCGCCGCGGGCGCGAGCGGGCTGGCGCCGCACGGTCGGTTCCCGACCGGCACCGAGTACGGGAAGAACTCCGCCGGCAAGACCGGCTGGACGCCGCCGTGCCCGCCCGAGGGCGACGACGCGCACCACTACGTCTTCACGCTGTACGCGCTGAAGGAGGCCAGCGGGCTCCCCGACGGCGCGGAGCCCGACGACGTGCGCGCGAAGCTCGGCGGCGCCGTCGCCCGCGGCACGTTCACGGGTACCTACGCACGCGGCTGATCGCCGCGTGGAGTGATCTCCACGGTAGGACTGGCGACGCCCCTGCGTTTCTGGTCAGATAAGCAGGTTGCCTGCGAAGAGGGGCAGGCAGGTCTCTACACACGGAGGGTTCGGCCCATGGTCGGGAGAAGGCTGCTCATCGCGCTTGCCGCTTCGGCGCTGTTGTTGGTCGGAGCCCAGTCCGCCGCGTTCGCGGCCGACGACGACGGCACCCCGTTCCAGGAGCTGGTCCAGGTCTTCGTGCCGAATCAGGCTGCGGTCGACGCCATCGTGGCCAAGTACGACGCCGCCGAGTACCGGTCCGTCCAGGACGATGGCTCGATCCTGCTCGCGGTCTTCGTGACGGCCGAGGAGAAGGCCGCGCTGAAGGCCAAGGGCTACAAGATCGGCCGGGTCATCGAGGACTCCAACACCGGCGCCCAGCGCATGAAGGAGCGCCAGGAGATCATCGATCAGGAGACCCTCGCCGCCAACGTGGCCGAGAACGGCCGCACGGGCGCGAGGTTCAATGGCAGATCCGTCGCCCGCCTCCCCGACCCGGGCGACACGGTCATCCAGCGCGCCGTGGTCTTCACGGACGCGATCGGACCCAACGCGAACCGCACGACCGCGCGCTTCCTCTACGTCGAGGCATTCAACAAGTCCACGAAGCGCGTCCCGGGCACCAACAGCACCTTCACCGGCCCGGTGCTGGCGCTCTCCTTCGCCGGCCCCGACGGCGTCTACTCGACGCCGGTCAACATGGGTCGCTTCATCGACAACCAAGGCGTCACGCCGCAGGAGTACATGTACCACCGTCAGCTGGTGCGCCTGACCGGTGCCTACGCCAACCTCGCGGCCGGCGACATCCAGCTTCGCGTCGCCACCGCGGCCACCGCCGGCGGCGCCGCGGCGAGCGTCGAGACCTTCCCGGTCTCCGAGTGGCTCGGGCAGGACCTCCCGCCGCACGTCGCGGGCTTCCGCACCCAGTTCTTCACGCACTACCAGGACCCGACCGAGACCCGCGCCGACCTCGACGCGCTGGCCGCCGCGTACCCGGAGCTGATGAGCGTCCAGAACATGCCGGAGCTGACCTCCGGCTATCAGCGCAAGTCGCAGGCGATCATGGCCGGGACGACCGCCATCGGCTCGGCTCCGGCCAACGTCTTCGCCCCCGCGCTGCTCGACACCACGGGCGAGATCACGGCCGCCCAGCCGGTCGCCAGCTACACGTTCAGCGGTCTCGCCGGGGACACCTATCGCGGCGTCGTCAACGGGATCCCGGGCGGCTCGACGGACTTCATCCTGACCATCAAGGATCCCGGCGGCAACGTCCTGCAGTCGATCGACACGGGGACGAGCCCGGAGACCGTCGACCAGGTGCTGCCCACGGATGGGACGTACACGTTCGAGATCTCGGGCTTCCAGGGCGACCTCGGCGACTTCACGTTCAACATCCGCCAGATCATCGGCGGCCCCATCTCGACCGTCGTCCTCACCACCCGGGACTGGGGTCACGAGGGCGGCGACCAGGTCCAGGCCGAGTTCCTCAATCCGGGCGCGGCCAACCAGCCGCTGAGCGTCACGGTCACCGGCAAGCTGCTCTCGGTTTCGCTCGCCACCGACGGCAGCGGCGCACTCGCCTCGACGGCCAAGCAGGTCGTCGACGCGATCAACGCCAATCCGGCCGCCTCGGCGCTCCTCATGGCGACCACGTACCGCGGCAGCGCGGGCAAGGGCATCGTCGCGGCGCGTGCGCGCACGAACCTCGATGACTTCCTCAACGCTCCCGCGAGCGTCGCGCGTGGTCCGTTCCAGCAGCACCTGTACCGCATCGGCACGCACCGTGACGGCTCCAAGGTGGGCGTGTTCCTCTTCTGCCAGCAGCACGCTCGCGAGTGGACCACCAGCCTTACCTGCCAGGAGACCGCGCATCAGCTGGTCGAGAACTATGCGACCGACCCGCAGACCAAGCAGCTCCTGGACAACATCGAGGTCTTCATCTCGCCGAACTCCAACCCGGACGGCGCGCACTACTCGATGTACGACGCGTCCGTGCAGCGCAAGACGATGCCCAACTACTGCCCGACCACGGGCAACTTCGACCCGGCCGCGCGCACGACGTGGGGCGTCGACATGAACCGCAACAGCGGCGAGTACTCGCTGTTCGACGGCTACTTCGGCGCTTCGACCTCGTGCACGAGCGAGACGTACGCCGGTCCGAGCGAGTACTCGGAGCCCGAGACTCGCAACGAGAAGTGGGTCGCGGACACGTTCCCGAACATCAAGTTCATGAACAACATCCACTCGTTCGGTGGGTACTTCATGTGGGCGCCGGGCTCGTACAAGAACGACGGGTTCCGCACGACCGCCCCGGCCCCGAACATCGGTATCGAGAACTACTTCTTCCAGGCGGGTGAGAAGATCCTCCGCCGGATCAAGGACGTCCGCAACACCGCGATCCTCCCGGAGCGCACCGGCCCGATCGCCGACGTGCTCTACTCCGCCGCCGGTAACTCCGCCGACGACGGCTGGTACCGCAAGGGCATCATCGCCTACTCGTTCGAGACGGGCGCCGACCGCTTCATCCCGAATGCGGCGGGCCAGTTGGTGGTGACGCAGGTCGGCTTCCAGCCGTGCTTCGGCGCGGTCGGCACCGGCGGCGGCCAGGGCTCGTGCCCGGCCAACGGCAACCTGGTCAACGAGGGCCGTGACGAGGCGCTGGAGTTCGCGGCCGGCAACTACGGCATGGTCGAGTCCGCCTACGACTACGCGATGGACACGACGCCGCCGAGCACCTCGCTCGACTCCGACGGCGTCACGACATCCAAGGACCCGATCAACTTCCGCTTCGTCTGGAACAACGAAGCGGCGGTCATCCGCTACACGACCGACGGCTCGACCCCGACGCTCGCCTCGCCCACGTACAACAACCAGCGGGCGCGCAGCATCGGCGAGATCCTCAAGATCAGCGCGCCGGGCACGACCACGGTCAAGTGGTTCGCGACCGACATCAAGGGCAACCAGTCCGCGGTGCAGTCGAAGTCCTTCCTGATCGAGCAGACGGCGCCGACCGTCACGGTCAACATCCCGGAGGGCGCGGTCTACACCCAGGGCCGTCCGGTCCCGCTCGTGTTCTCGTGCGCTGACGAAGCGGGTGGATCGGGCATCGCCTCGTGCGTCGGCTCGACCCCCAGCGGCTCCAACCTGCCGACCGGCACCCCCGGCATGCAGGTGCTGACGATCACCGCCACCGACAACGCCGGCAACGTGTTCGTCAAGACCGTCAACTACCGCGTCCTGGACGCCACCAACGTCGACGGCAACGTCAGCGGCAACGTGCCGGGGACGCTGAGCCTGACGCTCGGCACCCCCGCCACGTTCGGTGCGTTCACGGCGGGCGTGGCGAAGGACTACACCGCGACGATGGCAGCGAACGTCATCTCGACCGGTGGCGACGCCGCGCTCAGCGTGGCCGACGCCAGCAGCACCGCGACGGGCCATCTGGTCAACGGGGCGTTCTCGCTCCCGTCGGCGCTGCAGGCCAAGGCCACCAGCCTGGGCAGCACGGGCGGAGGCGTGTTCGCGAACGTCGGCGGCTCGGCCGCGCCGACGCCGCTGCTCGCCTACACCGGCCCGGTCAGCAACGACGCGGTCACGGTGTCGTTCCTGCAGCACATCGGTGCCACGGACGCCCTGCGTACCGGCACCTACAGCAAGACGCTGACGTTCACGTTGTCGACGACGACTCCGTAAGCACGGACTGCTCCCGGAGCACGTTCGCGTGCCCCGGGAGCAACTCCTCCCGGCACGGCGTGTTGCGACGGCCGTGAATCCATTGCTCCGGCTGCTCTTCGCGCTCGCCGTCGTCGTCGCCCTGGCGCCGGCCGCTGCGGGCGCCGCCCCGCTGCAGGACAGCGAGGCCAACGACTTTCCGTTCCCGGGGGCCGACACGATCGCCCTCAACGACGGCTCGAACCAGTACGGCACCTTCGGTGCGAGCACGGGCGGCCGCAAGGTGCCGTGGGCCAGGCACGGCTCCGGCAACGAGGTCGGCAGCACGTCGGTCGTGGGCGGCGACGCGCTGCCGAACGGCGGCGGCGCCTGGGCCGAGCCCGGCTCGGGCATCTGGACGCCCGGCGCGTTCTACAAGGTCAAGCGCCGTGTCGGCCGCTACTACCTGTTCTACACGGCGACCGCGAGGAACTCCGGCGGCCGCAAGTGCGTCGGCGTGGCGCACTCGACGCAGCCGTTCACGGGGTACGTCACCGAGCCGCAGCCGCTCGTGTGCCCGACGCGCAGCAACCGCTGGGCGCTCGACGCCGACGTCACGCAAGGCGACGGGAGCGGAGTCTGGATGACCTGGCGTGACGGCCAGCGGGCGCGGGGCCCGGAGTCCGCGCTGTCGGCGATGCGGCTCAAGTTCCGCAGGAACGGAACCGTCGACCGCGGCTCCAATCCCAAGGTCATCATGCGCAGCAACAACCTCACGTGGGCGCACTACCGCGACGGCGGCGTGACGGTCATCGAGAACCCGACCGCGTTCTTCAACAACGGGTCCTGGTACCTGTTCTACTCGGGCAACAGCTGGAACACGAACTACTACGCGACCGGGATCGCCCACTGCGGCCCCAAGCTCGCCGACGGGCCGTGCCGGCCGATGCCGAACGGCCGCCGCGCGTGGTTCGCGTACGCCGCGAAGAAGAACGCGCTGCCGCGTTCGATGCGCAAGCACCGGCTGCCGGGCAACAAGCGCGGTCCCGGGGCGATGGACGTCTACCGAGCCCGCGACGGCCAGCCGTGGGTGACCTGGAACTACCGGTCCGACGCCGGCGGCCGCAAGAGCCGCACCGGCCGGCTCATCGTCACGGGCGCCGGAGTCGCCGCGGACTTCAAGGTCCGCCGCTGAGTGGCGGTTTTGCAGCGGACGGCGGCGGGTGCGCGGTACCGTTTCGGCATGGCCGCTGGAGGGTCCGAAGAGCATCGTGAGCGGGCTCGGCGCGCGCAGCAACTGAGTGACCGAGCGCGCGAGCAGGCCGGCAGCGAGCGCGCCGCCGCCGAACGCTCCGAGCACCTGGTGGCCGACGCGACCGATCCGGGCTTGCGCGAGCTGCATCGGCAGGCCGCCGATGTGCACCGCCAAGCGCAGCACAAGTACGAGGAGGCTGCTGGGTTCCAGCGGCTGCACGCCGACCACGAGCGCGACGCCGCCGAACGAGCGGACGCGGGCGAGGATGATCCCGGCGCAGCCGCGGATCGTCGCGACATCATCGCCGATGAGCGCGATCAGGTCACGGACGTTCGTGAGCTGATGGCCGACGAGCGCGAGCGCCGCGCCGGTGAACGCGAGCAGTTGCAGGACGAGCGCGAGCGGGAACTCGACGCCCGCGAGCATCGTTTCGACGAAGCAACCGGGCATTGGACGCCACGCCAGCGCGAGCAGCTCAACCGAGCGAAGGCCACCCTGCGTCGGGTGGAGACGAGACTCGCACGGACCGACGCAGCACTGGCCCGCGACGATGCTCGCGCCAGTCGAGATCAGGCCACCATCGACCGCGAGCGCGCGGCAACCGCACGCAGCCGGCCGGCGTCGGAGAATCGGCCCAGCGACGAGCCACGCGAAGAATCGATGTAAGCGGCCACGCGATGGCGACTGCATGGATCAGCTTCGGGCCGGACCTCGAGCCGCTCGAGAGCGAAGCCCGGCGTGGGGCGCGGACGGCACCGCGTCGCCGCGACGGTGTGTGGGTGAGCGGCGACGCCGAGGAGGTGGTCGCCAAGCTCGTCGAAGCCGAGTCCGTGTCCGGCGGGTGGTGCCGCCTCGAGGAGATACTCGAGGACGGCGGCCTGCGCTCGGTGTTCGTGAACGCGACTGCGGTGCGGCTGGTCGCCGACGAGGCCGAGTCGGCGGGCTAGCCCGCTAGAGTGATCGGTGAGGCACGTTCGCGCCTCCCCCGCCAGGCCTCCTGCTCTGCCTGACGCGCCGCCCCGTAAGAGCTCGAGAGGGCCGACCGTGCTGCTACTCCGGCGAGTCAGAGAGCGTGTTGCCCGGCGGAGCCGCGGTTCCCGGACCGACCCGGCTCCGGCGCCGCCCGTGGCGCGCCCGACGCCCCGGCACGTGGCGCTGCCGGCGCCCGACCTGCAGGAGCTCGAGGCCGAAGCGCGCTACCACCGCGACCGACTCGCGCTGTACCGGGCACGCGTTCTCACCGCCAAGCCGACGAGCGCCGCGCGTCTGCGCGAACTCCAACGAATCTCGACGGCAGCTGACGCCCGCCTGCGTCACGCCGCGAGCCGCGACGGAACCGTGACTTAGCGTGGCTCACTCCAGGTGCATGAGCTGCAGGGCCCGGGTGTGGCGCGAGGGAGACGCAGCCGATCACCTGCGCGATCTCTGTCCCGGCTGTGGCGGTCCTCTCGAGCCGATCAGCGACCTCTCCGAGCTGGTCGGGTTGCGGTCCTTGCGGGCCCGGCCGCGATCGGCGCGCAGGGCGCTTCCAGACCGGTCGCAGCAGATCGCCGCCGAGATTCGCGCGACGATCGCACGCCACGATGCCGAACGCCGACGGCGACCGCGATGACCAGCTAGCGAACGGCAGCTCCTGCGGGGGCGCGGGGCGTCATCTGTCCGCGGCCGCGTGGGTGGCGCCGCAGCGCCAGCAGGTCTCGTCCCGAGGCGCCATCTGCGCCTCGCAGGTCTCGCAGACTCGCGGGCGGTGACCCTCGAGCACCGTCAGCGCTCGGTACCCGGCGGCGTCAGCGCCATCGCGACCGCCGCCAAGAAGTCGGGGTCGGCATCTGGCAGAAGGCCGTCGAACCGTGAGCGCTGGAATCCGACGAGCTCCGCGAGCCGGCTGGGCGACTCCAGTGGAGAGTTACAACCGGGACAACGATCTTCGCGGACGTCGCTGAGGCGACGATCGTCGGTATGGAAGCGAGTCCTGCAGGGCTCGCATTTCAGATGCGGCATCAGGACGGCGCCAGTTCGCCATCAGCGAGTGCCCAGCCGTTGCGTGATTTGCCGCCCTGCCATCCGGCGATGGTGACGCGCTGGACCGGGTAGCCGAGGCGGACAAGCTCGGCGCACGCCGCGGCCATCCGTCGCTCATCCACCCCGGGCCAGAAGGCGATCAGTCCCGGGTTATCCGGGCGGCTGACCGCACGAGCCTGCAACGCGCTGACCAGAGCCGTGAGCGTCTGCTCACTGAACCGAGGACTCCCTGTGGCCGAAGGACTCACCGGGTACCGCCTTCCGCCTCCTCTGGAGATAGGCCACGCGAAGGAAGAAGAGGTAGGTCCCGAGCGCTCCTGACGGAGTCTATCGGTCCGCCATCATGCGCCCGCGCCGAGCACGTGGACCCACACTCGCGTGCCGCGACGGGATTCGCAGTGGCGAGACCCGGACGCGCGGGGTCCTCCGGCGGCTCGATCTCCGGCGCGTGTGAGCGATCGAGGTCAGGCCAGGCCCTGCAGCACCGAGCACCGGTCAGGGAGCGGTGCGCCATCGTCCGTGGATCGCCTTGTCGATCTCAACTACCGCGAGGTATCCGATCGCGATGGCGACGATGAGCAGCCAGTGCTCTGCGCCGAGCGGCTCGAGTCCGATCACGTCGCGCGCGAACGGCACGACGACGAGCGCGACCTGGAGCACGATCGTGAGCGCGACGGCGCCGACGAGCGCCCGGTTGGTGAAGGGGCCGAGGCGTCGCAGCGACACCCGTTCGGAGCGCATCGCAAAGGTGCCGGCGAGCTCGGCGAAGGCGATCGACGTGAACAGCACGGTCTGCCAGGCGGCGTCGCCCGCGTCCCACAGCAGGTAGGCGGGGACGCCGACGAGGAGGGTGAGCGCGGCGCCGCGCATGACGATCCGCAGGCCGCGGTCGGAGCCGAGCAGGCTCTCGCCGAGCGGGGTGGGCGGGCGTTTCATCACGCCCGGCTCGGGCGGCTCGACGGCCATCGCCATCGCCGGGAGGCCGTCCGTCACCAGGTTGAGCCAGAGGATCTGCAAGGGCAGCAGCGGGATCGGCGTGCCGGCCAGCGGCCCGAGCACCATGACCGCCACCTCGGCGAGGTTGCCGCTGAGGATGTTGCGGATGAACTTGCGGATGTTGTCGAAGACGACGCGGCCCTCGCGGACGGCGCCGACGATGGTGGCGAAGTTGTCGTCCTGCAGGACCATGTCGCCGGCGTCCTTGGTCACGTCGGTGCCGGTGATGCCCATCGCCACGCCGATGTCGGCCTGCTTGAGCGCCGGCGCGTCGTTGACCCCGTCGCCGGTCATCGCCACGACATGGCCGTCGCGCTGGAGTGCCTCGACGATCCGCAGCTTGTCCTCCGGCGACACGCGCGCATAGACCGACGTACGGCGCGCCGCCTCGATGAGATCGTCGTCGTCGAGCGCAGCGAGCTCGGCGCCGGTGATCGCCGGCGCCTCGCCGCCGGCCAGGCCGAGATCGCGCGCGATCGTCGCGGCGGTGAGCGGATGATCGCCGGTGATCATCACCGCGCGGATGCCGGCGTCGCGGCACGTCGCGACCGCGTCGCGGACCTCCGGTCGAGCGGGGTCGATCATTCCCTCCAGGCCGAGCAACGTCAGCCCCGACTCGAGCCGCTCGTCGTGCGGCACCTGTGCCGGGTCGTCCCAGATGCGCATGGCGACGCCCAGCACGCGGACGCCCTCGGCCGCCAGCCGCTCACCCGCCGCCAGCGCTCGCGCACGGCGCTCGTCGTCGAGCTCGACGGCCGTGCCGCCGACGTCGACCGCGTCGCAGCGGGCTACCAGACCGTCGAGCGAGCCCTTGGTGAACGCGACGCGGCCGCCCGGGGCGGGGATCTGCTCGACTTCGAAGATCTCCCGAAGCGGGTCCGGCACCTCCGCCGGGTCGGCCGGCAGCGCGTGCACGGTCGTCATCCGCTTGCGCTCGGAGTCGAACGGCAGCTCGTCGACGCGCGGCGTGACCGCTTCGAGCTCACGCTTGTCGAGCCCGTACCGGGCCAGCGCCGCGACCAGCGCCGTCTCGGTCGGGTCGCCGAGCAGCGATCCGTCGTCGGCCTGCGCGGAGTCGTTGCACAGCGCGCCGCCCGCCAGCAGCAGCCGCAGCGTCGGCTTGGCGCGCAGGGTCTCCACGCCCACCGGATCGGCCGCGCCCGCGTCGGTGAGGTCCTGGCGGTCGCCGGCCATGTCGAGCGCGACGACGGTCATCTGGTTCTGCGTCAGCGTGCCGGTCTTGTCCGAGCAGATCGTCGTCACCGACCCGAGGGTCTCGACCGCGTACAGGCGGCGGATCAGCGCGTTGCGGCGCAGCATCCGCTGGGCGCCGAGCGCGAGCGTGATCGTGACCACCGCGGGCAGGCTCTCCGGGATCGCGGCGACCGCGAGGCTCACGGCGGTGAGCAGCAGCGTGTCGAGCTCCTCGTCGCGGACGAGCCCCAGGGCGAACACGACGACGACGATCGCCCCGGCGGCCAGCGCGAGCCGCCGCACGAGCGAGTCCAGCCGCTGTTGCAGCGGCGTCTTGCCCGCGTCGGCGCCCTGCAGCAGCCCAGCGACACGGCCGAGCTCGGCGCGCATGCCGGTCGCCGTCACGAGCATCGTCCCCCGCCCGGCGGCGACGCTCGTGCCCGAGAAGGCCATCGACGCTCGCTCGGCCAGCGGCGCATCCCGCGAGGCGGGCTCAGACGCCTTGTCGACCGGCACCGACTCCCCGGTGAGCGCCGACTCCTCCATGCGCAGCGCGTGCGCCTCCACGAGCCTGCCGTCGGCCGGCACCCGCGAGCCGGCCTCCAGCAGCACCAAGTCACCTGGCACCAGCTCGCGCGCCGGGATCTCCCGGGGCGTACCGTCGCGCACGACATGCACCAGCGGCGTGGCCATCGCCTGCAGCGCCGCCATCGCCTTCTCGGCTCGGTACTCCTGCCGGAACCCGATCCAGGCGTTCAGCACGACGACGACGAAGATCACGACCGCCTCGGTCACGTCCCCCAGCGCCGCCGACAACACGCCGGCGGCCGCCAGCAGCAGGATCATCGGCGACGTCAGCTGCGCCACGAGGATGCGAGCAGGGCTCAGCTCCTCGGCCCGATCGAGCTCGTTCGCCCCATAGGCGCTCAGCCGCGCGGCCGCGTCGTCGGACGCCAGGCCCGCCGCAACGTCGGTAGCCAGTCGCTCGGCGACCGCCGCGGCCGACACGGCGTGCTCGTCATCGGGACCATCGAGCATTGGCGGCCAGCGTACCCGCGCCTCGGAGGGCGCCTCGCTGGCTACCGTGCCCGCGCGTGGACGTCGCGACGTTCGCCTGGATCGTCGCCTGACAGGCTCCTCGCTATCACCGAGATGCCAGACGCTCGTCGAGTGCGTCCCGTGCCGCGAGAACCGAGGCCTCGGGCGAGCGGTCGGTGGCGACCGCGACGCGCTGGGTCGCGGGGATCTCGGTCAGCGGCTCCCATCCCGCGATCTGGCGGGTCGCGATCGCGGCGTCGGCGTCCGACACGCGGCCGGGCTGTGACGAGCGGGCCGCGGCGCGGAGCGCGATGACCGCGGCCGGCGCCCGGCACTCGATCCAGGTGGCGTCCTCGGCGGCGGCGCCATCGCGCGTCCCGCGAGGCTGACGCCGACCGCGCATCGTTAGTGGGTGTGGGCGTGGCCGGCGGTCTCGCCCATGCGGGCAAGTACGCGGTCGGCGACCTCGGGGTTGGCGTCGAACACGGGCAGTTGCAGGTCTTCCTCCTTGCGGAAGTGCACCGAGATCAGCGCGTACAGGCCGTACAGCTCTTCCTGCAAGGCGTCGACGTCACCGATGTCGGCCGCCTCGAGGCGCTCCGCGCGCGCGACGATCGCCTTGTGATCGTGGACCATGGGGACCGCGGCGTCGGCGAAGCCGACCAGCGTGGCCCACTCGGGATAGAGGATCTCCTCCTCGGCCTCGGCGTGCGGGATCAGGGTGCCGCGCAGGAAACCGAGGATCCGGTCGCGGAGCGTCGTGCGCTCCTGCTCGGACAGCCGCGGCATCTCGCGCGCGGCGTGGGCGAGGTGCTCGATGTGCTCGAGCAGCTCCTCGTGCTCGTGACGGAACGGCTCAGTGGGACGCATGGTGTCTTTTCCTCTCGGTTGTCGGGTGACGTCGAGCATCGAGGTCCTCAGTCCGGCATGAGGCTGCCGATCAGGTAGCCGATCGTCGCCGAGGCGCCGCCGATGAGCAGCACCTGGAGTCCGCTACGCATGAGCGCCAGACGCGCCACGCGACCCTTGACCACGCCGAGCGCGAACAGTGCGACCGCAGTGACCGCCAGCGAGATCGGCAGCGCCGTGCTCACGCCCCAGACGAAGTACGGCCACAGCGGGATCGCGGCGGCCGCGGCGTAGGCGAGGCCGACGATCGTCGCATCGCCGAGCGCCGTAGCGTGCTCCTCGTATGCGAGGCCGAGCTCCTTCTCGACCTTCGTCTTGATCATGGCGCGCGGAGAGCGCGCGATCAGCTTGGCCCCCGCGCGCGCGTCCGCCTGCGACAGCCCGTCCTCGCGCAGCAGGATCTCGAGCTCCTCGAGCTCGACCTCGGGGTGGTCCTCGAGCTCGGCCTGCTCGTCGGCGATCTCGGTGCGGAAGAGCTGGTTCTCGGCCTCGCTGGCGAGGAACGCCCCGGTGCCCATCGCGACCGCCCCGGCCACGGCCTCGGCCAGGCCCCCGACGAGCACGGTCGCCGCCGCCACGTTCGCGCCGGCCAGGCCGGTCACGACGGCAAGCGGCACGAGCAGGCCGTCCTGAAAGCCGAGCACAAGCTCGCGGATGCGTGACAGCCGTCCGATGCGCTCGCGCTCAGCCAACACACGTTGGCGCAGCGACTCTCCCGTCGTCGGGTGCGGGCCGTGCGCGCGGCGCTCCGGAAGGCGGCTTTGCGAGATGGCGGCCATGAAGCGAGGATGGCTGTCGCAAGCGCGGCATCCATCGGGGAAGTCCGCAGGGGGCACCGTGGATCGCCGCAGGGCTTTCGCAGTGCCGCATCGGCGGCATATCGGCAATGAGAACCGACCGCGTGGAGTCAACGCCCTGCCTCACGATAGGACGACGCCCGCCTATCGAAGGAGCAGCGGGACGCTCGCCCCGCGTCGCGTCCCGGCGGCTGCTCCGTTTTGTCCAAGGGAGCGGTCAGCGGCGGGTCGAGACGCCCGCCGCAGACCGCCGGTTTCGTCGAGGAGCAGCAGTCTCGACCTGCGCTCCTGGTCGTCGTCCGCGGCAGGAGCCTGCACGACGCAGGCTGCGACGCTCGCTCGCAGCTCGGTCCGGGAGCCTCCGTCTCATTGGCCGTTCACGTACGTGCGGTCGGCTCGGCGGCTCCCGACGGCGCCGATCTGGACGAGGCAGTCGAGCAACCCCCAGTACTGCCGTTCGGCGGCGATCGGTTCCGTGGCCGCGGGCGGTTCAGCTGGGGTCGCCGGCGACGACGATGCCGTGCTCGTAGGCGAAGACGACGGCCTGCACTCTGTCTCGCAGGCCGAGCTTCATCAGGAGGCTGCCGACGTGGCTCTTGACGGTCGCTTCCGTCACGACCAGTCGCTTGGCGATCTCGCCGTTCGAGAGTCCGCGTGCCACGAGTACGAGAACTTCGCGCTCGCGTGGCGTGAGTTCCTCGAGCAGAGCCGCCGAGGGCTCGAGCGGGTCCGTGCGGGCGGCGAAGTCCTCGACGAGCCGGCGCGTGATCGACGGCGATAGCAGCGCCTCGCCGGCGTAGACGACGCGGATGGCCTCGACGAGGCGTTCGCGCGGCGCGTCTTTGAGTAGGAAGCCGGCGGCGCCGGCGCGGAGCGCACCGAAGACGTACTCGTCGAGGTCGAACGTGGTCAGCACAAGCACGCGCGGCGGCGGCGTGAGCCTGGAGGCAGTCAGCCGGGCGGTGGCCTCGACGCCGTCCATGCGGGGCATGCGGATGTCCATCAGGATCACATCCGGCCGCAGGTCGTGGGCGAGCTCGATCGCCTCCTCGCCGTCGCGCGCTTCCCCGACGACCTCGAGGTCGTCCTGGGTCTCCAGGAACAGCCGGAAGCCCGTGCGCACGAGTTCCTGGTCGTCGACGATCAGCAACCGGATGCTCATGCGTCACCGCTGGCCGGCAGCCGCGCCGCTACCCGGTACCCGCCGCCCACGCTGCGGCCCGTCTCGAGCTCTCCTCCGAGCAGGGCAACCCGTTCTCGCATCCCGACGATCCCGTGCCCCGGCATCGCGATCCCATTGTCGGGTGTCGTGCCATCGTCGACCACCTCGAGCTCGAGGCTCGAGTCGCGGAAAGCGAGCGTCACGGTCACGCGGGTCGGCCGAGAGTGCTTGAGCACGTTCGTAAGTGCCTCCTGGACGATGCGATAGACCGAAAGCTCCACACCGCCCGGCAGCGGCTGCTGCTCGCCTGTCACCTCCAGCCGCACCGGCAGCCCGGCGTCGCGGTAGTCCGCGACCAGCTCGTCCAGATCCGCGAGCGACGGCTGCGGGCGCGACTCGGCGCCGTCCTCAGGCTCCCGCAGCAGAGCGAGGATGCGCCGCAGCTCGGCCAGGCTCTGCTCGCCGCTCGTCTCCACGTGGGCGAGGGCGTCGTCTGCCACGGCGGGCGATGTGCGCAGCACGTCGCGCGCCCCGCGTACGCCGACCAGCATCACGCTGACCGAGTGGGCGACGATGTCGTGGAGCTCGCGGGCGATCGACGCTCGTTCCTCGTGGACCGCGATGCGGGCCAGCTGGTCACGCTCGCGCTCGAGCTGGGCCAAGCGCTCCTGTTGCTCGCGCGCGTAGCGCCGCCGCGTCTGCGCGTACGCACCGAGCCCCCAGATTCCTACGCTCAGCGCTCCGACGACGATCGCGCCGCCCAGAGCAGAGGTCTGGCGGTTCTCGACGTCCGCGGTGGCGAGCGACAGCACCATCAGGACCACGGCCGTCAGCGCAAGGGCAGCAATCGACTCGCGCAGCTCACACAGCGCGGCGGTCGTATAGAGCGCGATCAGCACGCTCGCTGCGCTCGCCTCGAGCGGGTCACCCGCGTGGGGGGTAATGATCGCGATCGCCACGAGCGCCCCGAGGGTCGTCAGGAGCACCGCAAGCGGTGCTGACCGGCGCAGGATCAGCGCGCCGCCAGCGACCACCCCCAAGACCACCACGACCGGCGTCACATCGCCGCCGCTGACCTCGGCCATCCAGGCGCCGGTCGCGAGAAGTCCAAGCGCCACGTCGAACGCCAACGAGCGCCAGCCGCGCGGCCAGCGCTCGTCGTGGCGAGGTCTCGGGGTGCGTGTCACGCCAAGTCGCGGCGGCGTTCAGCGACGATTGCGACAACGACGAGCGCAACAGTCCAGGCGGCGAGCAAGAGCGCGGCTGCGAACCACGAGAGCGCCTCGCCATCCAGGGCACCGGCCAGAACCACCGCCGCGCCGATCGGTGTGTATTCCTGGGCAGTCTCGCTGATGGTGGTGAGCAGCGGAGTCACTACGAAGGCCAGGATCAAAGCGCCGACCACGCCCGCCACCTGGTTGCGTAACAGCGCGCCGACGGCGACCCCCATGGTCGCGGACAGCGCAGCGGCGACGAGGCTCCCGCCGGCCACGGCGACGACGTCGCCGACGCCGAGGCCCGGCCCCGGCTCGCCACTCAGCAGCGGCAGGCCGAGCGCCAGCGACACTGCGGTCATCAAAGTCGCGACCGCGAGACCGGCCAGCGCGTACGCGCCCATCCGGGCGAGCAGCAGCACGCCCCGATCGCGGCCTGCCACGAGCGCCGCGGGCGCGGCCGTCCGGTGGCGATACTCGCCGGCGGCGCCCACCAGCCCGAACAGCAGCAGGACGACCGGCCAGCCCGAGATGACCCCTTGCTTATCGGACACCCTGACCACATCGGTCGTCAGGGACCCGATTATCACGGTGGCAGCCGCAAGCACGACCCCGAGCGCCGTATAGGCCAACCAGGTTCGCGTCGTCGCGGCCTTGATCAGCTCGCCTCTCATCAACGCCGTCATGCTGCCACCTTGTCATCGGTCAGATCGAAGAACACATCCTCGAGAGAGCCGCTGCGCGGCGCCAGCTCGTGCAACACGATGCGCTCGGCATGAGCGAGCTCCCCGATCTGGGCTGCGTCGATCCCCTCGATCAAGAGCCGGACTCCGCCGTCCTGCAGCTCGACCCGCCCGCCGGCGCGCACCGCCGCCATGGCGAGACGCTCGCGCGTGGGCGTGCTGGCAAACACGCCGACGTCGCCCAGCCGCTCCAGATCCTCGATCGACCCCTGGTGCCGCAGCCGGCCATGATGAATCACCACGACGTCGTCGACCGCCTGCGCGACCTCCATCAAGACGTGGCTCGACAACAGCACCGTCTTGCCACTCGCTGCCCGCTCGCGCAGCAACGTCCGCAGCCAGCGGATGCCCTGCGGGTCCAGCCCGTTCAGCGGCTCGTCGAGCACCAGGATCACCGGGTCGCCGAGCAGCGCCGACGCGAGCCCGAGCCGCTGGCGCATGCCCATCGAGTACGTTCCGACCCGGCGGCGGGCTGCGTGCTCGAGCCCGACGAGCGCGAGCATCTCCTCAACGCGACGGCGCGGCAGCCCCGCCAACGCCGCGAGCGAGCGCAGATGATCGCGCGCCGAGCGGCCTGGATGGGCACCGCACGCCTCGATATACACACCGAGCATCCGCGAGTCCGGCGCCAGCGCTTCGACCGGCGTGCCGTTGATAAGCGCGCGACCGGCGGTCGGACGGGATAGCCCGACGATCGCCTTGAGTGCCGTGGTCTTACCAGCCCCGTTCGGACCGAGGAAGCCAGTGACCGCACCCGGGCGAACCGTGAACGACAGATCCTCAACAGCCGCCACCTCGCCGAAGCGCTTCGTCAGGCCCTCGACCGCAATCGCCGCGGCCCGTGCGGACATCCGATTCGTTTTCATAAGTAGAGGATCGGCCGCCACCCTCTCGCCGTCATCGGCCCACAGACCGAACTTCGTCTACGACCCAGGTCGGACGGCAAACGCCGCCAATCCTCAACTTGAGGTGGATAAGGGAGCAGTGGCGAAGCGCGAGACGCGCGCAAAGGACGAGCTGCGAGCGTCCGCCAGCGTGTGATCGGAGCGCGTCCTGCTCCTACATCCCTGGCAAGGCGGCAGCGACGCGCTGACTGCTCGGTTCCATGCAACTCGGACCCGCCAGTGGGGGTTTCCGAGTGGCGAGACCCGGACTCGAACCGGGGACACCACGATTTTCAGTCGTGGACCCGAATCTCTCTGACAGCCGCGGAATCCCTGCAAATCCGCTCATTCTCGCGGTTGATCGCTGGATGCTCGATGTCGCAAATTGCGTACTTTTGAGGCCGATTTGGGCACCGAGATGCGGTTCGGTGCCAATCGCGCCGGTCTCTTCGCCACCCCGG
>Ga0111539_10004944_pt1 | contig 17336 bp, 13 predicted proteins | sample RhiMethybrSRZTD1_FD_79667 | JGI IMG/M metagenome (GOLD analysis project Ga0111539, IMG submission 79667) | Populus rhizosphere microbial communities from Tennessee, USA - Rhizosphere MetaG P. TD hybrid SRZTD1 (version 2) (version 2) | ecosystem: Host-associated > Plants > Roots > Rhizosphere >... | reverse complement strand
TCGGCGCACGGAAGCCCAGTTCGAGATTGGCGACCTGCACGAAGCTGCGCACCAGCAGCCCGGCACCAGTGAGCAGCATGACGGCCATCGCGAGCTGACCGGCGACGAGCGCCTGCCGCACGCGGCGGCTCCCCGCGCCAGTCGACGTGCGCGCGACCGCGTGCTTGAGCATGTCAGATACGTTGTCTCGCCAGCCGAGGAAGGCGGGAGCCAGCCCGAACAGAATCCCCACGCACACGGCGACGATCGCGATGAACGCGAGCACGGCGTTGTCGACGACCGTCTGCTCGAGGCGCGGGATGGCCGGCGGTGCGAACCGGACCATGAGGCGCACGCCCGCGTGGGCCACGACGACACCCGCCACTCCTCCCGCCAGCGCGAGCAGCACGCTCTCGGTGAGCATCTGGCGGACGAGGCGCGCACGGCTCCCGCCCAGCGCCTGCCGCATCGCCATTTCGCGCCTGCGCGCTTCCGCTCGCGACAACAGCAGTCCCGCGATGTTGGCGCAGGTGAGCAGCAGTGCAACGCCGACAGCGCCGAGCAGGACCAGCAGCGCGACGCGCGCGCTCCTCGCGACGTGGTCCCGAAGGAGGACCACGATCACGCTCATATCCTTGTTGGTTGCCGGGTACTCGCGCGCCTGCGTTGCGGCAATCGTGGCCATCGCCGCTCGCGCATGCGCCAGCGTCACGTCGCGCTTCATCCGCGCGATCGCCCAATACATCAGGCTCCCGCGCTGTTCGAGCCCGGGCGCCGGGCGAATCGGAAGCCAGACATCGATCGGGGGCGCTGCCGTGGTCTGCCCGGGAAGACCGAGAGGGAAGCGAAACGTAGGCGGCATGACGCCGACGATCGTGTAGGTCTCGCCATTGATGGGGATCCCGCGGCCGATGACGCTGCGATCGCCGCCGAACTGCCGCTGCCATAACGCGTGACTGATGGTCGCGACATGACGCCGCGCGGCCGTATCCTCGCCGGGCGCAAAGCTGCGGCCGAGGGCAGGCTGAACGCCCAGCACCGCGAACAGGCGATCCGTGGCCTCCAGCCCCAGCACCGACTCGGGACCCTGCGCTCCCGTAAGCGTGAACAGTTCATAACGGTACGCGGCCATGCCGTCGAACACGTCGGCGATGCGCTGCCAGTCGCGGAAGTTCGGGAACGACACCCAATCCGCTTCGCTGGGATTGAGGCTTGGAAAGCTGGCGTATATCTGCACGACGCGATCGGGCTCGGCGTAGGGCAGCGGTCGCAGGACGACGGCATTGACCAGGCCGAAGATGGCGGAGGCGGCGCCGATGCCGAGCGCGAGCGTCGCAACGATGGCGGAGGTGAGCAGCGGCGAGCGAACGAACAGACGACAGGCGAACCTCACGTCCTGCGCAAACGTGTCCCAGAACAGGAGCCGGCCGGATTCGCCGCGGGCTGGATTTTTCGCCATGCGCGTGCGAGTCGAATCATCAAACAGGGTGCCACTTATCGGAAGGGCCGCATGTCGCTGGATTCCGGCAGGTTCGCCTCTCTGCCCGGTCCTTCTGCAGGGGCGCTCTGTTCGAAACCGGACGCCCCATTCCCTGGCCCGCACACAACTCGTCGGCGCGAGCGCGCCGGGCACTGCGCTCGGTCGACATTCAGGAGGTCATCCTGAGACACGGCCATTGAGACTAGTCGCTTGCGGTGTTACGCTCTGGCGCCAGTAGATCCGGTTTTTTCGTGGGTACGTGATGGCACCTGCCGATCACGCTTTCATGGAGGCGCAGGAATGATTGCGCGAACTTTGGGATGTGTCGTCGTGTGCGGCTGGCTGATGGCCAGTGTCTCGTTGCAGGCTCATCATTCCCTCGCGGGCGTGTACGACATGCAAAAGGAATCTGAGCTGTCAGGATCGGTCGCGAGCGTGAAGTTCGTGAATCCCCACGGCTCGCTGACGCTCACGGTCAAGAAGCCGGACGGCACGATGACGGATTGGGTCTTCACGCTCGGCTCAGCGACCGCGCTGGCACAGAGAGGCATCGGAAAAACCGGACCGAACGCCCTCCACGCCGGGGACAACATCAGCGTGAAGTTCATCCCTGCCAGGAACGGGAGTCCGTTGGGGTTTCTCAAATCGGTGACGATGCCGGATGGACGCCTGATTCAAATTTCCGCCGGCAACGCCAACGATTAGCCGCGACGAGGGGAGACACACCGTGACCTCCCGACGAGGGATGACGTGGACGGGCGTCGCGCGTGGACTCGTCTTCGCGATCGGCGCCTCAGTGGTGGTTGCTGCGCAAGCGCCGGCCGGCGCGCAAGCACCGGCGGGTGCGCAAGGGCCAGGCGGGCTCCGCGAACCGCCGGCACCGTACCGGCCCGCGGCGGGCGCGAAAGATCTGCGGTCGGTCCTCTTCAACTGGACCTGGTACCTGGGCATGCTGCGCGGTGTCGACGAGCACGAGCTGATCGTCTCGCTGGAGTATCAGGGCAAAGGGACCATCCAGGTCGACGGGCAGCCCTGCACGCTGACGAAGTACCGAGTCAGCACGAACTATCAGCTGCCGGGTCAGCGCATTCAGTACACGTGCACCAGAGCCAATGGACAGGCCTATTCGGCCATCGAGGTTCTCAGCGCAGGGTACTCGTGGAATGAAGACATCCCTGGCGCGGAGATCGTCGCCGGAAAAGGCAAGGCGACGCCGATGCCCGCCGCCGTGCAGGAACGCATCATCCGCTTGTGGGCCAGCCCGCAGGGCGCGGCGAAGGCCGCCATCATGGCGGCCGCGGAGATCAAAGAGCTCGGACCGAACCCTGGCACTCTTCTCCAGGACGGCGCCACAACGGCCGGCAAGACGTCCCTCAGCTGGGAGGACAGTAAACCCGTCGTGACGTTCCCGATTCCCGGTGTTCCGGATGCGACAGCGACGGCGACGCTCGATGCGAAGTTCATGGCCGAACGTGTCGTCGTCAAGCAGGGATCGACGACGACAGAGTTCACGTACGGCAACTACGCCGACTGGAACAATCCATTGAACAAAGTCGAGGCGTGGTACGCCGGCCGGATGACCGAGAAGAAGAACGGCGTGATGGTTCGTGATCTCACGACGACCGAAACGGAAACCGGCAGCGTGTACGTCGTGATGCCTGTACCGGCCAGCGTGAAGAAAGCGATGATGCCGACGACGCAGCCTGCGGTGAAGCCTCTGGAACTTGCTGCCGCGGGTCCCGAGCCGACACCACGAACCGCCAGCGGGAAACCGGACCTGACCGGCAATTGGAACAGCGCGGGCATGAACTGGCGCTACGGCAATCGACGCTGTGGTCCGACTCAGGTCGCATGCACGCGGGCGATCAATCAGACCATGGACTTCGAATTCGAAGCGCCGTCACGATTTGGTCCGAGTCGCCCACTCTACAAGCCGCAGCATTGGGACAAGATTCAGCAGCTCGACATGTGGACCAACAAGGAAGATCCGGTCATGACGTGCCAGCCGCTGGGCATTCCGCGGCACGGCGCGCCACGACGCATCGTCCAGACGCCGAACGACGTCATCATGTTCTACGGCCAATACGCCGACGGCGGCGGCGGACAAGGGGAATACCGCATCGTTCCGACCGACGGCCGCACGCACGATCCGCAGAAGGCGATCGAGAGCAAGTACTTCGGCTATACCGTGGGCCGCTGGGAGGGCGATACGCTGGTCCTCGACTCGATCTCCTTTGTCGATTCGACATGGCTGGCGCGCGGCGGGTTCTTCCACTCCGATCAGATGCACGTGATCGAGAAGTTCACGCGTCAGGGGAATCAGATCAAGTACGAAGTCACCGTCGAAGATCCCGAGGCGCTCGTCGAACCGTGGGTGATGGCACCGCGACTGATGCGCCTCAACCCGAATCCCGAGGCGGGCCTGCTTCCGGAGCGAGGCAACTGCGAGGTCTACGAGCTCGGGGACATTTCATCGCAGATTCGACACTAACTGCATGACGAGCGAGGGACCGCCGGTCCCTCGCCGTTGACCCGCGACCCGTCGCACTCTCGCGTGCGATGCCCTTTCTGACTACAATCGCGCGGTCTTTCCACACAGCATCTTTTGCCGCGCTTCGCGCGGCCAGGACCAATGCCCCTCGAACCCGCCGCTCGACTCGGGCCGTACGAGATTCTCTCCGCGATTGGTGCCGGCGGCATGGGAGAGGTCTATCGAGCCAACGACACCAATCTGAAGCGTGCGGTCGCCATCAAGATTCTGCCGGATCTGTTCGCCGCCGATCCCGATCGCGTCGCGCGGTTTCAGCGCGAAGCGGAGCTCCTGGCCGCGCTGAACTGCGTGAACATCGCGCAGATCTACGGCCTGGAGAAGACCGGCGACTCCGTCGCACTCGTGCTGGAACTGGTCGAAGGCGAGACGCTCGCCGATCGCATCGGGCGAGGTCCGATTCCCGTGGAGGAGGCGCTGCCGATCGCGAGGCAGATCGCCGACGCGCTCGCGGCGGCACATGAACACGGCATCATCCATCGCGATCTGAAGCCGGCGAACATCAAAGTTCGACCCGATGGCACTGTGAAAGTGCTCGATTTCGGATTGGCGAAATTGAATGACGCCGCCGCCGGTCAGACAGTGAGCCGGGGCGGCTCGCTGCCTCCGACGATCACGACGCCTGCGCAGATGACGGGTGTCGGCGTGCTTCTCGGCACCGCCGCCTACATGAGTCCCGAGCAAGCGCGCGGTGCAACCGTCGACAGGCGCACGGACGTGTGGGCGTTCGGCTGCGTGCTCTACGAGATGCTCACCGGCACCCGACTGTTCGACGGCGGCACCGTGTCCGATGCCCTCGCGGCAGTTCTCAAGACAGAACCACAGTGGACGGCGCTGCCGGCGAACACGCCTGCGCCGATTCGGCGGCTGCTGCGCAGATGTCTCGAGAAGGATCGACGGCGACGTCTGGAATCGGCTGCCGATGCGCGGCTGGAGATCGAGGAGGCGGCAACGCCATCAGAGGAAGCATCGGCTGCCCGATCCGCCTCGCCTCGCGTGTCACTCTGGCGGCATACGGCGCCGTGGGCTATCGCCGGTCTCTTCATCATCGCAACGCTGGCAGTCCTGGTCGCATGGTCGCCGTGGCGTACGCCAACGCCCGTGACACCAGTGCGCCTGAACGCCGACCTCGGAGCTGATGCCTCGCTGTTGACCGATCAGGGACCCGCTGCGGTTCTGTCGCCGGATGGAGAGCGGCTCGCCTTTACGGCGCGACCGAACGCGGGCGGCGACCCGCAGCTGTTCGTTCGCCGCCTGCGCGAGCTCCAGGCCTCGCCGCTGCCAGGCACCCAGGGAGCACGCAACCCGTTCTTCTCGCCCGACGGCGACTGGATCGGGTTCTTTGCGGGCGGCAAGCTCAAGAAAGTCGCGACCGTCGGCGGCGCCGTCGTGACCCTCTGCAACGCCGAGAACGGACGCGGCGGGGACTGGGGTGAAGACGGCACGATCATCTTCAGCCCCAACAACACGCCCATGGTCACGCTGTTTCGCGTCTCCGCGGCAGGAGGAACGCCGGAACCGGTCTCGACGCTCGGACCAGACGAGGCGACGCATCGCTGGCCACAGATCATCGGCGGTGGCAAGGCCGTGCTCTACTCGGCGGCGCGTTCACAGACGGCGTGGGAAGAGGGCTGGATCGTCGTCCAGCCGCTGCCCGCGGGAATGTCGAAGATTGTTCTGCGCGCGGGCTATTTCGGCCGCTATCTGCCGAGTGGCCACATCACGTACGTGCACGAGGGAACGTTGTTCGCGGTGCCCTTCGACCTCGATCGGCTGGAGGTGACGGGCAAGTCGGTCCCGGTGCTGGAAAATGTCGGCGCCAGCCCGGACGTCACCGGTGGTGGTCAGGTCGCGTTCTCGCGGGGCGGCACGCTCGTGTACTCGACGGGGGTGCGCCAGTCCCTTGATGCACCACTGGTCTGGATGACGCGCGACGGGAAGACGACTCCGCTTCGCCCGGCGGCGGTGAACTGGGCCAATCCGTCATTCTCGCCGGACGGCCGCACGCTCGTGATGTACATCAACGATGGCGCGCAATCCGACGTGTGGACCTACGAGGTCGCACGTGACACGCTGTCCAGACTGACCTTCGATGCGGGGAAGGATGTGGCGCCGATCTGGACCGCTGACGGTCGACGGATCACGTTCACGTCGAATCGCGGCGACAAGAATGCGCTCAACATCTACTGGCAACGCGCCGACGGAACCGGTCAGCCGCAGCGGTTGACGGACAGCAAGAACAATCAGACGCCCGTCTCGTGGCATCCGAGCGGCAAGTTTCTGGCCTTCTTCGAACAGGTCTCTCAGAAGCGATACGACCTGATGATCCTGCCGATGGAGGGCGACGAATCGGCAGGCTGGAAGCCCGGCACACCGACCGTCTTCCTGAGCACGCCGTTCTCCGAACAGTTCGCCGTGTTCTCGCCTGACGGGCGTTGGCTCGCGTATCACTCCGACGAGTCCGGACGCCCCGAAATCTACGTGAGGCCGTTTCCCGGACCGGGCGGCAAATGGCAGATTTCAGCCGATGGCGGCGTTCTTCCCCGCTGGTCGCGGGCACGCAACGAACTCTTGTTCGAGGGGCCGGACGACAGACTGATGGTCGCGTCCTACAAAACCCAGAGCGATACATTCGTACCGGACAAGCCGCGGGTCTGGTCGCCGCGGCCATTCGGTGGGCGCGACATAGGATGGGACTTCGAACTGCATCCCGACGGAGAACGGGCCGTCGTCGCCCCGGTGCCGGACGCAGTTGCACCCGTCAAGCAGGACAAGGTCGTGTTCGTTTTCGATTTTCTCGACGACCTGCGTCGCGCGACGTCATCCGCGAGGTAAGAGCGAGAGCCAGAGCTACTTGCGGGTGATTTTCAGGTTGGAAAAGTAGCCCTCGGTTCCGGGTCCCACCCACAACGCAACACTCCCTTCCCGTGGCTCGAGCTTCAGATCATTCACGATGAGACAGGGTTGCTCCGCTCCATGCACGTAGAGCCGGGCCGTGCGCCCCTGGATCTCTATTCGGTACTTGGTCCATACGCCGGGCTGCAGATCGACATACGACTCGTACTTTTCAGGGGCTTCCTTCCGCGAGCGGGCGAAGTCGAAGTCCGGGTGCGAACTGTATTGGGTCGAGTGGTTGCGCCTGACTTGATCGTCGGCGCGGCCGTTGGTCGGTCGGAGATAGATGTACTCGTAACGTCCGTCCCCTTGAAGCCGAAAGGCGACACCGATGAACCCGCGGGCGTCGGCCGCTGCTCCGGGCGCCGGTTGCCCCGCCAGATCGACTTCGATCGTACCGTCACGAAAGACGACGTCCTTGATTACGGCGTACGAAGTTCCATTGGCGGCGCCTGGCGCCGCGATCACTTGGATCGCACTCCGGCCCTGGTAGTTGGTCTGTGCGACCGCTGCGTTCTTGCCTGCCAGTCGGTCGGGGGTCTGACCTGCAAGCGGAACGCTGAGGAACGCCAACAGCGATGCGTGAATCACGGTCATGACTGAAGTGAAGCGCGTGTTCATGTGCGTACTCCAGCTGCATTGGATGATCGGAACATCGACGCGAGAACGGTGTCAGAGAGTCGAGGAGCATTCCCGATGCTCGTAGGTCACTTCGCGATCGGTCTTCTCGGCAAGCGAGCCGCGCCAGCGGTTTCGATTGGCACCCTGACACTGGCGTCCATGCTAGCTGACATGCTCGGATTCGTGTTCATCCTCACCGGCCTCGAGCACTGGCGCGTCGTTCCGGGCGGTCGCGGGATCGACAGCATGGAGCTGTACGACATCGCTCTCAGTCACAGCCTGGTCATGAACATCGTGTGGGGCGTGCTGTTTGCGGCGTTGTATCGATGGCGACGGCGCGATAACGGCGGCGCGGTGCTCGTGTTCGCCACCGTGGTGAGCCACTGGGTTCTCGACTGGATCAGCCACAAGCCGGACATGCCGCTCGCGCCAGGGACGACGCAGGTCTATGGCCTTGGACTCTGGACCTCCCTGCTCTGGACGGTTGTCATCGAGGGAGGCCTGTGGCTGCTCGCGCTCGTCATCTACCTGCGCATGACTCGTGCGAAGAACCGCGCCGGCATCTATCTGTTCTGGGCCGTCGTCGCGCTGCTGACGCTGTCGTGGACCTCGAACGTCATGGCGTCTGCCCCGCCCGCCGCGCAATCGCCGACGTCAGGATCGATCGTTGCGCTGGTGTTCTTCGCGCTGATGATCGCGTGGGCATTCTGGATGAACCGGCTGCGACCGGTTCACCTGCGCGGCTGACGCTTCTTTCTCGGCTTCGGCTTCGCGCTGCCCGGCACGATGCCGAACCGTCGATCGTTTCGCGCGATACGCGCTGCCACCGCTGACATCGTGGACTCGAATTCCGGGTGCGTTGAGTCGATGTAAAGCCACTTCCGCAGGACGGCGTGCGGTGTCAGAGCCGGCCATTCGGCGCGAATCGAGGCGTGATGCTCGTGGTCCGTGCACACCAGCACGCCATGCCACTTCCAGCGTCCCGTTTGCGTCGGCTCCGCGAGCACCAGCATCTGGCGCTCGTGAAGATATGCCGCCAGACCTCCAAACATTCTCTTGGTGAAGAATGTCGCGCGCCCGGTGAACGCGTCGAAGATCCACTCATTGTCGAACGGCTTCATAGGCGAATCACCGAGCCGCACATCATGTTCACCGGAGTGGCAGCCAGATCTCGGTCTCGAGCTCGCTCTGTGGCACCGTGCGCGCGTCCTTCAAATACTCTTCGACGATCGGCGCGTTGTCCGGCTCCTCGCCGCTTTGCACCAGCCACGTTCCGTAGAGCCATTTGTAGGGACGTTCGAGCTCCGCATACGACCCGACGTGCAGAACGACGGCGTATCGCCCGCCGCGGATCTCCCGGACCTGCAGATCGCCGGTCGGCACCACGCCATCAGGGATGACGAGGCAGGCATCGGAGCGCAGCGCGCTTGCCGGCGTCGCTGCCGGATCATCGTAATAGACGCCGAAGGTTCGGATGCCGGGTCCGAGCAGACCCTGTCCGCCAGCCATAGCCATCATTCGTTCGAACGTATTGCCGATGTTCACGTACGGCCCTGAGTGCGACAGCGCCGCCACTCGAATCGGCGATGTGTTTCGAAGGGTGACCTCGTATGTCGTCGTTTCCATCTCGCTCTCCTGTCTGCTCGCGGCGGGAATGGGAACGAACGACGCTCGGTAGCGCGCAGGCGGAACGCCGTACGCGCTTTTGAACGCCCGCGTGAAGGCTTCCTGACTTCCGTAGCCGGCACGCCGCGCGATTCGCGCGACCGGCAGTTCGCCCGTGATCAGCTCCACCGCCGCCCTGTGCAGGCGCAGCCGACGGACGGTCTCTGCCGCCGTCTCGCCCTGCATGGCGCGATAGACGCGATGGAAGTGATACGGCGACAGGCAGGCCACGTCCGCGAGGCGCACCAGGTCGAGCGTGTCGTCGAGGTGATCCGCGAGCCACCTGAACACACGTTCGAGCCGGTCCGCGTAATCCGCGTGCGTCGTCCGTTCGTTCATGCGCTCGATGGTAGGAGGCCGGCTTTGACTTGGATTGCGATCTTACTCAGGCAGGACGAAGGGTAATATCGTCGCCGGCTGATTGCACGGAATGACTCCGCTTGCCTCGACCGACGCGACGAGCCAGGTCGCTCGCACGCTGCCGCTGTCCACCGGCAATCGCGTAACAGCGATCCTGATCGGATCGGCGGGTAATCTCGTCGAGTGGTACGACTTCTACGCGTACACCGCGTTCGCTCTCTATTTCGCGCCTTCGTTCTTTCCCGGAACCGATCGCATCGTGCAGCAACTGAACGCGGCAGTGCTGTTCGCGGCGGGATTTCTCGTACGGCCGGTTGGTGGCTGGCTGTTCGGACACCTGGCAGACCGGCGTGGGCGCCGAAACGCGCTGATGCTCTCCGTGCTCCTGATGTCCTTCGGCTCGCTGATGATCGCTGCCACTCCAACGTACGCGGCGGTCGGAGCGGCCGCCCCGGTCCTCATTGGTCTCGCGCGCATCGTGCAAGGCCTCAGTCTCGGTGGCGAGTACGGCGCGAGCGCGACCTATCTTGCGGAGGTCGCGGATGAAAGACATCGCGGCCTGTATTCGAGCCTGCAGGCGGTGACGACGATCGCCGGTCAGCTGATTGCGATCGTCATCCTGATTCTCCTGCAGCAATTGCTGCTGACGCCGACGCAATTGACGGCGTGGGGATGGCGTATCCCGTTCGCCATCGGCGCCGCCCTGTCGCTCGTCGTGGCCGTCATGCGCCGGACGCTGCATGAAACAGAGGCCTTCGTCCGCATCGAGCATGTCGCGCGCCAGGGAAGGCCGCTCGCGGAGCTGACTCGTTACCGGCGCGAGGTCCTGATCGTGGTCGGTCTGACGATGGGCGGAGTCACCGCGTTTTACACGTACACGACGTACATGCAGAAGTTCCTCACGCTGTCCGTAGGTCTCAGCGAAAGTCGGGCGACGCTGATCAGCGGAGCGACGCTCGTGTTCGCGTTGTGCCTGCAGCCTCTCTACGGCGCGATCTCGGATCGCGTGGGTCGCAAGGCTCTGCTGATCTGGTTCGGCGTGATGGGAACGCTGTTCACGATTCCGCTGCTCCGCGCGCTGCAGGCGACGACGAGCGCACTCGCCGCGTTTTTCCTCATCGCGGCCGCCTGGATCATCATCGCCGGCTACACATCGATTAATGCGCTGGTGAAGGCCGAGTTGTTCCCGACGACGGTTCGGGCCACGGGTGTCGCGCTTCCCTTTGCGGTGACCGGCGCGATCTTCGGCGGCACGACGGAATCAATCGCGCTGTGGTTCAAATCGATCGGGCACGAGAGCTGGTTCTCGTATTACCTGACCAGCGTGATCGCAGTTTCCTGCGTGGTCGCGATCTTCATGCGCGACACGAAATACACGTCGGCCATCGACGTGTCGACTCGAGCCTAAACGGAGGCTGACGGAGAAAACGGTCCGACACGGAGTCGCGGAGGGAACGAAGACGCGCGGAGGGGCACGCGCGCTAGACGGCCACTCTCATCGTGAAGGGCCGGATCGCGTTGCGAGCACACCGATGACTCCGTTCCAAGTCTCTCTAACGGCTGGCAGTGGCCGGCGCACGTGGCACGGCGCGGCCGTACACCTGGAACTGGCTGATGTGGATGTCCCCGCCGGTCCCATGACCGCTGCCGGGCATGAGATCGACGAAGCCGACTTCGTCCACCTTGCTCAGATCGACGTTGGGTACCCAGATCTCGTTGAAGGGCGCGTTCTGCAGACCCATCGTGACCAGGCGCTTCGGATCGAGTTTGATCCACCGGATCGCGCCGACCGGCACCTCACTCTGCATCAGCATCGGAATGGATGCCACGGCGGTCTCTCCGACCAGCATCGTGCCGTCGGCGAGCTTCACTACCGGGCGCGCCACGTGAAGGCCTGACGTCTTCACGGTCCATCGGATCTTGGCGCCTCCAGTCAGATCGACGTAGTTCGTCTTGTGACGGAACAAGGTCGCGAACGGCTGTTCACACTCACCCGACCACACGCTGAACGGTGTCGTCTCGCTGCCCGGGTTGCCGGATGTCAGCAGACAACTCTCGTGCAGACCGTACTGCTTCAGCTCGACGTTCGGGTCGCCGATGTTCTCCTGCACCACCTTCGTCTGGGCGGTCTGGCTCGGCGGCCGCACGAACTTCGCGTCGAGGAACAACGGCAGCGTCGACGCTCTGGCGGCCTCGCCACCGCGTCCCTGCGGCTGCCCTCCCTGTCGCTGCCCTCCCTGCCGCTCCTGCGCGGGAAGTGTGACGTTGACGATGCAGACGATGGCGATGACGAGAGCCAATCCCGCGAGCGACTTGATAGCGAAACGGCGTGGAGCCGTTTTGCCAGATAGAGTGGCGTACATGATTCCTCCCAACACAAACCGCTGCCGGCCAATGATAGACGCGCCGAGTCTACGCCCGAACGAGCGATTGTGGCTAGCCGGTTCGGACGCGGCCGCTGCTACGAACCCGTTCTGGCGGCGAGCATATAGCCGGTTCCTCTGACTGTCACGATCTCGGCGCCGCTCTGCTGCAGCTTCCGGCGGATGCGACTGATGTGCACATCGAGGGCGCGGTCGAGCGGCGAGGGTTCGCGATCGCAGGCAGTCAGCATCAGCTCCTCGCGCGAAACGACGCGGCCGCCGTCGCGAGCCAGACGTTCGAGGATTGCATACTCGACCGACGTGCACTTCACCGGCACGTCCTCGATCGTCACCGAGCGCGTGCGCGGCGCGATGCAGATGTCGCCGACGACGATCGTATCCGGCCTGCCCTGAGCACCTGATGGCAAGTCGAAGGGCGGGCGGGTCAGTCGTCGGGTGTCGCGGAGCAGGGCACGCACGTGCACCGCTAACTCCACCGGGACGTCGAACCGGTCGGTCTCACCGGTCCGGTCATCCACGAGCACGATGATCATCGCGGGGTGTGACGATCGCGCCTACGGCGCGACCTTGAAATCGACAGCGCGCTGGAACGAGGTGCCGTCGTTGTCGACAAAGGTGAACGTCGCAGTGATTACGGCCTCCTTACGCAGACTCGGCAGGTCGTACCACACCTCGAACGTGAGCGTGACTGGCGCATTCGTGCCGGTCACCTGATTGCCGGTCGCGCCGAGCGTCACGAAATCGTAGTACTCCTTGTCTCCACCGGTTGGCGGCGTGATGATCCCGGCCGACGCCTGCTTTACCGCGAGCGTCGTCGCCGACAGCTTTACCGGGAAGTCGATGTCCAGATCCTTGTCCGTTGCCTTGCTGTTGAAGACGATGTTCGATGAAAACACCGTGTGCCAGTCGTACGGCAGGATGTCGTCCGGTTGATTGTTGCCGCGCACCACTCGATAGGTCCGTCCGCCTGTTGCCGTATCGGCGATGATGGGATCGGGGACCGAGGCAACGTCGACGGCCTCGTCGACGCGCACCGTGTCATCGGGATCGGTCGGCTTCTGACATCCCAGGGTCATGAGCGCGCACACCAGGATTCCCGCAACGCCTGCACATCTCAGCATTCGTAGCTCCTTGGCCGTTCCGTTGTTCAGAACGTGGTTCCCACCGCGAACTTGAATGTGCGCGCGGGCTGGAACACGTCGCGGTACGTGTTCCACGCGTAGATCAGCCGGAACGGCACGTTGAGCATCGGCACGATCACGCGTAGCTCCACACCGGACGACGTGCGCAGACGTCGCAGATCGATCCGTTCGGTTTCGGCAAATGCCTGACCGGCATCGTGAAAGAGCAGCGCCCGAACCGGACCGAAGAGGTCGAAGTAGTACTCCGCGTTGAACAGCACGAACTTGTCGCCGCCAATCGCCCTGTTCTGACTGTCGGTCGGGCCCACGGTGCGGATGTCGACGCCGCGAATCTGGTATTCACCGCCGAGGAAGTAGCGGAGGTAATACGGCAGCGCCCGGGTTCCGCCATACGGCCGCACGAACCCGCCATTGAGCCGCACGCCCAGCGCCGTTCGCTTCGTGTGCGGCACGTACTGGACGATCTCCATGTCCGGCCTGATGTAGCTGGTCGTGCCACCGAGGAAGCCGCCGGCGACTGGCAGGTTCAGCGCGACCTTGCGACCGCTGCGGGGCGTGAACGGGTTGTCGACCGTGTTGTGCACGAACGACGGCGTGACGCGGCTCTCGATATGGCGGCCTTCGTCGAGAAACGGATTGAACACCGGGACGCCGACGCTGCTCGTCGAATCGAGACCGGCGAGCAGATCCGGGCTCACGGCGGTATCGACGACCTCGTATCCGTAGGTCAGAAACATCCGCGAGAACTTGAACAGCGGCCGACCTCCCGTGACGTTGAGGCCGCTGCGCACCTCGCTGTAGCCCACGACATTCGCGCCCGTGAGAAAGTCGGTCTTGCGCGAGAAGAGGTCCATGCCCGCGCTGATCGGACGGTCGAACACATACGGCTCGGTGAATGCCAGCTGATAGACCGACGAGCGCGAACCGCGCTGCCCGCTCAGCGTCACCGTTTCGCCGCGGCCGAGGAAATTCGCGGTGGTGTAGGAGATGTTTCCGAACGCGCCTTCGTACTGCGACAGACCGGCGCCAAACTGCAGCTGATTGCGGTTCTGCTCCTCGAAGTGCAAACGGATGTCGACAGCATCGGCGCGCGACGGCGCCTTCTCGACGTGCAGCTCCTGATCGGTTCCTTTCAGCGGCTTGAAATATCCGAGCTGGTTCAGCCGCCTGACGCTGTCCTTGAGCGCCGCCGTGTTGAAGACGCCGCCCTCGACGAGCCGCAGCTCGCGCCGGATCACCGCGTCGCGCGTCAGCGTGTTGCCGGTGAACGTGATCCGATTGACGAAATATCGCGGCCCCTCACTGACGCGAATGACGACGTCGGCGATATGCGTCTCCGTCGGCGTGATCTCGGGAAGTGCCACGAACTCCATGTAGCCGGCCGCTCCATAGAGCTCGCGCGCCTTGTTCAACCCCTCGCGGACCGCGCCCTGGCTGTACCAGTCGCCGTCCTGCAACTTCACCAGCGCGCGCAGCTGCCCGGTCGCAACCAGCGTGTCGCCTTCGAAGGTCAGCTTGCCGACCTTGTATCGCTCGCCTTCGGTGACGGGGATGCGCAGCTGTACCCATCGCGTGTTGCCATCAGCCGATTGATCGAGCGACCGTAACACCGGTTGGCCGACGCGCGCGTTCACGTATCCGTGGTCGCGGTAGTAGTCCTCCACGTTCTGCGCCTCGTCCGCGAACTTCGCTTCGTTGTAGGTGCCGGTTCCGCGTAATCGCGACAGCAGGTCCTCTGCACGATTCGTCTTCATCGTCCGCGCGAGGACATCGTCTGTGAACGCACGATTGCCGATGAATTCGACATCGCGAATCGCCATCCGCGGCCCGTCGCTGATGAGGAACGTGACCTTCGCCAGCTTCGGCCCGCCGGCAACGCTCGTGATCGAGGGAGTGACGGTCGCGTTGACGAACCCCTTCTCGATCATCAGTTCTTTCACCGTGCGCGCCACGCGCGCGACGAGGTTCCGGTCGAGAAAGGAATCGAGCCGCAGCTCGAGGCCGCGGTCGCGCAGGGTCTCGTCGATCTTCGTCCGATCGAGCTTTGTGGTCCCCTCGAAGGACACCAGCTTGATCCGCTCGCGTTCCTCGATGTCGTACGTGACGAGCTTTCCAATCACTCCATTGGGCAGGACGTAATCAGTCGCTTCAATCGTCAGGTCGTCGAGAAATCCGGTGTCCCAGAGCCGGCGGAAGTCCGTCAGCATCGTGTTGTGCGCCTCGTCGTCGTATGCGACCCACACGTCCTGGGATGGCTGACTCGGGCGGAGATGGATGTAGAACAGATACGTTTCCGGATCGACCGCCGACACGTTTCCCTGCGCGGAGAAGCACAGGCCCATCGCATAGACGATCGGGCCGGAATCGGGTCGCGGCAGACGTGCGGGTGGCGGAACCGCCTGGCCGCACAACTGCGGCGCGTCTTCCTGCGCGAAGGCGATCGACGGCACCAGGACGAGCGACAGCGTAAGAACTCGTGCGAAACCCATGGCGAGTCAGAACCTGAGGCGCACGCCGGCGCGTCCAACGATTCGCGACCGCAGCTCGCCTTCGTCGCCTCTGGTGAGCCCGACGCCATATCCACCTTCGATGAACAGGCTGGCACGCGACGAGACGAGTCCCTGCGCGCCGACCGTGCCGACGACCACGCCGGCGTCGGACGCCGCACGTTGTGTGAGCTGTGCCCAATACTCGCCGCCGGCGTAGAGGCTCGCCATCGATCGCGGCGTGAAGTAATACAAGCCGCCAACGAGCGCGTACAGCGCAGATGCCCCGGGCCCGGCCGGCAGATCCTCCTCCGCGCCGACGCTCGTGGTTCCCACGAGACCACCGCGAATCGCCATACGCGATGTGACGAAGCGACTGACGTCGACATGCAGCGTGTAATTGGTCGGGAACGTGTCTTCGGAGGAGGAAAACCGATCGACGTAACCGGCGGCGCCAATCATCATGGTCCCCGTGGTTGCTATCAGGCGAGGTTCTGTTTCCTCTGACGCTGACGATGCGCTGGTCGTCGGCGCTTGGGCGAATGCGGTGCTGCCGTGCAGGAGCACACACAGTGCGAGGAGTCGGAGACGATTTGAGAGAGTCATCGGCACACATCCGTGCCCGCCGTTGATCAATGACACGCGGGCCGCCACAGGTAATTGGCGGAGTGCGCCGAGATGTTTCTTAAGATTTGTTAACGGGCAGACGAGGCGATCGACAGGCGGGTGTCGGCGCGCATGCGTGAGTCGGTCGCGCGCGAGAAGAATTGATCCCACGCCACGCGAATGCGATCGAGCTTGTCGATGGCTGCGGGATCGATCGAGGAACCAGCAGACGCAATGTAGACAAACGCCTGCCGGTACACGCGCGGACTGTCAGCGGCTGACGGCGTTCGAGTTCCGGCAACCGCGATGATGTCGTCGATCGTCAACGTCCGCTTCGTGCCGGAGAACGTCACGCCCACCCGAGGGCCCGATGCGGCGTTGCGAGCAGGAGTGACGTCGGTGGGGTTTTCCACGTAAAACAACGGAGGGACGTCTGCCTGATCGACGAGGCCCATCGCGTACTGATCGAGGAGACTGTAGCGTTCAACCGCGGCGACGGTGCGGAACGATCCGTTGCCGAGATCGGCGATGTCGTTGCCCTCGAGCACTGATGCATCGGAGTCGAAGAAGAAGCTCCAGTGCGCGTCGTCCCGCCCGAGAAGCGCGTCCGATCGTCGGCCGTTCGCGTCGCGAAACTGGAAGAACGCGAGCCAGCGATGGCCGACCTCCTGACCCATGACGGAGACCGTCGAGTTTTCGCCAAGGAACTTCTGCAGCGGATTGTCGGGATACTTGGCCAGGCTGTCCATGAAGCAGACGCTCTGCAACTGACCGCTGCTGCCGAAGTCGCGTGTGTTATCGAATCTGGGCACGTTGATGCCGGCGATCGCGTTGGCGACGGGCACCTCGTACGCAAACGAGTCGCTGAGCAGCTTCGTATCGGTGAACACCACGAGGTTATCGAACTGATCGGGATAGGTCTGAAGGAAGCGCTGCGAGGTCGCCACGAGATCGACCTCCGGTGTCGCGGTGAAGTGCTCGCCAAGGGCTCCGCCGGTCGTATGCGTGCCCTCGCTCGACAGATCGACCGGCGTGAACACAGACGTCGCTCCCGGAGACACGCCAACGATTGCCGCACGGATCGCCGTGGACCGTGACACCTGGATCTCGATCGCCCCCTCGGGCAGCAGGCTCACTTGGACGGTGGCCGTCTCTGCGCTGTCGAACGCC
>Ga0111539_10004943_pt1 | contig 17336 bp, 13 predicted proteins | sample RhiMethybrSRZTD1_FD_79667 | JGI IMG/M metagenome (GOLD analysis project Ga0111539, IMG submission 79667) | Populus rhizosphere microbial communities from Tennessee, USA - Rhizosphere MetaG P. TD hybrid SRZTD1 (version 2) (version 2) | ecosystem: Host-associated > Plants > Roots > Rhizosphere >... | reverse complement strand
CGCTGACGACGCGCACGACCCTGGTGTCATCCTGAGACGTCAGCCTCAGGATGACAGAGTTGCTTTAGCTTTCAATTCTCCGATTCGATTCACTCATATGCCTGTCCCTCTTCTCGACCTTCGCGCGCAGCATGCGACGATCAAGGACGAGGTCGTGCCCGCGCTCATGCGCGTGGTCGACGATCAGCTCTTCATCCTTGGTCGGCCCGTTGAACAGCTCGAGCAGTCCGTCGCGGCGTTGTCGCGAACGAAATACGCGATTGGATGTGCCAACGGCACGGACGCGATCCTGCTGGCGCTGCGCGCGCTCGACATCGGTCGAGGTGACGAGGTCATTACGACGCCGTTCACTTTCTTCGCGACGGCGGGCACGGTGCATAACGTGGGCGCCACGCCTGTGTTCGTGGACATCGAACCGAAGACGTTCAACATCGCCCCCGAGGCTATCGCCGCGGCGGTGCGTCCCAGCACGAAGGCGGTCATTCCGGTGGACCTGTTCGGGCAGATGGCCGCGCTGGAGCTCGTGGAAACCGCTGCACCCGGCCTTCCCATCATCGAGGACGCCGCTCAATCGATCGGTGCCGAGCGGCGGATTGGCGGCAAGTCCGTGATGGCGGGCGAGCGGGCGACGATCGGGACGCTGAGCTTCTTCCCGTCGAAGAACCTGGGCGCGTATGGCGACGGCGGCATGATGCTCACGCAGGACGAGGGACTCGCGACGCGGCTCAAGCGGCTCCGGGTTCACGGCGGCGCGAGGACCTACTTTCACGATGAGGTTGGCTACAACAGCCGGCTCGACGCTCTGCAGGCGGTGGTGCTGTCGGCCAAGTTGCCGCACCTCGAGGCGTGGAGCGCGAAGCGCCGAGCGAACGCGGCATACTACAGCGCCGCTTTCGCCGATCTCGCGGACGTCCAGACGCCCTACGTCGAGCCGTGCAACGTCTCGATCTTCAATCAGTATACGCTCCGCGTTGCGCGCCGCGACGAGTTGCAGTCCTTTTTGAAGGAACGAGGTATCGGCAATTCGATCTACTACCCGCTCCCGCTCCATCTTCAGCCTTGTTTCGCTTACCTGGGCTACAAGCCGGGGAGCTGTCCGGAGGCCGAGCGTGCGGCGGAAGAGGTGATATCGTTGCCAATCTTCCCGGAGCTGACACAGAGCCAGCTCGATGAAGTCATCGCTGCGGTGCGCGCGTTCTACGGACGCTGAGCTTTCGCGGCATTTCGATCGTTCACTTATCCGTGGGTGCGATGAGCGCAGTCAAAGCACAACTCCTCTCCAGGATTCAAGACCGAAGCGCCACCGTTGGCATCGTGGGGCTCGGCTACGTCGGATTGCCGCTCGCGATGGAGTTCGCGAAAGCCGGCTTCCATGTGATCGGCTATGACGTGAGCGACCGCGTGTGCAAGCTGCTCATGCGCGGCGAGTCGCACATCCAGGACGTCCCTGCGGCCGACGTCGGAGCGATGCTGAAGGCCGGACGATTCGAGGCGACGACCGATGAGAGCGCGCTGGGACGCTGCGATGCGATCTCGATCGCTGTACCGACGCCGCTCAGCAAGACACGCGATCCGGATATGCGATTCGTTCAGTCCGCGACGGAGGCAATCGCGCGCAATGCGCACCCCGGAATGCTCGCCGTGCTCGAAAGCACGACGTACCCCGGAACCACGCGCGAGGTGATGCAGCCGAAGCTCGAGGAGCGAGGCCTGACCGTCGGACAGGACGTTTTCCTTGCGTTCAGTCCGGAGCGCGTCGACCCAGGCAATCCAAAGTACCACACCAAGAACACGCCCAAGGTCGTCGGCGGCATCACGGCCGCATGCACCGAGGTTGCCGTCGCGCTCTACTCCTCGTGCATCGACACGGTCGTCCCTGTCTCCACCACCGAGGCGGCCGAGCTGGTGAAGCTGCTCGAGAACACGTTCCGCTCGGTGAACATCGGGCTGGTGAACGAGATGGCGATCGTGTGCGAGAAGCTTGGCGTCAACGTGTGGGAAGTCATCGAAGCCGCCGCGACCAAGCCGTTCGGCTTTATGAAATTCACGCCGGGACCGGGAATCGGCGGACACTGCATCCCGCTGGACCCCCATTACCTCGCGTGGAAGATGCGAACGCTGAACTACAAGACGCGTTTCATCGACCTCGCGAGCGAGATCAACAGCGAGATGCCTGCGTTCGTCGTGGAAAAGGTCGCCATCGCTCTCAACGACGATCGGAAGGCCGTGAACGGGAGCCGTGTTATCGTCGTCGGCGTCGCCTACAAGAAGGACATCGACGACATCCGCGAGAGCCCAGCGCTCGACGTGATCCGTCTGCTCGAGGAGCGTGGCGCCGACGTCGTCCATCACGATCCGTTCATTCCGCGCTTCAACGACGGGGACCACGAAGGCGGCGGCGATCACCGCGAGCGTATTGGCGTCGACCTCTCGGCCGCGGAGCTGGGCAAGGCCGACGCGGTCGTGATCGTCACCGACCATTCTCAGATCGACTATCAACAGATCGTCGATGACGCGGTGCTGGTCATCGACACCCGTAACGCGACGGCGCGCGCCAGCCGCGGTCGCGCTCGGGTGGTGTCGCTTGCCGCGAATCGGAAACTTGCGGCAGGTGCCGTGTCCGGCGGCGCGTCGGCTCGAAAGCCGACGGCGGTCGGTTGATCTCGTAGCTCACAAAGTCACCCGAGTCGGGACAACGCCCGGCCGCGCCTGGCGCGGCCGGGCGTTTCGTCTCCGTCGGTCTCGACCGTGGCCCGGCGCTTGCTTTCTCCTTGGCGGCCCCCGCTGTCGCAGGCGTAGTCGAGTGGAGGCTACCCGCGAGTAACCTCGCGAGGTGTCTTTGCGCGCGTGTTGGGATCGCCGGTCCAAGACGCGCGCGAACTCTTACTTCTCCGGTCGCTGCCACCACGACGTTGACCATCGGTTCCAACGCGCCCGATGACGTAGGTTGCCTCTGGCGACGCGTGCGGTGCCTGATCGTCGCCTGCGGCGCGGCGGCGAGCGTACGCGCGATAGGCGCGCAGTCACCTCCGCACGCCCTCACGACGCTGCCGCCCGGGGATCCGGCCTACGCCCAGCTAGCCGCGCTCGATCGCGTCGGTTGTCGACCAGCGCGCATCTCACCGCATCGGCCGTTTTACGTGCGCGACGTGCAGCGAGCCATTGCGCGCTTTTCAGGAAATCCGGCGTGCGCCGGTCCGGTTGCGGCGGGGCTGGCAGCACGATTTACGAGTCGGCCAGCGCCTGACTTGCCGCACGACGTCGCCACTGATCTGGCGACTGCGGCGCGCGAGTCGGCGAAGGACACACTCGAGGCGTTCCGGGTGGGCGGACAAGCGACCATTCGCGGCACCGCGCTCGGGCGCGGGGAGTTCGAGCCGCTCTGGGCCGGCGTTCGTCCGAAAGACGAGGGAACGCCGCCGGTCGTGGCGGATGGGCGCGTACGGGCCGGATGGTCGGCGTCGGACAAGCTGGTGATCGTCGCCGAGGTGTATGGGCAAACCTCGCAGCGCAACGATCCGACGGTTCGACAGCGAGCGCTCCGCAACACCTCAGGCATCGTCGACGCCGGTGAGTCCTACGTGAATGCCGCGTTAGGCCGGGTCGACCTCTCCTTTGGCCGAAGCTGGGCCGCGTGGTTAGGCGACGACAGGGAATCGATGGCGTTGTCGGCGAACGGCCCGCTGCTGGATCGCCTCGAGCTCGGCATCCGGTGGCGTGTGGCCGAGGTGCGTGCGATCGTCGCGTCGGTGAACGACGTGACCATGACGGCCGAGCTCGATAGCCTCGAACCTGGTACGCCCGATACGCGGTTCAACCGATGGCTCTACGGGCACGTGCTCACCGTCAAGCCGAACGACGGCCTCGAGCTGTCCCTTGGGGAGACCATTCTGTCCTCGCGCACCACCGGTGGCTTCGACCTGGCGTACGCAAACCCCGTCATGCCGTACATCATCACCCAGAACGACACCGGGCGGACCGGCACCGAAGGTCGCGACAACCTCGTGGTGTTTGGCGGCGTCAGGGCGAGGATCGGCCGCGGGCACGTTGGTGCGGAACTTGTCGTCGACGACGTTCAGATCGATTCGAAGGATCGGGAAAAAACGGCCGATCAACTCGCGTGGCGGCTGTACGCGTCCGCTCCGCTGCCCGTAGGAACCGCCACGAGTGTTCGCGCAGAGTTCACTCGCATCGACAGCTACACCTATATGCGCGACTTCTTCACCGACGTCTACCAGCAGTACGACAAACCGTTGGGCTCGGTACTTGGTCCCGGTGCGGATCAGCTGCGCGTCGCCGCCGAAACCTGGATAGGCGGGGAACTCCGCGTCGGCGGCAGCCTCGGCACGTGGCGACAGGGCGGCCTCCGCATCGACCAGCGACCATCGAACGGACCTAACGGCAACGCCGGGAAGCCGTTCCCGGCCGTAACTCCGAACCGACCCGAAGTGCAGACCGCCCTGCTGGGCAACGTCGGCGCGGACTATCTCGGGCATCCAATACTCGGTACCATACGGCTGCAGCTGGCGCAAATTCGGAACGCCGCGAACGTGTCAAACTCCGCGGCCCTATATGTGCGGGCAATCGTCAGCGGATCCTATGCCTTTCGCTATCCGTAACTCCTGGCCAGAGCAACGGGGCGGACGCGCGCGTCGTGGATCGCCCTGTCCGATGACCACGCAACGGTGGGTGCGTGCGTTTGCACTCGGAACGATGGCGACCGCGCTGCTCCGCGTGACGCCAGCGAGCGCGCAGAACGTGCCGCCGCCGCCGGCACCCGTGCAGGACACCCTGCCCAATCGGCGGGTCGGCGTCTTGAGGCCGGGTGATCTGCTGAAGATCGCCGTCTTTCGCGACAAGGAGCTGAGTGGCGACTATCCGATCGATGCGCGAGGCTACGTCCAGATTCCCGGGCTCGGTGTCATCAAGGCCGCCGGGCTCGAGCCGACGGACGTCACTGACCGGCTACGGCTCGCGCTCGTGGAGCGCGGATTTGCACGTCCCGAGATCTCCGTGCAGCCAATGATTCGCGTGTCAGTGCTCGGCGAGGTTCGCTCGCCTAACGTTTACCCCGTCGATCCGGGCACGAGCCTCCTCCAGCTCCTCACGGTGGCCGGCGGCCCGAGCGAGCGCGCACGACTCAAGGACACGCGCGTCATTCGCGATGGTCAGGCGTTCCAGGTCGACATGGAGGCCGGGCTCAAGGGCAGCGCGGCAGGCCGAATCGTACTCTACTCCAATGACGTCGTCGTCGTCGGCCGCAAGAAGGGTTTGACAGGTGAGAACATTGGGTTGACGCTGACTGCGGCGTCGCTGCTGCTGACCATTCTCAACATCGCGTTCCTGGTGCGCAACAACCCGTGAGAGCTCCGTACCTCGCGCCGGTCGCGCCTAACGACGACGGTCTCTCCGGAGCCGAGCCGTTCTCCATCCGAGACTTCGTGCGTGCGGTGCGCCGACGCTGGTGGGTGGTACCGATCGTGTTCGTGCTGTTCGTCGGGTTCGGCATCTGGCGAACGCTCCGCGAGCCTCACATCTACCGCGCGGCAACGACCGTTCGGATCGAGAATGCGACCTCGCCGATCGCTGGAGTCCAGACGAGCGCGCCGACCTACGACTATCGCATCGATCCGATGGTCTCGGAGCAGCAGGTGATCAAGAGCCGCATGGTGGCCGAGCGAGTGGTGAACGCACTCGGGCTGCGGTTGCGCATCGTGCAGCCGACGAACCTGGACCGCGCGGATCTGTTCCGCAGTGTGCCACCGATGGTCGATTCGGCCACGCCGCCCGGCGACCTGCGCGTGACGTTCTCCGATCGAGCGTATGCGCTGAGCTCGGGCGCGATTCGTTACGCGAGCGCGCCCTACGGCACGGCCATCGCCGCCGCGGGTGTGAGATTTGTCGTGCCCGAACGTCCCGACATCCGCGAACAGAGTGTGCTGCTCGAGATCCTGCCGCTCACCGCCGCCGCGGCGGAGGTTCGCGGCGCGATCGGCACCAAGGTGCTGCCCCAGACGAACATCATCGAGATCTCGTATGTCGGGACGGAGCCGGCGCTCGTGCGCGATGTCGCCAACACCGTTGCCAGCGAATACGCGAAAGTCTCGAGTGAGATGCAGCGCACGAATGCCCGAGCGAAGAGTCAGTTCATCGCCTCGTCGCTGCGCGACCAGCGGACGCGGCTCGATTCCGCGCAGGGAGCGCTCAAGGATTTCAAGGAGCGCGAACAGATCGGCGATGTGAACGCCGAGCAGTCGGCGCTCGCGCAGAGCATCCACCGCATGGAGGACGCGAAGCAGGCAGGCCTCGTCGAACAGAAGATCTATTACACGCTCGTCGGCAAGCTGACCGCGGCCGATACGGCGGACGACGAGCTGCGCCGGCTCGTGGGGACCGACGCCGTCGAGAGGAACCGCTACATCGCCAACCTCTACGATCGCTGGTTCAACCTGATCAAGGAGCGCGAGACGCTCTATGCGCGCGGCCGCACGGACGCAAACGACGACGTGAAGGCCGTACAGCGCCTCATCGGACGAACGAAGGAAGACCTCCGCAGCGCGAGCCAGCTCTACGTGCAGGCGCTCGAGTCACGACTCGGCTCGCTGGACAAGACCATCGCCGAAATGCGACTCGATTCGGAGAAGTACCCGAAACTCGAGGCGGAGCAGTCGCGGTTGACGGCGACTGTTGGCACGATGCAGCGCACCTTCGACAACCTGCAGTCCGAGTTCCAGCTCGCACGCATAACGGAATCCGTCGACGGCGGCCGCGTTCAGTCGATCGACGAAGCGACGCTGCCGACGTTCGCCGTGTCGCCTAACAGGAAGCGTGCGATCGCCTATTCGGCGTTCGTGGGACTGCTGCTCGGCGTCGCGCTGGCCTTCGGATTGGACCGGCTCGATGACTCCGTGAAGTCGCCGGACGAGCTTCGCGACCAGCTCGAGCTACCGCTGCTCGGGCTCATCCCGGTGATTCGAGCCGAACGACGCGGCAGGCGCGCGGCGGAGGCCACGGTGTCGCGCTTGATCACCCACGCCGATCCGCGGTCCCCGGTGGCGGAGTCGTATCGGTCGATGCGCACGAACCTGGCATTCGCGCGCGCCCAGCAATCTCCACAGGCCATCGTGGTGGCGAGCCCGGGGCCGGCGGATGGCAAGTCGACCACCGTCGCGAACCTTGCGATCACCTTCGCGCAGCAAGGGCAGCGTACGCTGCTCATCGATGCCGACCTTCGCCGAGCGGTGCTGGACAAGGCATTCGACGTCCCGCGGTCACCGGGGCTGACCGAGGTTATCATCGGCGAGAGTGCGCTCGAGGATGCCGTGCATGAGACGAGCGTGCCGAACCTGTCGGTGGTCGCGAGCGGTCGATTCCCGCCGAACCCGGCCGAGCTCCTCGGGTCGACACGAATGCAGGAGATCCTTCAGGACGCCAAGGCGCACTTCGACGTGGTACTGCTCGATTCGCCACCGCTGCTCGCGGTGACGGACGCGGCGGTCCTCTCGACGATGGTCGACGGGGTCGTCCTGGTGATCCGCACCGAGCGCACGAAGCGCGACGCGGTTCGGCGCGCGCTCGGTCACGTCCGCTCGGTGCGAGGCCGATTGTTAGGCGCCGTGCTCAACGACGTGGACATGCGGAGCGGCGCGTACTACGGCAGCTATGGGCATTACTACTACTCGTACTACGGCGGGGAGCGGCGCAGCTCGGCCGATCCGCGAAAGGCAGTGCGGCGCCTTCGCGAGCTCGTCGGCGGAGGCTCCGAGAACGGCGGGGGCGGGGGCCACGACGATGCGTGAGGCGCGGGAACCGTGAGGGAGAGTCTCGTGCTGTTCGATGCGCGCGACGCGCTCGCCGTCGCGCTCCGCCTGGCGTTCGGGCATCCGCGGCCGGAGGACGGGCGCGGAGACTGGTCGCTCGTGTTCGACGCCGCGTCACGCGAGCTGCTGGCGCCGCTGGCGTGGAGCCGGTCGGGGCTCTTCATCCGGCGCCACGCCGACGCCGGGATCGCCACGACGTGGCGGCGCGTCGCCATCGCGGCACACATTCGTGGCGGTCATCAACTGGAGCTCGTGCGCGACGCGACCATGGCGCTCAATGCCGTCGGGGTCGACGCCGTCGTGCTGAAAGGACTGCCGTTAGGCCATCACCTGTACGGCGATCCGTTCGTGCGATGCATGTCCGACATCGACCTCCACGTTCCGGCCGCGCAGCGAGCGCGCGCCGCGGCGACGCTCCGCGGACTCGGATGGCGGAGCGTGGATGGAGCCGCTCCGTGGCACGAAACCTGGTCGACCATCTCTGGCGGGTCCGACTACCATCTCGAGCTGCACTCGTGGCTTGTCTCCGACCATCTGGCACATCTCCGGGCGCCGTCGCCGCTCTCGGCGCGGGAAGAGATCGCTGGCGTCGAGCTGCCGGTGCACGCGGGCGATTTCGTGGCGCCGTACCTTGCCGTGCATCTCGCCACCCATCAGCTCCCGCCACTTCTCTGGCTCGTGGACTTCGCGACGCTCTGGTCCGCCATGTCCGAAGCGGCGCGCGGTCGTGCCCGGGACGCCGCGCACGATGCAGGTCTCGGCCGGTACGTCGCGTGGGCCGCGGAGCGCGGAGCATTGGTCGAGCGCGTCGCGAGCGGTGACTGGGAGGCGTTAGGTGTCCTGGGCGTCGATGCGCGAGGGAGACGCGACACGCATTCGATCTGGCGTCATGTGGCCCTCGCGGCTTCCACCCGCGACCGCGCCCGTCTCCTCGGGGCGTTCGTGGTCCCGCGTCGCGTGCGGGGCAACGTTCGCGCGCTTGTGCGGTATACGCTGGCGCGACTTCGCCGGCGGCTCGGCTCGCTGATCGGTGCGTCACGCGCGTACGCGGCGCCGTCGGGCGCCAAGCCGCAGGCCGGAGCGGGCGCGCCGGACGGCCGGCCGTGGACGTTGGACCGCGACGAGATGGTGAGCCTAACGCGCGACGTGGTGGGCGCTGGCGCGGCGCTGCACGTTCGCGCCCCTGGCGGCAGTATGCTGCCGACGATCCCGCGCGGCGCGCTCGTGCGCATCGGTCCGGTGCCGAGCAGCGGCGTGAGGGCGGGTGATGTCGTCCTCGCGCTGACCGGCGACGGCGAGCCCGTGCTGCGCCGCGCGATCGCGGTGCGGTACGACTGCATCCTCATGCGAGGCGACGCGTCCATCAACGTCGACCCCCCGGTGCCGCTCGAGCGTGTGATCGGCGTCGCGACGCATGTGCGGACGAACGGCGAGGACCGGGCGCTGGGGCGGCGCCCTGCGCGTTCCCTGACGGTGTCGGCGCTCAAGGTGCGACGTCGGCTCGCCCGGATGGTGCGTCGTGCTCGCTGAGTCCACGGTGACGCGTGTCGCGCCGGTCGCGGGCATTGCGATCACGCACGAGCTCATGGATGGCATCGAGCTCGAGAGCATCGCGGCGGTGGATTGGCGGGGTACTCAGGAATCGGCTCGGCCGCTTGTCATTCGCCACGAAATAGGAGACGTGACGACGCGTCGAATGACAAGAATGCTGGACGTTCCGCCCTGGTGTACGTTCCACATGGACCATCGGGGCGAGCCATCGTCGCGGTTCCATGCGGTGTTCGGCGAGGTGGATCGACTCCTCTCGTGCGAGTCGCCTGGGTCGGCGTATGTGGTTCGCTACGCCGAACCACCACACGGCCCGGTCATCGCACTCCAGTCGGAGCTCACCGCGTTCTCGTTCGCACTGGCGGCGCGCGGCTCCGGACTGATTGCCCATTCGTGTGCGTTCATTCTTCCGGAGGGGGCGGGCGTGCTGTGTCCGGGAATGTCCGGGGCCGGGAAGACGACGCTCGCCCGCCTCCTGCGAGACAATGCGCCAGCCGTTGACGTCCTCACGGACGATCGTGCGATCCTAACGCTCGAGGACCGCCTAACGCTCTGGGGATCGCCATGGCCGGGGGCCGCTCGGGTGGCCGGCTCGGGCTCGGCGCCGTTGTCGGCCGTGATGTTCATTCGCCACGGCAATGCCGTGGCGCTCCGTGACGTGTCGCCAGGCGAGGCGTTCCGTCGCATGGTGAACTCGCTGTCGATGCCTCTCTGGGAACCGGCTCGGTGTGGCCGCGCGCTCGAGATCGCCGACGCGATCGTGTCGGAAGCCACGCTCGTGGAAGCGGCATATCCGCCAACCGCAGACGCCGTCCGGCGCGTCACGCGCGAGCTCGCGCGCGCGCTTCGTTAGGCGCGTGGCCACCGCGGACGATAGGCAATCCACTCGCTGGCGCCGGGCAACGTCGGTGATCGCCCGACGCGTCGCCGGCGAGACGGTGCTGGTCCCGCTCGCCGCTCGGGCCGCGGATCCCGAGTTCAAGAGCGCACGGCTCTTCGTGCTCAACGAGACTGGCGAATACCTCTGGTCGCTTCTCGACTCCCCACGGTCGAGCCTCGAACTGGCGCAGAACTTGACACTCGAGTTCGAAACGGCGACCGGTCGCGCGCATGCGGACGTGGAGGTCTTCCTCGCGGCGCTGCGCGACATCGGCGCTGTCCGCCAGGTGACCGACGGTCAAGCCGAGTGAGACGCATGCGCTTGTCGATGGATCGATTCGAGCAAAGGCTGGGCGCGCGCGCGCGACGCGAGCGCCAACCGCTGTCGTGCCTCTTCGAGATCACGCCGCGGTGCAACCTGCGATGCCACTTCTGCTACGTCGCGCTCGATCCGTACCAGGGGCCATACCTCGACACCGAGCAGTCGTGCCAGGTCCTCGACATCGTCGAGCGCGCAGGCGTGCTCTGGTTGACACTCACCGGGGGCGAGATCTTTTCCCGCCGTGACTTCGCCGCGATCTACGAGCACGCGCTGGCCAAAGGGTTCCTGGTCACGCTTTACACCAACGCCACCATGGTGACGGAGTCCATCGCTCGGCTTCTCGCCGATCGACCCCCGTTCTCCGTGGAAGTCAGCATCTATGGGGCGGACGCAGCGCATTACGAGTCGACGACGCAGGTGCCCGGGTCGTTCGCGCGCTTCGAGCGCGGGATCGAGCGCCTGCGCGCGGCAGGCGTTCCGCTTCTCATGAAATGCCCGATCAGCACCTTGTCATCAGATCACGTGGATGAGTTGGTGCAGTGGTGCACGGCGCGGTCGCTGCCGTTCAAGGCCGACCCGGTGATCGACGCGCGCCACGACGGCGGACAGCAGCCGACATTGTACCGGATCGAGCCGCGTCGTGTCGTCGCACTCCGGGATCAGCTCTACGAGCTTCGCCACGGCCAACCGCGGCCCGCTGGTCCGTTGCCCGAGTGCTCGGTCCGCGCCGAGGGCAACGAGATCGACGAGCTCTACACCTGCGGCGCCGGACGCATCGCGTTTTTCATCGACGCGCTCGGAAACACCAGCCACTGCGTGATCGATCGCGAACCGTCGTTCCAGATTCTCGAGATGCCCTGGGACCAGCTCTGGTTCGAAATGGGTGCCTGGGTAACGCAGCCCTTACCTGCCGATGCGCCGTGCGGCGGGTGCTCACTCCGTAGCGGTTGCAGCAATTGCCCGGCGCGCTCGCGACTCTCGACCGGGAGTCCGTTCCTGAAAGACCAGTATCAGTGCGATATTACGCATGCGATCCATGGGTTGCCCCCGTCACCCCCGGCAGCCCGGCCGCTCGCGGGCTGTACCGCCTAACGTGCGGAGCTGACACGAGGCAGAACCAATGACACATGAGCAGTATCCAAGTGAAGGGCAGGACAATCGGACCAGGCGGCCGTACGAGCCGCCCACGGTGATCGAAGTCTTCGTCGATCCTGCGAAAGACATGCTGGTCGCGTGCGCCCCAGGGAAATTGCCCAGCACCGGCACGCAGGCGTGTAACGCCGTTCAATTCACGTAGGGCAACACACGCGGGCACCGACCCTTCACTCGACGCCACCCCAGCGTCGACCCATTCTCTGATCCCGCTGGTTCTGCGGGACCGCGCGGACCCCTTGATCGTCCTCAGTCAGGCTGCGAGAAGGACCTGGCGGCGAGTTGCCCGCCGCCAGCGTAAGCTATTGCGGCCTCTCAACTTCAACGAATCGGAGCACGCGTGAAGATTGCCGTGATTGGCACGGGCTACGTCGGCCTCGTAGTTGGCGCCGGCCTGTCGGAGACCGGGAACGATGTCACCTGCGCGGACGTTGACCAGCGAAAGATCGACGGCCTGAAACAGAACATCCTGCCCATTTACGAGCCCGGCCTCGACGCGCTCGTCGAGCGCAATCAGCAACAGGGCCGCCTCCATTTCACGACCGATGTCGCGTCCGCCGTGTCGAACGCGGAAGTGATCGTCGTTGCCGTTGGCACCCCGCCCGACGAAGACGGCTCAGCCGACGTGCGTTACGTGCTGAACGTTGCCGAAACCATCGGCGAGCACATGAGCCGTGAGGTCGTGGTCGTGACGAAGTCCACCGTGCCCGTGGGAACAGCGGCGAAGGTCGCGGCGGTGGTGAGCAAACGCGCGCGCCATCCATTCCACATGTGCAGCAACCCGGAGTTCCTGAAAGAGGGTGCGGCGGTCGACGACTTCATGAAGCCGGATCGCGTCGTGCTCGGCGTGGATAGCGACCATGCGCGCAGCGTGATGGCCGAGTTGTACGCGCCGTTCGTGCGGACCGGGAAGCCGATCATCTTCATGGACATTCCGTCGGCGGAGATGACGAAATACGCGGCGAACGCCATGCTCGCGACGCGCATCTCGTTCATGAACGAGATCGCAAATCTGTGCGAAAAGGTCGGGGCGAACGTCGATTTCGTGAGGAAGGGAATCGGCAGTGACGGGCGCATCGGACCGTCGTTCCTCTTTCCCGGCCCCGGCTACGGCGGCTCGTGTTTTCCGAAGGACGTAAAAGCGCTCGTCCGCACAGCCGGAGAAGCCGGATCGCGTCTCACCGTGCTCGAGGCTGTCGAGAAGGCTAACGATCACCAGAAGCATCGGCTCTTCGAGAAGCTCCAGTGCGCCCTCGGTGACGCGATCAGTGGTGCCCACATCGCCATCTGGGGCCTGGCGTTCAAGCCCCAGACGGACGACATGCGCGAAGCGCCTGCACTCGCACTGATCGACGATGTGCTGGCCGCGGGGGCGACGATCACGGCCCACGACCCGGCGGCCCTGCACGAGGCGAAGCGACGGCTCGGCGATCGGATCAAGTTCGCCGAGTCGAACTACGACGCCCTCCCCGGCGCGGATGCGCTGGTGGTGGTGACGGACTGGAACGAGTACCGCCATCCCGACTTCCCACGCATCAAGGCGACTCTGCGGAGGCCCGTGATGATCGATGGCCGCAATCTGTACGACATTGCGAAGATGCAGTCGCTCGGATTCGCGTACTACTCGCTTGGTCGCGGGAGGGACGCCGCATGAGAGTCCTCATCACCGGCGCCGCCGGCTTTCTGGGATCGCACCTGTGCGACCGCTTCATCGCCGACGGCCACTCCGTGATCGGGCTCGACAACTTCCTCACCGGGAACCCGGAGAACATTGCCCATCTGGTGGGTCACGAACGTTTCGAGTTCGTGCGGCACAACATCTCCACGTACACGTACGTAGCGGGTGCGCTCGATGGCGTTCTGCATTTCGCGTCGCCCGCGAGCCCCGTTGATTATCTCGAATACCCGATTGCGACGCTCAAGGTCGGCGCGCTCGGAACGCATAACGCGCTTGGCCTCGCGCTGGCGAAGAACGCGCGCTTTTTCCTCGCGTCGACGTCGGAGGTCTACGGTGATCCGCTCGAGCACCCGCAGACAGAGGCCTATTGGGGCAATGTGAACCCGATCGGCCCGCGCGGCGTGTACGATGAGGCGAAGCGCTTCGCCGAGGCGATGACCATGGCGTACCATCGCTACCACGGCACCGACACCCGCATCGTACGAATCTTCAACACGTATGGGCCCCGCATGCGGCCTAACGACGGCCGAGTGGTGTCCAACTTCATCGTCCAGGCGCTGTCCGACCAACCGCTGACGATCTACGGGGACGGGTCGCAGACCCGCAGCTTTTGCTACGTCGCGGACGAGATCGAGGGGATCTACCGCCTCTTCATGCGCGGGGACAACAACCCGACCAATATCGGCAATCCGAACGAGTTCACGGTGCGCCAGCTTGCCGAGCTCGTCATCGAGCTGACTGGCACCAACGCACCGATCGTCGAACGTGAGCTGCCGGAGGACGACCCGAAGGTTCGACAACCGGACATTAGCAGGGCGCGTGAAATGCTCGGGTGGGAACCCACGGTGTCCCTGCGAGAGGGCGTCACGCGCACGATCGAGTATTTTCGCTCAATTCTAGCGAGAGAAGCGGTCCCGGTCCGCGCGTAGCGCGGCTTCGCGTGGTTATGTTACGGGCTTGCTGCCTCCGAGGGTCGCCGGCGCCATGTGGCTTCGCGACCGGTGTCTCGGGGCGAACCCGAATCACCTTGCCGGGTAACCTACCCGTTATGTACCTGTCCAGTCGGCCACGAATCGTCCGGGGAACATGCGTCGCGCTTGTCGCGCTCGCAGCATGCGCTCCGGCATTCAAGCTCAGCAAATACAAAGGCAACGCGGAGCTGTACGCCGCTGCCGCGCGTGAATACAAGAAAGGGCACTGGGACAACGCGATCCAGGCGTTCGAGCGACTCACGCTCGACCTTCCGGCTCGGAATACCCTCCTTCCGCTCTCGTACTGGTACCTCGCGACGGCCCACGCGCAGAAGGGCGAGCACCTGCTCGCCGCTCAGGGATATTCCCGGCTGAACCAAACCTTTCCGGACGACTCCATCGCCGATGACGCCATGCTGGCGGAGGCGACGCAGTACACGAAAATGTGGCGCAAGCCCATGCTCGATTCCCAGTACGGCCAGACGGCGCTGGCGACGTATCGGTCGATGCTCGAGCTCTATCCCGACTCACCGCTCGCTCCGCAGGCCGAGAAGGGCGCTCAGCACATGCTGGAGTGGCTGGCGACCAAGGATTATCTGACGGGCGTGCATTACGTTCGTCGTAAGGCGCCTGACTCGGCGATCCTGTACTTCAAGGACGTCATCAAGAATTACCCGGAAACCGACCACGCCCGTGAGTCGTATCTGCGGCTCGTCGAGGTGTACCGATCGATCAACTACCGTGACGATGCGCGGGACGCGTGCACGACGCTTCACCAGAAGTATCCGGGCGATAACGAGGTCCGATCGGTGTGCGGCCCGCCGCCGCCCGCGACGGTCGCGAAGCCAGCAACCTGACCGCTCGGTGCGGCTTGGGATCTTCGGCGGGACGTTCGATCCGCCCCACGTTGGTCACCTGCTCGCCGCCTCCGACGCCCTCGAGCACCTCGAGCTCGACCGGCTCGTGCTGGTGCCCGCGGGCACGCAGCCGCTGAAGGCGGGGCGAATGACGGCACCGGCCGCGGACCGCCTCGCGATGGTTCGGTTGACGGCCGGAAACGACCCACGGCTCGAAACCGATTCAGTCGAAGTCGACCGCGAGGGGTTATCTTACACGGTCGATACGCTCGAGGAATTTTCGCGGCGTTTTCCGTCGGCGGAACTGTTTCTTCTCGTGGGGGCGGACGTGCTGTCGACGTTCGGGCAGTGGCGACAACCGCACACGATCCTCGAGCTCGCGACTTTGGCTGTGCTGTGCCGCGCTGATTCAGAGGGAACAGTCGTGGAGATGGATGCCGGGCTTGCGCGACGCGCCGCCTTCATCCCAACGCGTCGTATCGACATTTCATCAACCGAGATTCGGGACCGCGTGCGGTCTGGGCGGTCCATCCACGGGTTCGTCACCGACCCCGTAGCCGAGTACATCGCCTCGCACGGGCTGTATCGATAAGAGGAACGCATGCTGAAAGGCGTATTGGGCAAGGTCTTCGGGACCCGCCACGAACGCGAGCGGCGACGCATCCAGCCGATCGTCGACGAGATCAACGAACACTACGCGCGGCTGCAGGGCGTCTCCGAGGAGGAGCTCCGCGGCCAGACCGCGAAGTTCCGCTCGATCATCCACGAACGGACCCACGAGCTCGAGGAGGAGGTTGCGCGCCTCAAGCTCGCGAAGCGGACGACGAGCGATCCGGCGGAGCGCGAGCGTGTCGACAACGAGCTGAGTGGGGCGGACGGTCGCGGTGGCGTGGAAGCGAAGCTGCGCGAGGCGATCGCCGAAGTGCTCGATGAGATCCTGCCCGAGGCGTTCGCCACGGTGCGCGAGGGCGCCCGCCGGTTGGTCGGCACGAAGGTGATCGTCACCGGCCAGGAGCTCGAGTGGAACATGATCCACTACGACGTGCAGCTCATGGGCGGTATCGAGCTGCACCTGGGCAAGATCGCGGAGATGGCGACGGGCGAAGGCAAGACGCTCGTCGCGACGCTCCCGTTGTACCTCAACGCGCTTCCCGCGCGCGGTGCTCACCTGGTGACGGTCAACTCGTACCTGGCTCGCCGCGACTCGCAGTGGATGGGCCATCTATACAGCTACCTCGGCCTCACGGTCGGGTGCATTGACGACACGGAGCCGGGCACGCAGGCGCGTCGGGCGGCGTACGAGTGCGACATCACGTATGGCACGAACAACGAGTTCGGGTTCGACTACCTGCGCGACAACATGGTGGTTGCACTCGATCAGCGGGTGCAACGGAACCACATCTTCGCGATCGTGGACGAGGTGGACTCGGTCCTCATCGACGAGGCGCGGACGCCGCTCATCATCTCGGGCGCGGTGGGCAACGACACCGACGCCGAATACGCGCAGCACAATCCGGCGGTCTCACGCCTGGTGCGGCGCCAGATGGATCTTGCGAATCAGCTCGTGGGCGAGGGCGAGCGCGCGCTCGAGAGCGGAGACACCGGCAAGGCTGCGCTGCTCCTCTACAAGGCGCAGCTTGGAGCACCGAAGAACAAGCGGTTCATGAAGGTGCTGCTCGAGTCTGGGGTGAAGCAGCTCGTCCAGAAGACGGAGCTCGACCACATCGCCGACCGCAAGCTGCCGCCCGCCAAACAGCAATACCGCGACATCGAAGACGACCTCCTGTTCGTGCTCGATGAAAAGGGGCACACCGTGCACCTCACGGATCGCGGCGTGGACGAGATGTCGCCTAACGACCACGAGGCGTTCGTGCTGCCCGACATCTCGAGCGAGGTCCACCGGATCGAGCACGACCCCGAGATGGAGCCGCAGGCGAAGATCGACGCGCGCCAGACGATCGAGCGCGAGTACGCGATGAAGAGCGAGCGGCTGCACATCGTGCATCAGCTCCTCCGCGCCCACGCGCTCTACGAGAAGGACGTCAACTACGTCATTCAGGAAGGCCAGGTCCTCATCGTCGACGAGTTCACCGGCCGCACGATGCCGGG
>Ga0111539_10004940_pt1 | contig 17339 bp, 13 predicted proteins | sample RhiMethybrSRZTD1_FD_79667 | JGI IMG/M metagenome (GOLD analysis project Ga0111539, IMG submission 79667) | Populus rhizosphere microbial communities from Tennessee, USA - Rhizosphere MetaG P. TD hybrid SRZTD1 (version 2) (version 2) | ecosystem: Host-associated > Plants > Roots > Rhizosphere >... | reverse complement strand
TTCCATCATCCCCTGTACTCCAATGCCACCCGCCACGGCTCGTCGGTCGATCTGCGGGTGGTACTGGAGCCGATCTTCGTCAAGCACGGCGTCGATGTCGTGTTCTCCGGCCATGACCATGTCTACGAGCGGTTGAAGCCGCAGAAGGGCATAGCCTACTTCGTGTCAGGCGCTGCCGGACAGTTGCGACGAGGCAACATGCAACCGACCGATCAGACCGCCGCGTACTTCGACCAGGACCAGAGCTTCATGCTGGTGGAAGTCGCCGGGAACGACCTGCACTTCGAGGCGCTCTCTCGTACCGGCAAGACCGTCGATTCAGGTGTCATTCATCGAGTAACGCGTTGATGGAGCCGAGCGAACGAAAGGACACCGTGTCAAAGCCGCGCGGACTGCGCCATCGCGTGCGAGCCACCGTTCCGCGACTGTCGCGGTTCGCGGTCGAGCATCTGCTGCTGTTGCCGCTCGGCGGGCTGATCGCGCTGGTGTGGGTCAACACCGCGCCCGAGAGTTACTACGCGTTCACGTTCTCGATCGCGTTCGCGGTGAACGACGTGGCAATGGCGATCTTTTTTGCGCTGATCACGAAGGAGATCGTCGAAGCCACGGCGCCGGGCGGCGTGCTGCATCCGTGGCGGCGCGCGATGCTGCCGGTGGTCGCGGCGATGACCGCGGCAGCGCTGACGGCGCTCATTTACGTGCGCATGTCCGACGCGCTGGATGAGCCGATGCTGTCCGACGGCTGGCCGGTGTCGCTCGCCACCGATCTCGCGATCAGCTACTTCGTCGCGAGAGTCGTCTTCCGGCTGCATCCGGTGATTCCATTCCTGCTGCTGTTCGGCATCGCGTCTGATGGCCTGGGCTTTGTGGCACTCGCACTGTTCAATCCGTTGCGAGGAACTCAGCTCGCCGCCGGTATGCTGATCGTGGCGGCAGGCTTGGGCGTCGCCGCTGGACTTCGCCGGCGGCGGGTCCGCAGCTTCTGGCCGTATCTGCTCGGTGCAGGCACTCTGTCGTGGTTGGGGCTGTTCTGGAGCGGGTTGCACCCGGCGCTGGCGCTGGTGCCGGTGATGCCGTTCCTGCCCCATGCGCCGCGCGATCCGGGGTTCTTCGTCGATGCGCCTCCAGACGCCAAGGACGCGTTGAGTCGATTTGAGATCTGGTGGAGATATCCAGGACAGGTCGCGCTGTTCCTGTTCGGTGTGGTCAATGCCGGCGTGCCGATGGGCGCCATCGAAGCAGGGGTCTGGGCGCTGCCGATTGCGGTCGTTGCCGGCAAACCACTCGGCGTGCTGGCCGGCGCCGGTCTCGCGATGGTCATCGGCTTACATCTTCCTCACCGCATCGGCTGGCGGGACCTGTTCGTCGGCGGCCTCATTGCCGCGATGGGATTCTCAGTGGGCCTCTTCTTCGCGAGTGCTCTGTACCCGCCAGGGCAGCTGCGATCGGAGGCCAGCATGGGCGTGCTTCTCAGCTTCGCGGCCGCACCGCTCGCGATTGTGGCCGCCAGGCTTCTCGGCGTCGGACGGTTCGGGGAACGGTGACGTCGAGTGAATTACTTCTGCTTCTCGACGACGACGCGGCCTTTGTCGTTTTCGAAGACGTGATATTTGTTGCCGTCCTTGCAGGTCGCGGCGTAATCGTTCTGTTTGAGCACTGTCGCCGAGACGACCTCGCCGCAGGGCTGTCCCTGAAGCGCGATCACGGCCGTCAGATCTTTCTTCAGTGCCTCGTTGTCCTGCTGGGCCGCGGCCGGCGTGGCCAGACAGGCGAGTACGAGTAGAGCCGGTGCACGTGCAATCAAGCGCTTCCTCATAGAGCTCCTCATTCAGCCTGCAATGCCGCGAACGACTTCGGGTCGGCGAGCATTCCCCAGATGCGTTCGCGCGACGACAGGATGTCGGACGCGAGCTGCTGATCGTGGTCTTGCAGGAGGGACAGGACCTTCATCATCAGCAGGTCGTACGAGCGGCGCAGCTCCGCCACCGTTGGCATCGGCTTCCCGGCGTGATGCTGCCGAAACTGAGCGAGTAGATCGTCCACCTTGTTCTTGAGCGAGAGCTTGGTCATCAGGCCGATTGCCTTCGTCTGCTTGAGCCGCGCCTCGAGGCCGTCCAGGTCGAGTGTCGACGCTGCGGCGGCCTGTTTCGGTGGTGCCGGCGCGGCGGCCTGTTTCTGAGGTGTCGCCGGCTGAGGTTTGGTGGCAGATGGCGGGGCGGTCTTCACGGTTGTCGCCGGCGCAGGCTTCGCCTTGGTCGTTGTTGCTGGAGCTTTGCTCGTTGGCGCTGGAGCTTTGCTCGTTGGCGATGGAGGCTTCGCCGTCGCCGGGGTCGCCTTCGCTGTCTGAGGCGCTTTCGCTGTCTCAGGCGTAGCGGTCACCGGAGGTGGCTGAGTCTGCGGCTTCGTCTCGTGCATGCATCCAGTGCTGAGCACTGTCAACATGATCACGGCTGAGTAACGGCTCATGGCTGACCTTCGCTCCTCGTCGATTGATTGTAAGAGCAAAATCGACGCCAAGCGCTCGAGCTACCGTGCCAATGCGGGTTCGGCGATGACGCCCGTGGCGAGGACAGCCGGTGCGCTCTGCTGAGGTTCGATCTGGTAGCCGTACACAAACTGCTTGAACTCGGGATGCAGGAAGTCGGCCCCGAACTTGTACTGCTTCATCTCTTTGAAGGCCTGCTCGGCGACCCACTTGTCGTGATGCATGCGATAGACCGCAGTCATGACGCCCGTGCGATGCCTCCCCCCGGCGCAGTGGACGTAGACCGGCTGGTTCGCGGGATCGTTCACCAGTTTCAAGAAGGAGACGAGCTGTTCCTCGGTCGGTGCCTCGCGGGTGGTCATCTTGATGCGATGGAACCTCATCCCGGCTGCCTCGACGAGCTTCTGCTCGGCGGGATCGAAGTCGCGCTGCAGATCGATGACCGTCTTCACGCCGAACGCCGCGAGATCGGCGTAATCGCGGCCGGTCGGCTGGGCTCCGCGGAAGTAGTTCGCGTTGACCTGGCCAAAGTTGTCGATGTGGATCCGTGTGCGGGACGCGCTGGCGCCAGTGGATGTGGTTTTGTCGGCAGCGGCCGTGCCGACGACAGGCGACAGCGCAAGCGCCGAGGTTAATGCGAACGACAGCAAAGCTCTGTTGACGTGGCCCATGGGACACCTTCGATCGTATTGAGTTCGAGTTGTGACGCGGGTGCGTCAGTTCACGGCTCTAACCGGCAAGGGCAGTGCCATTGTTGTTGTGACGCTCGATGCACGGTTCGCGGTCTGTACAGCGGAGCTGTGCTTACGGATGACCGTGAATTTTCCGGGTCGCGGCGATAACGAAGACAACTCGGCTGCTGTGACTCTGCCCTCAGTTCGTCATCGTGCGTTCATGAACGTATCCGTACGATGACGATGGAAGCACCATGCGCGCGAGATGGGCCACACGAATGACGTTGGCGCTCGTAGTGGCCACGACTCAGGCCGCTGCTCAAACGCCCGAACCAGCCCCAACGGAATCCGCACAAGGCGGGCAGAATACGGTGCCGCCCATTGAGCACACCGGCTGGAAGACGCTGATCAAGGACACCGGTCGAGACTTTGCGGCGTTTCCACGACGCAAATCCACATGGGTCCTGCTGGCGGGCGGGGGCGTCGCGGCGCTCGCGGTCTATCCGGCTGACGACTATGTCCAGAGTCACATCCTCGGGAACGACACCGCCGATAAATTCTTCAAACCCGGCAAGATCATCGGGGGCGCGCCGTTTCAGGTCGGTACGGCCGTGGGCTTGTGGGCGGTCGGACGCTACATCGTGCCAGCGAAGGACGGGTCGCGTACCAACAAGCTCTCGCATCTCGGGTTCGACCTGTTGCGCGCGCAAATCGTCTCGCAGGCTCTGGTCCACGGCATCAAATACACGGCGCAGCGCGATCGGCCGACGGGCGAGTGCTGCGCCTTTCCCTCCGGGCATGCCGCCACCGCATTTGCTGCCGCGTCGGTAATCGAGCGGCACTTCGGCTATCGCGCGTCGTGGCCGGCGCTGCTTGGGGCGAGTTATGTCGGCGCCTCGAGGCTCGTCGAGAACCGCCACTGGCTGAGTGATGTCGTCTTTGGTGCGGCGCTGGGCGAAGCCGTCGGATGGACGGTCGTCGGCCGTCACGGCCGATCCGAGTACGCGCTCCAACCGGTCGCCGTGCCAGGCGGGATGATGGTGGCTCTCGTGCGCGTCGAATGACCACGCCTTGCACTTGAGTAAAATCAGCGCGTGCGCATTCTCCTGGTCGAGGATGAACCTCAAGCTGCGCAGATCCTGGCAAAGGGCCTTCGCGAACGCGCGTATGCCGTGGACATCGCCCGTGACGGCGAACGAGCCGTGTATGCGGCGGCGGTGTCGAGTTTCGATTGCGTCATCCTCGACGTCGGGCTCCCGCGTCTCGACGGGTTCGCGGTCTGCCAGCAACTGAGGGAAGAAGGATCGGAAGTCCCGGTCTTGATGCTCACGGCGCGCGATGCCGTGGAGTCCCGCGTCAAAGGTCTCGACAGTGGCGCTGACGATTACCTCATCAAGCCGTTCGAATTCGAGGAACTGCTCGCCCGCCTTCGTGCGCTCATCCGCCGCGGCCGGCGGCCGCTGACGCCGTCGCGCCTGCGCGTGGGGCCACTCGACATCGACACTCGCTCACGAATGCTGCTGCGCGGCGGCAAGCGGATCGCGCTGACCGCGCGCGAGTACGCCGTGCTGGAACACCTGGCCCTGCACGTGAACGAAGTCGTCGGGCGCGCCGAACTGACCGAGCACGTCTGGGAGTCGTCGCACGAGCCGCTGTCCAACACCATTGACGTCTGCATTCAGCGTCTGCGCCGTAAGATCGATCGACCTGGACAGCCCTCGCTCATCGTGACTCGCCGAAGTGAGGGCTACATGCTGTCCGGAACCCACCTCCCGTGATCTGGTCTCTTCGCGCCCGACTGACGGCCTGGTACAGCGCAGTGGTCGTCGTTGTGCTCATTGCCGGCGCGACGGCGGTCGTCGTCGTACAGGATCGTTTGTCGCATGAGCGTCTCGACGAGGAGCTGGCGCGCCTGATGCTGACGCTGCAGGGTGTCATGCGCACCGAGTTCAACGAAGGACTCGACCTGCAGGAATCCGCCGACGAAGCGAGCATCGAGGTCGTGGCGCCGGATCGCACGCTCGTCCTGACAGCACCCGACGGGCGGCTGCTGGCCTTGTGGGGACGCCGGAAGGATGCCGAATGGCGCCCGCCGGCGCCAGCCGGTCAGACCTACGAAACGATCGATCTCTCTGGAGAACCCGCGCGCGCCTTCGTCGTGCACGTGACGAACGAGAAGTATCAATACGTCGCCGCCGTCGCGGCGCCCCTCGATTTGCTTCGCGCCGAGAGCGCCGAGCTGCGCCGCGCGCTGGGTGCCGGTGTCAGTGTGGTGGTGATTGCCGCGGCACTGGGCGGCTGGCTCGTTGGCCGGCAGACGCTGAAGCTGATCGGAGACATGGCCGCGCAAGCGGCGTCGATTTCGGAAGGCGAACCGCTCGCGCGCCTGCATACACCCAATGCGCACGACGAGCTCGGACGCCTGGCACACTCATTCAATGGCCTGCTCGATCGCCTCGCAGGCGTGCTTCATGCACAGCGGCAGTTCATGGCCGATGCGTCACACGAGCTCCGCACGCCGGTGTCGGTCGTGCATACCACGGCGCAAGTCGCCCTCTCGTCCGACACGCGATCCGCAGAGGACTATCGCGAGTCGATGACGATCGTGGCCGACCAGTCCGCGCATCTCACGCGCCTGGTCAACGCCATGTTCCTGTTGTCGCGAGCCGAGGCGCGAGGACTGCCGCTCGTGCCCGAGGCGGTATACATCGACGACCTCGTGGCGGAAGCGGTGCGCGCGCTTGCCGTGCTGGCGCGCCAGCGGCAGATCAGTATGGGCGCCCTCGGCGATACGGGCGTCGCGTTCGTCGGCGACGAGACGCTGCTGCGTCAGTTGATTCGGAATCTCCTCGACAATGCGGTTCGACACGCCAGAAACGGCGGTGCGGTCAGGGCGATCGTGGAGCGGTCGTCCACGCGCATCATGATTCGCGTCATCGATGACGGCGAGGGTGTGCCCGACGCGCAACGCGAGCGCATCTTCGATCGGTTCGTCCGGCTCGGATCGACGTACGCCGGCGCCGGGCTTGGCCTGCCGATCGCGCGATGGATCGCCGAAGCCCACGGCGGCACGCTCGTGCTCGAGTCGAGCGGCGCCAGTGGCAGCGTGTTTACAGTGACGCTTCCGTCGCCGCCGGACGACCGAACGTGAGATAGAGCGTCGGCACGATCACCAGGTTCATCAACGTCGAGGTGACCAGTCCGCCGAGAATCACCACGGCCAGCGGGTGCTCGATTTCGTAGCCGGCCGCATCCCCGCCAATGACAATCGGAACCAGTGCAAGGCCGGTCGCACACGCGGTCATCAGGATCGGCGCCAGGCGCTCCTCCGATCCGCGAAGAATCAGCTCGCGTCCGAACGGAACGCCCTCCTGCAATTCCAGATGGCGGTAATGGCTCACCAGCATGATGCCGTTACGGGCGGCGATGCCGACCACCGTGACCAGACCGACCAGTGAGCCCAGCGACAGAATGCGCCCGGTCACCAGCACGGCGGCGATCGCGCCAACGAGCGCGAACGGCAGCGTCAGGAATACCAGCGTCGCCGCGCGCGGTGATCCGAAGTCGATCAGCAGCAGCATGAAGATGCCGACGAGGGCGAACCCGCCGGCGAGCATGAGCCGCGACGACGAGGCCTGCCGTTCGGCGTACTCACCCATGACTTCAGCGTAGTAACCCTGTGGGAACATGTGGCCGGCGAGCGTGCGCTGCAGGTCGCGTGCGACGGTACCCAGGTCGCGGCCTCTGACGTTCGCGGTCACGTCGATACGTCGCGATCCATTCTCACGGGTGATCTCGTTTGGCGTCGGCGTCACGACGACGTCGGCCACGCTCTGTAACGGCACGACACCGCCTCCAGTCAGCGGTACCTGCAGGTTGCGCACCGCATCGAGGTTCTTGCGCACTCCGGGTTCGCCCCAGACGACGACGTCGAAGAGCTTCTGCTCTTCGGAGAACTCACCAACCTTCGTGCCGCCGAGAACGGTAGCCGCGGCTGTCCGCACCTGGGCGGGAGTGATACCGAAGATGGCGGCACGCTCAGGGCGGAAACGCACCTCGACCTGCGGCACGAGGACCTGCGCCTGGACGGTCAGGTCGGCGACACCCTGGATGCCGCGCATCTGCTTTGCGATCGCCTCTGCTTGCGATCGCAGCGCTGCCAGCTCCGGACCAGAGACGCGGACCACGATCGTCGCGCTCGCGCCTGTCAGCACCTCTTTGATGCGCTCGCGGAGATACGTCAGCAGGTCGCGATAAAGCCCTGGATAGCCGTCGACGATCGATTGGATCTTTGCCACCGTCGATTCGTAGTCCACTGAGGGATCGAGGCTGATCCACAGTTCGGTGAAGTTCGGGCCGACGACTTCGTCCGCGACTTCGGCGCGTCCGATGTGCGATCCGAAGTTGCGCACCCCCGGCACCGCCATCAGTTCCTGGCTCGCACGCTCGGTGATGCGGCGCATGGCCTCGATCGACGTGCCTGGCTTCTCGACCCAGTGCATCAGGAAGTCGTACTCGCGGAAGTGGGGCAGGAACTCCTCGCCAAGGAAGGGGACAGTCGCGACTGTCATCACGAGCAGCACGGCCATTGTCGCGAACGCTGATTTCGGACGATCGACGAACGACTCGAGCAGACGGCGATAGCGTCCTTTCAGACTGCTGACGACTCTGACTTCGCCTGAGCCCAGGTGCTTCGGCAGCAGAAGCAGCGAGAGCGCCGGCGTCAATGTCAAGGCGACGGCAAGCGACGCGAGAATCGCGAGCACGTAGGCGAGGGCGAGCGGCCGGAAGAACGCGCCGGTCAGGCCTTCGAGCAGAAACACCGGCACGAAGACCAGCATCACGATCAGGCTGCCGTAGAGCACCGCGCTTCGGACTTCGAGCGACGCGTCGAACACGACCGCGTGCGCGGCCCGTGGGTTGGGCAGCGCCGCATTCTGACGTAGCCTGCGGACGATGTTCTCCACGTCGATGATCGCATCGTCTACGACCTCACCGAGTGCAATGACCAGGCCGGCGAGCACCATCGTGTCCAGCGTGCCGCCGCGGTAGTGGAGGAGCACACCGGCTGTGAGCAGCGACATCGGGATCGCGATGCTGCTGATCAGCGCCGTCCGCCAGTCGGCGAGGAAGACGAGCAAGACGAGGATGACCAGGACGCACCCGACCAGGAGCGCGCGGCTCAGATTCCGCAGCGACATCTCGATGAACGTCGCCGGACGGAAGATCGTCGGATCGACGTGCACCTCGCCGAGGGCGGGGGTCAGATCGCGCAGCGCGTCCTCGACGTCGCGCGTCACCGACAGGGTGTTGGCACCTAGCTGCTTCTCGACGATCAGCAGCAGACCGGGAACGTTGTTGATGATTGCGTCGCCGATGGGTGGCGGGGAGCCCTCGACCACGGTGGCCACGTCGCCAATCCGGAGAGCCGCGCCGTTGCGCTGCGCGACGACGATCGATTCGAGCTCGCTGGTCGTGCGAACGGCCGACGCATGTGTGACGGCGAGACGTTGATTGGGCGTATCGAGGAACCCGCCGGCTTGCAGCGAGACGCCGTCGCCCGCGGCTCGCACCACATCGTCAATGGACAGGTCGTGCGCGCGGAGGCGATCGGGATTGACGAGGACCTGCAGCTGGCGATCGCGCTGCCCCCAGATGGCGACGTTCGCGACACCGGGTATCGACATCAACCTCGGGCGAACCGTCCACTTCACGAGCGTCGTCAGCTCGACTTGCGAGAGCTTCTCGGAGGTGATGCCGATCTTCATCACCCGGCTCAGCGAGGAGAGCGGCGACAGCATAACCGGTGGACGGGCGACGGAGGGAAGCTGAGACGACGCCCGCGCCAGGCGTTCCTGCACGACGAGCCGCGCGGCGAGAATGTCGGTGCCGGGTTCGAGCACGAGCACGACCGACGAGAGTCCGAGCACGGACTTCGATCGAATGCGGTCGATCCCCGGCACGCCATTGAGCGCCGCCTCGAGCGGCACCGTCACCAGGGCTTCGACGTCGCTGGTCGAGAGTCCCGGTGCTTCGGTCTGGACTTCAACGAGTGGCGGTGCGAACTCCGGAAATACGTCGAGCGGTGTCGTCCGCAGCGTCCGCCACGAGACCACGACCGCGATCACCGCAAGCGCGACGACGATGATCCGGTGGCGCAGCGAGAGTGAAACGAGCCAGGCCATCATGTCAGTGGCCCGCCCCGAATTCCGTGCCGAACAGCTCCGCGGCGCCCGCGGTCACGACCTTCGTGCCTGGCTCGATGCCGCGCGCGACGACGGCCAGGTCGCCGGCGTGACGGGCGACCTCGATGCGGCGGCGTGTGTAGGAGCCATCACCGCGATCTTCGTAGACCCATGTGCCGCCGCTGATGTCGTAGAGCACCGCGCGATCCGGAACGACGAGTCCTTTCTCAGACGACCTGAGCGGGAGCTGTACGGTCACGCGCTCGCCCGGCCGGAGTTCGCCGGCGCCTTTCACCTCGTAGAACAGATCGACCGATGCCGACGTGGGGTTCGCGGTCGGCGGCGCCAGGATGCGAACCGCGGGTCGCGCCGCGCCCGCTGAACCCAGCGTCGTCACGAATGCCGGCTTGGATGGATCGACGGCTTGTATGTCGCCGGCATAGAGCGGAACTTTCACCCACAGCGTCGAGACCTGGGCGATCTCGGCCAGCGGAGCTGACGAAGCGACCGTCTGTCCCTCCGCTGCCGCCACGGAGAGGATCGTTCCCCCGAATGGTGCGCGGATGACGACATCACCCGCTCCGAGGGTGGTCTGTCCGATCGCCTTCAGCCGCTCGCGGGCGGCGTTCAGCGCCGCGGTCGCGACCTCGAGCTGTGCGCGCGCTTCTTCGACGGCGCGCATGCTGGTCGCACCATCCTTCAGCAGTTGCTCGAGACGCTGCAGTCGCTGACGTGCGAGCTTGTCCTCGGCCTCAGCGGCGTACACGGCACGGTGTGCTTCGGCGGCCTGATCGCGCTCAGCCGGATTGATTGGCGCGAGTCTGAATAGGGGGGCCCCTTCGGCGACGGTCGCGCCGGCCCGCACGATCGCCGAGGACAGCGTGCCCGCCACGGGTGCGGTCACCTGCACGCGTCGTCCTTCTGGTACGACGATGTCGCCGCCGACCGTGCGTGTGCCGGCAGCATCCTGAATCTGTGCGACCACGGTTTCGATGCCGAGACGTGTGATGGCCTCAGGCGACAACTTCACCGTGGTGAGATCGGCCTCGGGCTTCGGCTGATTGACTGTCGCTGGAAGATCATGAGCGACCGTCGCGGCCGGCTCTCGCGAGCAGGCGGGCGTGACAAGCAGGACGAGAATAAGGACACGTTTCATCGCCGATTCCTCAGCGCGGCGCGCATGAGCGTCCGATGGTGCGATCGAGGTTGACGAGTGCCTTCTGCAGTGCGGCTTCGGTATCGAGCTGCCGCATGCGTCCGTCTACGAGCCGCCGGCCGACATCGAGCAGAGTGAAGAGCGGCGCCTCGCCGGCCTGGTACGCGCTCTCGGCCTGACGCTGCTCGATTTCGAGCGACGGGACGATGTCGTTGTGCCACGCGTCGAGGGCGGCCTGTGCCTGGCGCACGCGAATGGCGGCGGTACGCACGTCGACGACGACCTGCGCGCGAACGGCGGCGTAGCGGCGGCTCGCGCGTTCGATCTCGGCTTCAGCACGGCTGATGCCGCCTTGATTCCTGTTGAAGAACGGCAGTTCGACGTTGAGGCCAGGTCCGACCTCCGCACCTTCTCTGCCTTGTCCGTTGGCGTCGAGAATCCCAATCAGCGTGATGACGCGGGAGCGCTCCCACTTCGCGCGTGCGCCGGCGGCTTCAATGGCAAGTTCCGCGGCGCGGACGTCAGGTCTCGACGCGAGCGCTTCCGTGAAGAGATTGTCATTGGTCACACACGACGACAGTTCGGTGGGCGCAATCATCTTGACGGGCAGGGCGGCGGGATCGAGACCGATCAAGCCGATGAGCGTCAGACTGGCGAGGTCGCGATCGTATTCCGTCGTCTTGCGCAGGACGTCGATTCTCGCAGCGTCGCTGCGTGCGCCACGCGACTCGAGATCGCTGATGTCGCCGGCTCGCAACCGCGCCTCGGTCAGGTCGGCCACTCGACGGGTGAGCACGGCGCTCTCTTCGGTGAGTGCGAGCCGTCGCTCCGCAATGACGGAGTCCGCGAACGCGCTCCTGACATCAGCGACCAGCGTCAACGCATCCCAGACCAGCCGCTGACCGACCGATTCGAGATTGAGGCGGGCCGCGGCGACGCGGCGAGGGCGCTGCCAGAGCGCGTCAAAGGGAAACTGCAGCGTCCACTCTAACTGTTTGGGTCCCCACGGGAAGAGGAGGGAGAGCACCGGATTCCGCAGCAGACCAGCCTCGACGAGATCGGCGCGTGCGAGCCCGAGGTCGGCGAGCGTCAGCTGGAACGCCGGGCTGTTCCACAGCGCGATCGCGACCGCTTCGTCGGCGGAGAGTCCGTCCTCGAGACGGACGTCCGGCGGCAAAGGTGCGCTGGCATCCTGCCGAATCGCGTGGCCGGTCCGTTCCCTGACGGCCGTGCTGAGATCGGCCGAGGTGGCGCCGGTGGTCGCGCACCCCGAACAGAGAACACTCACGATCGCCAACAGCAGCCACACTGTCGGTGAAGGCCTCCGAAGACACATCCCGGCATCATTGCAACGTGTGGATGAACGAATAATGACAAGCGCTTAATAGTCGGCCGTTGGTGCTACGGTATCCTTGCGCTCGCCAGTCCCAGGAGCCGATGCGCATCCTTCTCGTCGAAGACGAGCCTCGTGCGGCGCAGATGCTCGCGAGAGGTCTTCGCGAACAGACCTACGCCGTCGATGTCACCGGCGACGGCGATGAAGCGCTCTACCACGCCTCGATTACCGACTACGACGCGGTGATCCTCGACGTCATGCTGCCGTCGCGCGACGGGTTCAGCGTGTGTCAGCAGCTGCGAGCGGCGGGCTCCACGGTTCCGGTCTTGATGTTGACGGCCCGCGACGAGATCGAATCGCGCATCGAGGGTCTGGACATCGGCGCCGACGATTACGTCACCAAGCCATTCGACTTCGGCGAGCTGCTCGCCCGCCTGCGCGCGTTGACCCGCCGCGGCCATCGGCCGCTGACCCCGCATCGCCTCACCGTTGGTCCGCTGGAGATCGATACGCGCGCGCGTCGCGTGACTCGTTCGGGAACGCTGCTCGAGCTGACCTCGCGCGAGTACGCGCTGCTCGAGTTCCTGATGCTCAACGCCGGCGCCGTGGTCGGACGCGCGCTCATCGCGGAACACGTGTGGGACAACGCCTACGAGCCCCTGTCCAACGTCATCGACGTGTATATCCAGCGACTGCGCCGCAAGATCGAACGGCCGGGCACGCGCGCACTGCTGGTCACGCGGCGCGGCGAAGGCTACATGATCGAGACGGGCGACACGACGTGAGCTGGTCGATCCGCGCGCGCCTGTCGTTGTCGTATTCGGCGCTCGTCCTCGCCGTGCTGGCGACGGCGACCGCCGTCATCGCCGGCGTGGAATCGCGGGGCAATCTGGCCCGTCTCGACGCGGAATTACAGCGCCTCAATCTGACCGTCGGCGCGGTCATGCTCAACGAATTTGGCGAAGGTCTCGATCTGTCCGGCGCGGCCCTGGAAGCGAGCACCGAGGTCGTGACACCGGGACGCATCCTGTTGATCGCCGATCAGGATCGATCGATCGTCCGGGCGTGGGGCGGCAGCGTCCCGCCGTCCTGGCGTCCGGATGCCGGGTCGCTCGACGCCGCTGCCTCGTCGGTGACGCTGAACGGCGCGAACTATCGGATGGTGGGACGGCGCGTGCTCGCGAACGGCCATGCCTTCGTGGTCCTCGTCCTGGCGGCGATGGCGCCGCTCGAGGCTGACCAGCGCGAACTGTTCGGCACACTGAGCGTCGGTATCGCCGCTGCGCTGCTTGTCGCGATCGTCGGTGGATTGTTGATTGGGAAGCTGGCGCTGCGTCCGCTGTCGGCGATGGCGGGACAGGCGGCCGCACTCGGCGAGCGGAATCTCACCAGCCGTCTCGTTGCGCCCAACGCCCGCGACGAGCTCGGTCAGCTCGCATCCGCCTTCAACGGACTGCTCGGCCGGCTCTCATCCGTGCTGTCGTCGCAGCGTCAATTCATGGCTGACGCCTCGCACCAGTTGCGCACGCCGGTGTCGGTCCTGCGCACGACCGCGGACGTCACGCTTCGTCGGGAGCATCGACCCGAGCCCGACTACCGGGAAGCGATCACGATCGTGACCGAGCAGGCCGTCCGTCTCACCAGGCTCGTGGATGCGATGTTCGTGCTGTCGCGCGCCGAAGCGGGTGGGCGAACTCTGCGTCCCGAGCCCGTCTACCTCGATGAGATCGTCGCGGAATGTGCCCGAGGGCTGAGCGTGATCGCCGGCGAACGAGGCGTGCGAGTCGAGACAACCGGCGACACGGACGTCGCCTTCGTCGGCGATGACGACTGCCTGCGGCAGTTGTTCATGAATCTGTTGGACAACGCCGTCGCGCATACACGCGCCGGCGGTCTGGTGACCGCGCATACGCACGTCACTGAACGGCAGATCAGCGTGCGCATCACCGATCAGGGCGAAGGGATCCCGGCGGCCGATCGCGAGAGAATCTTCGAGCGGTTCACACGCCTCGATCAACATCGTCCCGGTGCCGGACTCGGACTCCCGATTGCGCGTTGGATGGCTGAAGCCCATGGCGGCACGCTCGAACTCGACTCGTCCAGCAGCGAGGGCAGCGTGTTCGTCGTGACGCTGCCTCGCGCGGTCCGTGCCGAGGCCCTGCCAGCGCGATCTGACGCTCAGGGCTTCGCCATCCCGACAACCAGCACCCTGAAGGAGTCGGGCACCGGCTGAGGCCGCTGGCCTGCCGCTGCGGCACCCATCGTCGCGGCGGGAATGTAGACGGTGTGCGTCGTCGGATCGAGGGCGATCGTCCGGCCCGACGGTTGCGTCATCAGCGTCTGCACGATGTTGACCGTGTTCCCCTGAAGCGTCGCGACGGTCAGGCTGCCTTCACCGTTCGAGCTGAAGATGTGCCCGGTTTGCGGATCGAATGCGGCGCCATCCGATCGCGCTCCAATCGGCGCCGTCGTGACGACCTTGCCTGATTGGCTGTCAACGACCGTCATCACGCTGTTCGAGCACACGCTGAACAGCCGATGTCGCTTCGCATCGAAGGCCAGGCCCGTCGGCTCCTCACAGCCGGTAAGCGGCCACGTGGCGAGCACGGTGTGTGTGTTGGGATCGATCACGGCAATGGTGTTCTTGTCCTCGATGTTCACGTAGAGCCGCTTCGCATCGGCGTCGAACGCCGGCGCTTCAGGCTTGCCCATCAGCGGGATCGTCGCGATCACGTTGCCGCTCTTCGCGTCGAATACGGTCGCCGACTGTCCCTGACCATTGAAGGTGTAGACCTCGTGACGCCCGCGCTCGTAGAAGATGGCGTCCGGGTTTCCGCCGGTCATGACCTTCATCACCGGCTTCAGCGTCTTCAGATCGACGATCGTTGACGTGTTGTCGCGACCGTTGCTGGTGAACCCAAGCCCGAGATCGGGTGCCAACGCAATGCCATGCACGCCGGGGGTGTCGGCGATCTCGCCGACGATGGCACCGGTGTCTGCATCAGCGACGACAACTTTCGTCGCATGGCTGACATAAATGCGGTGTGCGGCCGGATCGACGCTGATGTAGTCCCATCCGCCGGGGCCACCGATCTTGATTTCCTTGACGACGCTGTACGGGCCGTCGGCTGCCGCGAGTGCGGTGAACGCCGACACGACCAACACGATGACCAGCGCTTTTCTTCGCATGGCTCTACGTCCTTTCAGGCGGTCGACGCCTTCGGTGAAACACTGAGTACAGCCCGGGGATGGCCAGCAGGGTCACCGGCGTCGAGAGCGTGAGGCCGCCAATCACGGCCAGCTCCAGTGGCTTCTGCAGCTCCGCGCCCGCGCCCAGCCCGAGCGCGAGCGGCAGCAGGCCGAACAACGTGCAGCACGTCGTCATGAGAATCGGCCGGAGACGGATGCGGCCGGCGTGAGCGATCGCTTCGTCGAATGGCTCCCCACGTTCGTGCAGATGCTCGGAGACGTCGAGCAGCATGATGCCGTTCTTCACGACCAGACCAATCAGCAGAATCATGCCCATCGCTGCTGACACATTCAGCTCCGTTCCGGTCAGAGCCAGCGGCAGGAACGCACCACCGAGCGAGAGCGGAGCAGCCAGCAGGATCAGCGTGGCAGGCAGCCAGGCGCGGAAATGAATGATGAGAATCGTAAACACGAGCACGACCGCGAGGCCAAACACCATCAGCAATTCACGAAACGCCTGCTGCTGCGACTCTCGCTGCCCACCGATCTCGTAGGTGTAGCCAACCGGTAGCTTGAGATCTTTCAAGTGCGATTGGATCTCGTTGACGGCACTTCCCAGGTCGCGCCCCTCGAGACGGGCGGAGACGAGCGCCATTTGCCGGAGGTTCTCGCGCAGCAACTCCGCCTGACCGTTGGCGCGCGTCGTGTGCGCCAGGCTCGACAGCGGCACGAGACCAGCGTCGCTGGTTCGGATGAGGGTCTCAGGCAGCCGCGTGGGATCGAATCTGAACGAGTCTTCCAGTCGGACGCGAACCGGGATGCGGCGATCGAGGAGACGAAGATCGGTCGGCACGTCACCGAGCCACGAGGCCGACATCTGCTGGCCGACCTGCTCCACGGTGAGTCCGACGCGAGCCGCGGCCACCGGATCGATGTTCCACGTCACCTCAGGGTTGCCGCGCTGCATGCCGACCACGTCCACGACGCCGCTGACCTTCTCGAGCAACTGTTCGACCGAGTCCGCGATCTGCTCGAGCCGATCCTGATCGTCGCCGAATACCTTGACTTCGATCGGCGTCGGCGCACCTTCGAGGTCGCCGAGCATGTCCTGCAGCAGCTGGACGAACTCGATCTCGACGAGAGGTGCCGCCTCGTGCAACGCCGGACGCATCGCCGAAATGATCTCCTCCGATGATCGATTGCGCTGGCTTCGCGGCTTCAGCCGCACGAGGATGTCGCCGGAATTCTGCGCGGTCGCGAACAGACCCAACTCCGATCCAGTCCGCCGTGAGTACGACGCCACGTCGGGGACACCGGCGATGACTCGTTCCATCGCCCGCACTTGCCGGTCTGTGTCCTCGAGCGAGGAGCCGGCCGGCGTCAGGTAGTCGATCACGAACCCGCCTTCGTCGGCCTTGGGCAGGAAGCCGGTGCCCACCGAGTAGAACCCGACGACGCTTGCCGCCGCGAGGATCACCGCCAGCAGGATGGCTGCGAGCGGCCGCCGCACGATCGTCGTCAGAGCGCGACCGTAAGTCTGCGTCAGCCTCGTCTCAGTGCCGGCAGGCTGCCGTTTCATGTGATGACGACGGAATGCCCATCGCGCCATCATCGGTACGACCGTGATCGAGAGCGCGAGCGACAGCAGGACCGCGACAGCGAGACTCGTCGAGAGCGCACGAAAGAACTGGCCGATGACGCCGGACAGCAGGCCGAGCGGCATGAAGACGACCACCGTCGTCAGCGTCGAGCTCACCAGCGGTGCCATCAACTGCTGCACCGCGTCGGTGACGGTCTCGTCTCCTTCCGACGCCCGCCGGTGGATGTTCTCAACCACCACCACGGCATCGTCAATGACCAGGCCGATGGCGACGGCGAGTCCACCCATCGACATCAGGTTGATCGAACCGTGGAAGAGCCGCAGGAACACGAACGTCGGGATGACCGCAAGCGGCAGTGTCGCCGCGGCAATCAGCGTCAGCCGGATGTCACGGAGGAACAGAATCAGGACGACGACGGCGAGGACGCTGCCGATGAGAATGGCGTCGCGCACGTTGGCGATCGCGGCACTGACGAACTCGGCGAGGTCGTAGACCTTGGTCATCCGGATGCCCGAGGGCAACGACGTCGCGAGTGTCGCCAAGGCGGCATCGACGCCTTGCTTGACCGCCAGGATGTTGGCTTCGATCTGCTGAGAGATGCTGATCGAAATTGCGTCGCGGCCATTGCCGGTGATGAGCAGCGTGCGATCGGGTGAACCCGGGGTGACGCGTCCGATGTCCGACACGCGGATGGTCGCGCCGTTCTTCACCAC
>Ga0111539_10004938_pt1 | contig 17345 bp, 17 predicted proteins | sample RhiMethybrSRZTD1_FD_79667 | JGI IMG/M metagenome (GOLD analysis project Ga0111539, IMG submission 79667) | Populus rhizosphere microbial communities from Tennessee, USA - Rhizosphere MetaG P. TD hybrid SRZTD1 (version 2) (version 2) | ecosystem: Host-associated > Plants > Roots > Rhizosphere >... | reverse complement strand
TCGGGCAGTCCGTAGCAGTCTGAAAAGGAAAACGCGCCGGACTCTCCGGCGCGTTCTGGTTTGCGGGGAAGAGGCGCGAAGCGCCTCGACAACGCCCTAGAAGTCGACGCGATAGTGCTGGCGCGTCGCACGCATCTGGCCGGGCAGCACGTCGTAGGCACGGGCGTTCGCTTCGGCGCCCGTCATCTGCTCGCGCCAGATGCTGGCCACCGACGTCATCTCCGAGAGGAGCTGGCGGCACTGGTCCTCGGTGGGCGCCGGGATGCGGTTGTCGAGCACCGCGAACCAGCCGCGGTCACGGCCGGAGGCCGCGACGTTGCCGGCCGTGGAGGAGGTCGAGCTGGCCGTGCTCAGGCAGAGGTTGCTGTAGCGGGTCCAATAGCCGTCGAGCTGGTTGGCCTTCACGGCCAGCACGCGCACCGAGTTCTCGTAGTCGCGGGCGGCCACGTCGCGGACCGTGCCCACGGCTACGGTGTCGGAGAGGGCGGGCGCCATGGCCGGCGCGACGAGCACGTTGGTGGCCATCGGTCCGGGCAGCTGGGGAATCTCACGGGTGTAGGGCGAGCCCGACCCGTAGGTCGCGAAGTTCACGGTGTCGTTGCGGAGCACGTTGCCGTTGACCAGCGCGTTGTCGTTCACCACCGGCTGGCCGGCCAGCGCCTCGCCGGTGCTGGGCACGGTGACGATGCGGGCCGAGTCGTCGAGGGTGCTGGGAGCCAGGGCCGCATTGGGGCTGCTGGCGGGGGTGACCACCACCGGCGCCGGCGTCACCACGGGGAAGGTGGTGACCGTGCCGCGGCTGCCGGCGGAGGCGACGTGCAGGCCGCCGCTGTGCTGGATGGAGTTCACGATGCGCACCGAGCGCCCGGAGCGGGTGCCCATGCGATAGGTCAGCAGCACGTCGTCACCGGCGCGCAGGCGGCCCAGCCCGTTGAGGGCATCGCCCTCCACCGCCAGCACCTCGTTGCGGCTCTCGCTGCGGAAGGTGATGGTCCGGCCGGCGGGGCTGACCTTGAGCACGTGGGCGTTGATGTAGAGCGGCGTGTTGGTGCCGGTCGTGCGGGTGGGGGTGTAGGTGACCACCGACGAGCCGGCGAAGGCGCTGCCGGCCATGAAGAGCGAAGCGGCGAAGGTAATGGCCCTCATATGATTTTTCTCCTGCAACATGCCCGGGTATACAGCAAGTGCCGTGCCAGGGCCCAAAGGGCCGGAAAAGATGGGCCTGGCCTGGCCGGGGGGCGTGCTATGGTCCGCGCGGTGAACGGCTTCGGCTGGTCGGTCTCGCGGCACGACTCCTTCATGACCTGCAAGCGCCGCTACTTCTATGCCTACTACGAAGCCCAGGTGGACCCCGAAGTACACCGCCTGAAGAAGCTCTCGGCCCTCCCCCTCTGGGCCGGGAACGTGGTCCACGAGACCATCGAGCAGGTCCTGAAGACCCACGACCAGCTGCCCTCCCCGGAGGAGCAGGAGGCGATCGTGCGGGCGGCCGTGCACTCCCAGATGCTCGAGCAGTGGCGCGAGAGCGAAGGTGGCGCGCTGCGCTTCCGCCTCTTCGAGCACGAGTACCAGGTGCCGGTGGACGCCGACGACAAGAAGATCGTGGTGGGCACCGTCATGCGCTCCCTGCGCAACTTCTTCCGCAGCGAGACGGTGCGGGAGGCCTTCGCCGTGGGTCGCGGGCAATGGCTGACCGTGGAGGACCTGGTCACCTTCCAGGTGAACGGGGTCGAGATCCGCCTGCGCATGGACCTGGCCTACCGCCGGCCCAACGGCCAGGTGCTGATCGTGGACTGGAAGACGGGCCGGCGCGAGGGCCGCTTCAGCGAGGTGCAGGTGGCCGGCTACGCGCTGTACGCGGCCCAGGCCGGCTGGGTGGCGGCGCCCGAGGAGCTGGCCACCGAGCTGGCCTACCTGGCCCTGCCCCGCTACGTGCGCCGCAACGTCGACGCGCGCAAGCTCGACCACGCGCGCTCGTTCATCGCCCGCAGCGCGGGCAACATGCAGTCCCTGCTGCTCGACCCCGTGGCCGACCTGGCCCGGCTGGACGACTTCCCCATGATCGAGCGGCCGCAGACCTGCCGCCGGTGCAACTTCCGCCGCCTCTGCTTCCCGCGGCCGGCGGCGGAAGCCGAGCCCGTGCCCGCGCTCAGCGCCTGAGCCCGCTCACTCCGCGTAGAGGCGTTCGATGGCCGCCGCGTACTTCTCGGCCACCGCGCGCCGTCGCAGCTTCAGGGTGGCGGTCAGCTCGCCGCCCTCGGTGGTGAACTCCTCCGCCAGCAGCTCGAAGCGGCGCACGCTCTCGTAGCGCGCCAGCGTCGCGTTGACGGCCTCCACCTGCGCGCCCAGGAACCGGCGCACCACCGCACACGTGAGCGCGGCGGCCACGTCCCGGGCCGGGCTGCCGCACAGGGCCACCACCTCCGGCCAGCGCTGCCGGTCGAGGGTGAGCAGCGCGGCCACGTAGCTCCGCCGCTCACCCACCACCACCGCGTGGCCGACGCCCGGGATGGCGCGCAGCCGGGTCTCGATGGGCTGGGGGCCGACGTTCTTGCCGGTGGACGTGATCAGCAGCTCCTTCTTGCGGTCGGTCACGCGCAGGAAGCCCTCGGCGTCGAGGGTGCCCACGTCGCCGGTGTGCAGCCAGCCGTCCCCGTCCAGCACCTCGCGCGTGGCCGCGTCGTCCTTCAAGTAGCCGGGGAAGACGTGCGGCCCGCGGACCAGGATCTCCCCGTCCGCGGCCACCCGCACCTCGGTGCCGGCCAGCGCGCGGCCCGCGCTGCCCAGGCGGAAATCGCCGGCGCGGGAGACGGTGGCCGGGCCCGTGCACTCGCTCATGCCGTAGAGCTCCATCAGCGGCAGCCCGAGGCTGGCGAAGAACTCCAGCGTGCCCATTCCCACCGGCGCCGCGGAGACGCCGCACAGGCGCGCGCGATCGAGCCCCAGGCGCCGGCGCACGGCCCGGAACACCAGGCGGCGGGCCAGCGCATGGGCCAGCGAGGTGCGCCGGCCCTGCTGCAGCGCCGGCACCGCGGCCCGCCCCCGGCGGCGGGCCCAGCCCACCAGGCGGCGGCGCAGCGGCGAGGCCTGCGCGCCCGCGGCCTGCATGGCCGCCTGCATCTTCTCCCACACGCGCGGCACGCCGAAGAAGAAGTCGGGCCGGATCTCGCGCAGGTTCTGGGGCACGGCCTCGAAGCTCTCGGCGAAGGAGCAGCTGGCCCCGGCCGCCATCGGCGTGTGGATGGAGAGCACCTGCTCGGCCACGTGGCTGAGCGGCAGGTAGCTGAGGACGGTGTCGGTGGGACGCCCCCGCACCAGCTCCGTCACCTGGGCCGCCGTCCACGTGAGGTTGCGGTGGCTGAGCATCACGGCCTTGGGCGGGCCGGTGGTGCCGGAGGTGTAGATGAGCGTGGCCCGGTCGTCCGGGGCCTGCGCGCGCAGCCGGCCTTCCAGCTCCTCCTCCGGCGTCTCCGCGGCCCTCTCCTGCAGCTCGCTCCAGGAGAGCACCCGCCCGCCGTCGCCGGCGCCGTCCATGAGTACCAGCGCGCGCAGGTGCGGGAGCGCGGGTCCGGCATCACGGAAGAGGGGAAGGAGGCGGTCGTCGTCGAGCACCACCACGGCCGCCTCGCAGTGGCCGGCGATGAACAGGCACTGCTCGGCGCTGCTGGTGGGATAGATGCCGGCCGGAATGCCGCCGGCCGCGATGGCGCCCAGGTCGGCCAGCAGCCATTCCGGGCGGTTGAAGGCCAGGATGGCCACGCCCTGGCCGGCCTGCAGCCCGAGGGCGATGAGGCCGCGGGCCGTGCGCCGCACGGCCTCGCGGTAGGCCGGCCAGGACATCTCCCGCCAGGCGCCTCCCTGCTTGAAGCGGAGGGCCGGGCGGAGGGGGTGCTCGCGGGCGGCGCGGTCCAGGACCTGCGCCACCGTGGCGGGCCCCGCGCCGCCCGCGCCGCTCACTACTTCTTCAGGTGGCTGGCGAAGAAGGCGGTGGTGCGGCTCCAGGCGTCGGCCGCCGCTTCCTTGCGGTAGCCGCCCCAGGGGTTGTTCTCGTTGGCGAAGGCGTGCGGCGCGCCGTCGTAGATCTTCACGTCGACGCTCTTGCCCGCCTTCTTCATGGCCGCCTCGAAGGCGCGCACGTCGTCGGGCGCGGGGCCCTTGTCGTCGCCCCCGTAGTTGCCCAGCACCGGGGCCTTGATGCGGGCGATGGCCGTGGAGTCGGTGGGCGGCGCGCCGTAGTAGGCCACGGCCGCGGCCAGCTTCGGCTCCTCCACCGCCACCCGCAGCGCGTATTTGCCGCCCATGCACCAGCCGATCACGCCGATGCGGGCCGTGTTCACGTCCTTGCGCGCGTTCAGGAAGGCCCAGGCCGCCTTGAGGTCGCCCACCGCGCGGTCCTCGGGCAGGCCGGACATGAGCTGGTGCGCGTCCTCCTGCGTGGTGGCCACCTTGCCCCGGTAGAGGTCGGGGGCCAGGGCCACGTACCCCTGGGTGGCCAGCTTGTCGGCCTGCTGCTTCACCCAGTCGTTCAGGCCCCACCATTCCTGGATCACGATCACGGCCGGGAACGGTCCCTTGCCGGTGGGCGTGGCCAGGTAGCCGCCGACCTGGGCCATGCCGCTCTTGTAGACCACGGCCTCGCCCGCCGGGGCCAGGGTGGCGGCCAGAAGGAGCGCGCCGGCCATCGAAAGCGTCTTGCTGATGCTCACCGAGTTCTCTCCTTGATTTGAGGTGTCACTGCAGCCGCAGGTGCACGCCGCCCTGGCCCAGGCGCACGGTGTCGAGGCGCGCCACCGGGTCCTGCGCCGTGCGCGTGAGCGGGTCGCCGTCGGTGTCGAGCCGCGCCTCCAGGCGCACCTGGCCGGGCAGCTCCTGACCCATCATCGAGTCGCCGGCGCCCAGCGTGAACTGCAGGGGGAAGGCGGCCGGCAGCCGCTTCACGGCCAGGGGCGGCCCGCTCGTCTGCCCCACCGCGCGCGCGGTGACGAAGACGATGGCCCCGGGCGGGGCCGCGCCGCGCGCGGGATCGAGGTCGATCTCGCCGCTGACCTGCCCGCCGGCCGCGGGCGCGGCGCCGCCGGCAGCGGCCGCCGCCGGCGGCTCGTCGTCGGACAAGGGCGCCGCGGCCATCTGGGCCTTCATCTCCTGCTGCAGCTGGGTCAGCCCCTCCGCGTCCTTCGGGAAGCGGCGCTTGGCCTCGTCCAGCACCGCGTCGGCCATCTCCATCCGTCCCGTGCGCGCGTAGACGAGAGCCAGGTGCAGGCGCGGCTCCAGCAGGTCGGGCGCGGTGGTCATGGCCTGCTTCAGCATCTTCTCGGCTTCGCCGGCCTGGCCCATGGCCAGCCGCACCAGCGCCTGGTAGGCCAGCGCGAGCGGGTGGCCGGGCGAGCGGGTGAGGACGGCCTGCGTCTCGTCGAACACCTTCATCAGCTCGCGCCGGGCCAGGTAGGCCTGGGCCAGCGCCAGGCGCGCCTCCAGGTCCTCCGGGTTGCGGGTGACCTGCTCCTGCAGGGCCTTCACCTCCTGATCCTCGTCCGCCGCCGCCGGGCCCGGGCGGGCCATGGGGCCGCGGCGCGCGCCGCCCCCACCCGGGATCTCTCCGGTGAGCGCGCCGCCCTCCTCGCGCGGCTTGGCGGCGCCGGAGACCCACACCATCAGCCCGCCGATGGCCACCGCCGAGAGCACGCCCCAGGCGAAGCCGCGGCGGGCGGCGTTGCGCGCGGGCAGGACGGCGGCCACGGCCTCGGGCGTGGCCGCACGGGCGGCCTTGGCCGGGCGCACGGCCGGCTTCTTCTGGTCGAGCTCGGCCAGCACGCGGGCGGCCTTCGTCTCCAGCTCGTCGCGCTGGCGGGCCAGCTCGAGGGGATCGCGCCCCAGCGCCGTGTCCTCCAGCTCGCGCAGCTGGTCGATCAGCGTGTCGCGCCGCGCGATCAGCTCGCGCAGGGCGGCCGCCGCCTCTTCATCCGCCGGCGCCGGGCGCGCGGCCCGCAGGCGCCACGACAGCAGGGCGCCGAAGGCCAGGCCCACGGCCAGCACGCCGAACGCCGGTCCCCAGGAGATGTTCTCCATCAGCGCGGCTCCGTCGGCTCGGCCGTCTCACCGAAGGCCAGGGCGCGGGCCCGGGCGCGGTAGTCATCGAGGGCGGGGTCGGCGGGTGCGGCCGGGGCGGCCGCGGCCTCGGCCGCGGCGCGCGTGCGCGCACGGCCGAACAGGACGGCCCCGCCGCCCAGCAGCACCACGACCGGGGCCAGCCAGAGCAGCCAGTTGATCCCGCGCAGCGGCGGCTGCAGGCGCACGAACTCGCCGTAGGACTTCTCGAAGTAGGCCAGGATCTGCTGCTTGTCGTAGCCCTGCTCGAGCAGGCTGCGCACCTGGTGCCGCATGTTCTGGGCGGTCGTCGAGGGCGAGTCGGCCACCGACAGCCCCTGGCAGACCGGGCAGCGCAGAAGGGCGGCCACGTCTTTGGTGCCGGCCTCGAGCGCGGAGCCGTGCAGGCCCTGCCCGGCGGGGGCGCCGAGCACCACGCGCGGGTCGGAGCCGGAGAGCTCGGCCGCGGAGGGCCAGGCCGGGGCCGAAGCCGCCGGGGCCTGCGCGTGCAGGGGCGCGGCCACGGCCAGGACGAGGGCGCAGGTGGCGGCCGCGCGCATCACCGCGCCTCCGACATCAGCGCGGGGGCGATCTTGTGCAGGCTGGCGCGCATGGTCTCCTCGTCGAGGGCGGCCGAATGTTTGTAGAGGATGCGGCCCTGGGCGTCGATGAAGAAGGTCTCGGGCACGCCGGCCACGCCGAAGGCGATGGCCGTGCGCCCCCCGTGGTCGATCAGGACCGGGTAGCTGGCGCCCTCCTCGGCCATGAACGCGCGCACCTTCGACTCCTCGTCGTCGTACACGACGCCCAGGAACGTCACCCGTCCGGCGGTGGCGCGCGCCACCGCCTGCAGCAGCGCATGCTCCTGCAGGCACGGCACGCAGTACGTCGCCCAGAAGTTGATCACGATCGGCTTGCCGCGCAGGGAGGCCAGCGTGACGGGCGCTCCCCCGCCGACGGGAGCCAGGGTGAACTCCGGCGCCGCGCGCCCCACGAGGGGCGAGCGCACGCTGGTCGGATCGCGCCGGATGTTCGCCAGCAGGACTCCCAGCAGCGGCAGCACGACCAGCGCTCCGGCCAACAGCACCTTCCGGTTCACGGGCGGCGCCTCAGCTGGCCGCGGCGGCGCCCGGGGGCGCCACGGGAACCGACGCGGAGACGGTGGCCACGACCGGCCGCCGCCTGGGGATGAGCGCCATCACGCCGCCCAGCGCCATGATCCCGGTGGCGATCCACAGCCACACCACCATGGGGTTCACGCGGACGAGCAGGCCCAGCGTCTGCTTCTCGGGATCGGCGTTCATGATGGAGAGGTAGAGGTCCTCGCGCAGCGTGGTGCGCACCGTGGGCGTGCCCACCGGCTCGCGCATGGCAGCGTATCGGTTCATGCGCGGCGTCATCGTGCCGAGGTTGCGCTCGCCCTGGTAGACCGCCACGTTGGCCACCGTGGCCTGGCGGTGCGGCTCGCTCTTCTCCTCCAGGCCCAGGAAGGTGAGCTGGTAGCGCCCCACGGCCACGCTTTCGCCCTGGCGCAGCACCACCTCCCGCGACTCGCCCATGGTGCTGCTCACCGCGATGCCGATCACGATGAGGGTGAAGCCCGCGTGGGCCACGTAGCCGCCGGTGCGCCGGCGGGCCCGGCCCAGCAGCCCGTCGCTGGCGGCGCGGGCGAAGGCCTCGCCGCGCGCGAAGCGCTGGCGCAGCGGGCGCACCAGCTCGACCAGCGTCACGTGGGCGGCGTAGCCGCCGCACGCCAGGGCCGCCAGCGTCCAGTACGCGCGCACGCCCATCACCAGTCCGACGGCCAGCAGGACGAGCCCCGAGGCCAGCGGCGGCAGCAGCGCGCGCCGCATCTCGGCCGGGCTGGAGCGGCCCCACGGCAGGGCCGGACCCACGCCCAGCAGGAAGAGCAGGGACACGCCGATGGGCACCGACATGCGGTCGAAGAAGGGCCGGCCCACGCTCATCTGCAGGTCGCGCAGGGCCTCCACCACCAGCGGGAACACGGTCCCGATGAGAACGGTGAAGGTGAAGAGCACGAAGAGCAGGTTGTTGACCAGGAACATCCCCTCGCGGGTCATGGCCGGGCCCAGGCCCTCGTCGGCGCTCAGGCGGTCGATGCGCGCGGCCAGCAGGCCCACCGAGAAGAGCAGGGCCGCGGAGAGGAAGACCAGGATGGTGGGGCCGATGGCGCTCTGGGTGAACGAGTGCACGGAGTTGAAGACGCCGGAGCGGGTCATGAACGTGCCCAGGATGGTCAGCAGGAAGGTGGCCAGCACCAGGGTGGTGGTCCAGCCCTTGAGCACGCCGCGGCGCTCGGTGAGCAGCGCCGAGTGCAGGGCGGCGGTGGCCGTGAGCCAGGGCATGAAGCTCGCGTTCTCCACGGGATCCCAGGCCCAGTAGCCGCCCCAGCCCAGCACCTCGTAGGCCCACCAGCCGCCCAGCACGATGGCCATGGTCAGGAAGATCCAGGGCAGCAGCAGCCACCTGCGCAGGGCCAGCAGCTGGTCGCGGCCCAGGCGGCCGGAGAGCAGCGCCCCGCAGGCCAGGCCGAAGGGGATGGTCATGCCCACGTAGCCCAGGTACAGGCAGGGCGGGTGGATGATCATGAGCACGTGGTTCTGCAGCAGCGGGTTGGGGCCGGGGCCGTCGGCCGGCACCGGCGAGACGGTGTTGAAGGGCTGGGCCGGCCCGGCGATGAGCAGGGCGAAGAAGGCGGCGCACACCATCCACACGCCGGCCGAATAGGGCGCGCTCTCCAGCGGCGCGTCGCGCTGGGCGTGCGTGGCCGCGGCCAGGTAGGCGCCCAGCACCAGGCCCCAGAAGAGGATGGAGCCCTCCAGCGACGACCACAGGCTCACCACCGACACCCAGTCGGGCACCAGCCGCGAGCCCACGTGGGCCACGTAGCCCACGGAGAAGTCGTGGCGCAGCAGGGCCGTGATCATGAGCAGGTTGGCCGCGCCCATGGCGGCGGCGAAGCCGTAGATGAGGCGCCGCGTCCACATCCAGAGCACGGCGGAGCGGCTGCGGCCGGCGGCGAAGGCGGTGACGGCCCCCGCGCCGGCCAGCAGCAGAGACACGAGGACCAGTGAACGTCCGAGCAGCGGGGTCACGGCTTGGCTGCCTTCTCCGGCTCCAGGCCGTCCGTGCTCTTGATCAGCTTCTGGACGTCCACCCGCGCGTCTTCGCTGGGGACGCGGTACTCGTTGCTGTGCGACACCATCAGCCGGTTGCTCTCGAACCAGCCGTCGCGGGTCATGGTGCCTTCCACCACCACGCCGATCTTCTCGCGGAACATCTGGGGCGGGACGCTGGTGGAGCGCACGTGCACGCGCCCGCCCTGGCGGTCGATCACGTCGAACTCCAGGCCGGAGGCGCCGCTGTTGTTCTTCAGGGAGCCGGGGGCCACCAGCCCGCCCAGGCGGATGGTGGCGCCGACGGCCTTGTCGCCGGCCGCGTGCAGCTCGGTCGGCCCCCAGTAGTAGACGAGGTTCTTGCCGATGCCGCCGGCGGTGATGAGGGCGAAGGCCGATGCGGCCACGGCCAGGGCCCCGATGAGGAACCAGCGCCCGCGCTTCTTCGCGCGCGCCACCGGCGGGATGAGGACCTGCTCCCCGCCGCTCATGCCGCCACCCCCGCGTCTTCGGCCGCGGCCCGCGCGCGCTCCTTGCGGTAGCGCATGTAGACCGAGGCCGTGTATCCGATCAGGACCACGGCCGACACGGTGTAGGCGGCGATCACGAACTCCCAGCCGCCCTGGATCTGGCCGCTGAGGGCCACCGGCTGCAGGCCGGCGGCGGCGAAGGCGGCCGCGCTGGGCACGCCGGCCGGCAGCGGCTCCGGCGGCGGGGCCAGCTCACCGCGCAGCCGGTAGGCGGCCACGCGCGTGCGCAGGGCGATGAGCCCGCTCATCAGGAACAGGATGCCGAAGGCGTTGATGCGCAGCGGCCAGTGGAAGGCCGAGGACACCGTGGCCGGCGAGCTCTGCATCTGGTGCAGCGAGTTCCACCACTTCACGGAGAAGTAGACGATGGGCACGTCCACGAAGGCCACCACCGTGGCCACCGCCGACCATACCGCGCGCCGGCCCGGGTCCTCGACCATGCGCCGCAGCACCAGGATACCGGCAAAGGCGAACACCAGCACGGCGGTGGTGGTGAGGCGCGGGTCCCAGTCCCACCAGACGCCCCAGGTGGGCTTGGCCCAGATGGAGCCCTGCATGCAGAGCAGGGTGGAGAGCAGCACGCCCACTTCGAGCCCGCCTTCGAGGCGGGCGTCCCAGCGCCAGCCTCCCTGCCAGAGGGAGAGCAGGGCGCAGCCGAAGGCGAAGGTCAGGGCCAGCATGGCGTTCCAGGCCGTCGGAACGTGGATGTACATGATGCGCTGCACGTCGCCCATGAACGTCTCGCGGGGAGCAAAGAACAGCCCCCAGATGGAGCCCCAGAGCAGCAGCCCGACGCCCAACGCGGAGAGAGCGTAGGGCAGGGGGCCTGCGGAAGGCCGGACGCGATCGTCGGTACTCATTCCTCCACCACCTTCGGGAACACCACGCCGCACAACGACCAGTAGATGAGGTCGAAGGCGGCCAGAAGCGTGGTCCAGGAGCGTGCCTGACCCATGGGATCGCCGGTGAGGATGAGGGAAGTCGCTTTCACCGACGACAACAGGACGGGCACGACCAAAGGGAAGAGGAGCAGCGGCAGGAGGGTCTGCCGGGCCCGCATCTGCGCGGTCATGCCCGCGTAGAGGGTGCCCGGCGCGGAGAGGCCTGCGCTGCCCAGAAGGATGACGCCGAAAAGCGGGACCACGCGGCGCGTCCCGGCGTCGTACAGCACCACCATCAAAGGCACCAGCGCCACGCCCAGGAGTGCGAGCTGCACCCAGTTGGCGAGGGCTTTGCCGTAGTACAGGGCGCGGGCCGAGGCGGGCAGCAGAAGGAGGGCTTCCATGGCCCGCTGCTCGGATTCGCTCTGAAAGGAGTCGGCCAGGGCCAGCGTCGAGCACAACATGAGGCCCAGCCACAGGAAGCCGGCGGCCTGGCGGCGGAGCAGCTCCGCGGCCGGCCCGCTGGCGAAGCTGAAGAGGAGAAGGGCGGCGGCGCCGAACACGAACACCGCCACCGCCTGCGTGCGGGTGCGCCACTGCAGGAGCAGGTCCTTGCCCAGGGCGGCCCACAGCTCGTTCACGCCGCCCCCCGCTGGCGCTCGCTCCAGGCGCTGTGCTGCGGCATGTCGGCCGAGGGGCCGGCCCAGGTGAGGCGCCCGGCCTCGAGGGCGACGGCGTGTTCGCACAGCTCGCGCCCGCGCTCCAGGAGGTGGGTGGACATCAGCACCGTGCGGCCCTCGGCCCGCATCGACTCCAGCAGGCCGTCCACCAGCGCGAAGCCGTCCACGTCCAGCTCGCCGTAGGGCTCGTCCAGCAGCACCACCGTGGCCGGCTGCATCATCGTGCGGGCCAGGGCCAGGCGCTTGCGCATGCCGGCGGAGAAGGTGGAGACGGCGTCGTCGGCGCGGGCGGCCAGGCCGAACTGGTCGAGGCGGGCGCGGATGGCCTCGCGCGAGGCGTCCTGGCCCAGGAAGCGCGCCGCCACCTGCAGGTTCTGCAGGGCGGTCAGCGCCTCGTAGTGGCCGGAGTAGTGGCCGAGCAGGGCCACGTGGTGGCGCACGGCCTCGCGGTCCTGCACCACGTCGCCGCCGCACACGCGCACGCTCCCCCGGTCGGGGCTCAGCAGGCTGGCCAGCACGCGCAGAAGTGTCGTTTTTCCCGATCCGTTGCGCCCGGTGAGCATGACGCGCTGGCCCCGGGCGACGGTCAGGGTCACCTCGGCCAGGGCCCAGCGCCTCCCGAACCGGCGGCCCAGGCCCACCGTCTCGACCGCCATCCCCAGGGGCATCTTCGGGTTCTACTCGCTCCTGACTTACGGGTCAACCGCCCGGAGCCCTCCGGGCGCGCTAGAATTGCACACCTGCCGGGAGGGCGATGAGCCATGGGCGTACTGCGCCTCGTGCCGGTCGCCGGTGCCGCCATCCAGATCGAGAAGGACCAGGCCATCGTCGGCCGCGAACCGTCGTGCGACGTGTTCGTGAACGACGGCTCGGTATCGCGGCGCCATGCCCGCCTGGAGCGCCGGGGCGCCGTGTGGTTCGTGGTGGACCAGGGCAGCGCCAACGGCACCTACCTCGAGAGCCAGCGCGTGAGCGACGCCATCCTGCGCCAGGGCCAGGAGCTGCGCTTCGGAGCCATCCCCTTCAAGGTGGACCTGCCCGAGGCCCCGGCCGAGGAAGGCACGCTGCTGGTGGCGCCGGAGGGCACCCTCCTCATGCCGCAGGCGCCCGCGCGGCCGCCGGCCCCGCCCCCGGTGGCCTATGCCCCGCCGCCGCCGCCCCCGGTCGCCTACGTGCCGCCGCCACCGCCACCGCCCCCACCCGAGCCGGAGCCGGAGCCTGAGGTGGAGCGGACCCAGTTCTCGGCCGCCTTCGCCCCGCCGCCTCCGCCCCCCGCGCCCGCGCCACCGCCCGCACCGGCGCCCGCCCCCCGGCCGGTGGCGGCCCCGCCGCCGGCCGTCGTCGCTCCCGCCGCGCCGCCGCTGGGCGACGGGCGCGTGCGGCCGCCGCGCGGGCCGCGGCCGCCGCGCTCGGCGGTCGACGTGCCGCCGCCGGCCCGCAAGGGACGGGGCCCGCTCTTCTGGATCAGCATGGGCTGCGGCAGCATCCTGCTCCTGGGCCTGATGCTGGGCGGCGGCTGCGCCGCCTGCTTCTACTACGCGCGCAAGGGGCCGGTGGACGCCGCGCGGTCCCAGCTGCAGCACATGCGCAGCGGCCAGCTGGACCAGGCCTACGACCGCCTGTCGCTGCCCTACAAGCAGCGGGTCAGCCGCGAGGCCCTGTCCGCCTTCGCCGGCCGGCACCCCTCGTTCAAGGAGAACGCCGACAGCACGTTCATGAGCTTCCAGGTGGTCAACGACACGGCCACCCTCTCCGGCTACCTGACCTCGGCCGCCGGCGCGCGCGAGACCGTGATCTACGAGCTGGTGAAGGAAGGCGGCGAGTGGAAGGTCTCGCGCCTCGACGTGGCGTCCGACCATCCCGAGGCCGCGCCGGTGGCGGCCGCCCCCGCGGGCCTGCGCTTCGACTCGGTGGACGTGGCCAAGAGCCAGTCCAGCGACGGCAACATCGTGGTGCGGCTCTCCATGAGCGTGTCCGGCTTCGAGGTGCGCCCGCTGGGCGACCAGTTCCAGATGGACCTCACGCTCGACGTGGAGACGATCGACCCCCTGGGCCAGACCGTGCCCGCCCTCTCGCGGGAAGGGGTGCTGAAGGTGCAGCGTCCCACCAGCCTGGGCCGGGGCGCGGTGGCGCCCATCGACACGACGCTCACCCTCGACTCCACCATGCCCCAGGGCGAATACACGATCGTGCTGCGCATCCACGACGACTTCGGCGGCCAGCATGCCGAACACAGAGCCACGGTCGCGATGCCTTGAGCAGCCTTCCCCATCCGGAGCCGGTCGAGGTCCGGCACGAGAAGGGCGCGCGGCGGCTGGTCGTCACCTGGGACGATGGGCATGTCTCCACCTACGGGCTCGACTACCTGCGCAGCTGGTGCCCCTGCGCCGGCTGCCAGGGGCACGCGCTGCAGTCGCGCTACCTCGACCTGAGCGGCCAGGAGCTGGTGCACCTGGAGGGCGTGGGCAACTACGCCCTGGGCTTCACCTGGCAGGACGGGCACAGCACCGGCATCTATACCTTCCGCCTGCTGCGCGGCCTCTGCCCCTGCGAGGACTGCGGGGGCGAGAAGCGCTAGGACCCGGGAAGGGCCAGGCGGAAGCGGACGGCGTCGCGGGCCTGCGCGGCCGCGGCCAGGTACTCCGGCGACTTCACGTAGGCCGAAAGCGCCCGGCCCAGGGGGGCCACCATCTCGGCCGCCTTCCAGCGCAGCACGCGGCCCGGCGGCTCTTCGCGCACGCGGCCCTGGTCGACCGCCCAGGACGCCTCGCCCACGCCGAGGCCCTCGAGGTCGCGCCGCAGCGCCTCCATGCGTCCCTGGCGGCGGGGCGAGAGGAAGTGGAACACCCGCGAGTAGAAGACCGCGTTGTGGTAGTACGCCGGGTAGTTCACCAGCGCGTCCTTGCCCCACTCGTAGGCCCATGAGGTGAGGCGGGCCAGGAGCCGCTGGCCCACGCCCAGGCCGGGGTGGACCTGGCCGGGCAGGGCCGGCCGCTGGGGCGTGAAGTGCGCCCGCGGATCCTGCAGGGCCAGCCAGTGCACGGCCAGGAGGTACAGCACCTCCACGCCCCGCTTCTTGAGCAGCGGCTCCCTGGGCACCAGCGTGAGCTCGGACGCGCGCAGCTCGATGAGCGCCTCCTCCACCCCTCCCGCACACACGCGCAGCCGGTGCTCGCGCTCCTCGCGGTCCAGCTCGATCGTCAAGCCGCCGTAGCCGCGGGCGGAGAGCTGGGCATAGATGCCGGCCGCCTCCAGCTCGCGCTCCAGGGCGGCGGGCGTGAGGCGGTCCAGGAAGAGGCCGCCGGCCGGGCGCGGCGCGCTGGGCAGCACCACTTCCTTGAGCTCGCGCAGGAAGCTCGGCGCCGGACGCGCACGCTTCTTCAGGGGAACGGCTCCACGTGGACCATCACGTCCACGATCTCCGGGTGCGCGCGCATGAGGGCGGCCTCCACGCGATCCGCCACCGCGTGGGCGGCGGCCAGGCTCATGGTGCCGTCCACGTGCACCACCAGGTCCACGTAGACGGCCCCCGACCCTCCCCGCGTGCGGATCTCTCCACAGGATCGCACGTCCTCGACCGCCAGGACGACGGGGGACAGCGCGTGGGACGGGAACACGGCGCGGTCGGTGAGGGTGTGGAAGGAGCCGACCAGGATGCGCACGGCCATGACCGCGATCAGGGCCGCGATGCCCAGCGCCGCCACCGGGTCCACCCAGGCCAGCCCGGCCGAGCTGGCCGCGAACGAGGCCAGCACGCCCAGCGTCACGTAGATGTCGGAGCGGGTGTGCGAGGCGTCGGCCTGCAGGAACGCGCTGCCCAGCCGGCGGCCGGCCCGGGCCTCGTACTGGGCCACCGCGAAGTTGATGGCCAGCGTGGCCAGCATCACCGCCCAGTTGAGCGCGCCCACCGCCGGGGCCCGCGCTCCCGCGGCCACGCCGCGGAAGGCCGCCTCCACCACGTGGTAGGCCACGCCCAGGAGCCCCGCCCCCAGGAGCACGGCCGCCGCCGTCTCGAACTTGCGGTGGCCGTAAGGGTGGCCGGCGTCGGGCGGCGCGTAGGCGAAGCCGGTGATGACCAGGCCGGCCACGTTGTTCAGGCCGTCCACCAGGCTGTGGTAGCCGTCGGCCACCATGGCCAGGCTGCGGGTGAGGCTGCCCACCAGCACCTTGGCCGCGCTGACCGCCAGGTTCAAGGCCAGCGTGAGGAGCAGCACGCGCCTCACGCCGGCCCGGGTCAGCTCAGGCTGCGCGTCAGGCCTCCTGTTCCCTCATTTCGAGACCCGTGAAGTTCTGGATCACGGAGAGGAAGCCGGCGTAGAGGAAGCCCATCTGGAAGAGCAGGATGAAGGGCAGGGTGCCGAAGATGTCGTTGGAGAGCGCGTAGTAGGCCATGAAGGTGAAGTACACGCCCAGCAGCAGCTCGATGTAGGGCACCAGGGTCACGTTGCCCCGGTAGCGCTTCTGCCGCCACTCGTCGGAGCACATCTCCACGCCGTACTTGGGCGTGCGCGTGAACTCGGAGTCGATGCCCAGCAGCGCCTCCAGCACGCCCTTGGCGTTGCTCACCGAGAGGCCGATGCCCACGGCCAGCACGGCCGGCAGGTACTTGAGCCGGCTGCGCCAGGTGGCGCCGAACACTTCCTTCTGGCTGGCGATGTAGAACGAGCACACGCTCATGGTGGCGCCCAGGAAGAGGGGCACGTCCACCACCAGCATCTCGTACCAGCCCATGTTGTAGCGGATGACCATGGCCGGGAACATGAGCAGGGCCAGCAGGATCATCAGCGGGTAGCCGAAGTTGGCGCCCAGGTGGAAGAAGGCCTCGATCTTGGTGCTCAGCGGCACCGGGGCCGCGAAGATGGTGGGCAGCAGCTTGCGGCAGGTCTGGATCTGGCCCTTGGCCCAGCGGAACTGCTGCTGCTTGAAGCTGTTCATCTCCACCGGGATCTCGGCCTGGGCCACCACGTCCTGCACGTAGACGAACTTCCAGCCCCGCAGCTGGGCGCGGTAGGAGAGGTCGAGGTCTTCGGTCAGCGTGTCGTGCTGCCAGCCGCCCGACTCCTCGATCGTGCTCCGCCGCCACACGCCGGCGGTGCCGTTGAAGTTGAAGAAGCGGCCGGAGCGGTTGCGGCCGCCGTGCTCGAGCACGAAGTGCCCGTCGAGCATGATGGCCTGCACGTTGGTGAGCAGCGAATAGTCGCGGTTCACGTGGCCCCAGCGGGCCTGCACCATCCCCACCGTGGGGTCGGTGAAGTGGCCCATCAGCTTCTCCAGGATGTCGGGCGGGGCCACGAAGTCGGCGTCGAAGATCAGGATGAACTCGCCCTTGGCCACCTTGAGCCCTTCCGCCAGCGCGCCGGCCTTGAAGCCGTAGCGGTTCTGGCGGTGGAGGTGGACCATGTCGTAGCCTTCGGCCCGGTAGCGCTCGACGGCCGCCGCCACCATGGCGATCGTCTCGTCGGTGGAGTCGTCGAGGATCTGGATCTCGAGCTGCTCCTTGGGATAGCGCATCTGGATGACGGACGCGAGCAGGCGGTCCACCACGTACATCTCGTTGTAGATGGGCAGCTGGACCGTGACCTTGGGCAGCTTCTCCGGGAGGGGGGCGGGCAGCGCGCGCTGGTCACGGTACCGGTAATACAGGTACAGCATGATGTAGCGGTGCAGCCCGAACACGGAGAGGACCACCAGGGTCAGGAAGTACGTTCCGAGGATGGCGGCATCAAGAAGACTCATGTCCGCGAGCGACCTCCTCGCCGGCGACGCCCGAGCGTCCGCACACGGCGAAGCATTTCCTACGACGGTTGGAAAGCCAGACGTCTCCGGATCACCGCGTTCCGGCCCCGCCGGCCAGCGGTGGTACCCTGAAGGCGCAAGCCCCTAGTTTATCTAACTTTTACGTTTCAACGGAAGCCTATCACAGTGGACGCCCGAGACCTGAACTCCCTCCTCCACGACGTCCGGGACGGCCGCCTCACGCCCGAGGCGGCCACCGAGCGCCTCAAATCCCTGCCTTTCGAAGACCTTGGCTTC
>Ga0111539_10004935_pt1 | contig 17350 bp, 21 predicted proteins | sample RhiMethybrSRZTD1_FD_79667 | JGI IMG/M metagenome (GOLD analysis project Ga0111539, IMG submission 79667) | Populus rhizosphere microbial communities from Tennessee, USA - Rhizosphere MetaG P. TD hybrid SRZTD1 (version 2) (version 2) | ecosystem: Host-associated > Plants > Roots > Rhizosphere >... | reverse complement strand
GCTCGAGCCCGGATCCCAGTCGATCGCAAGCTGCGCGGTAGATCCGTGCGTCGGATCATGTATCACGGAGCACGGAAGCGACTCCGTACGCCAGTCCACCATCGTGTTGCGGAAGTTGATCAGCTCCGGCACCGGCCGCACGTGCAGCTCGTCGAGCTCCGAGCGGAGCACGTCGCGAACCGCGGCCGCGTGGCCTGGCCGGTACCGGTCGCGGAGCGTCCGGACGATCCGCCGGTGCACGACGTGATCGCCGGGTGTCCAGACGCCGGCCTCGTACACCCAGAATCGCCCGTCGAGCGGCCCGTAGCGTAGCGGCCCCAGCGCGGCGACGGCGTCCGCCACCGCGAACGCCCGGAGGCCGGCGTCGTCGAAGTAGCGACTCATGGTGTGTCGATGTGCCAGTCGCTCGGACGCGGCTCATACGCCTCGAGCTCGAGCTCGCGATCCTCGTTCGGCCATAGGCCCATGCGCTCGAGATCGTCGGCCAGTGCGTATCGAATGTCCTCGTCACGCTGGTCAGAGTCCGGCCGGTACGCGTCGGCGTCCGTCGCGTGCTCAGCGCACCAGTGCAGCAAGCGCGCGCCGTTGTCGAACGTCAGGGTTACGGCCGGCACTGCGCTATGGATTCCGGTACGGCAGAACTGTCGCTGTGTCATGACCGGCACCGTACACCCGCGTTCATAGTGTTGACAAGACTATGGACACCGGTGCTACGGTCGCCGGCATGACGACAGACACCGACCCGCGGCCGCATCTCACGGACGCGCGGATCAAGGCGAACGAGACGTACAAGCGCAGGCAGGCACGGACGGCCGTCGACACTCTTCTCGATATCGACCCGCGTTTGTGGGATGAGGCGACCCGTACGGCGATCGTCCGGACCCTTCCGGGATTGGCCGGGATCGAGGCATGGGAGATCCGCGCGCTCGAGCAGCCGCGGCCGCTCGAGGCCGCATGGTGCGACTATCACGTCACGGACGCCGTGAGCGGCGCGCTCGCCCCCTGCACGCTGCCAGAGGGACACGCCGGAGCGTGCGATCCCGACCTCGAGCAGCTCGTCGAGCCGCCGGCCGGCCCGTGGCGCTGCCTCAGCCAGCACGAGCACGCGTACGCGGACTACGCGCGCGCGTGCGACGAGCTGCCGCGTGCACGATAACGGCGATTATCGTGCTTGATCCACATGGTGTTGCGGCCATCCCGGCCGCGGCGAGCAGCGAACCACCGGCGCCACCGCCACTGCCCGGCGGACTTCCCAGCGAGCCGGAGCTCATGGCGTACGCGCGCGGGTGGCTGGACGGCTATGAGCGCGCCTACCGGGACGGGTTCGGCGATGGTGCCGACGCGTCCGCACAGCACTGGACCGAGTGTGTGCGCCGCGCCAATCGGCGCAGCGAGCAGGCCGGCGCGGCCAAACGGTGGCGCGCCATCGTCCTATCAGGAGGGAATCCCGCGGATGAGCAACCGCAGCGACGCTGAGATCGAGCAGGAACGGATCCGGATGCAACGGGAGCATGAGATCGAGCAGCAGGCACTCCGCATCCGCAAGCATGTCGCGGAGGCTGAGGCACGCGAGGCTCAGGAACGGGCCCGAATCGCGAAGGGTTGTTGATCTAGATGCCGGCTATCGAGCTCTTCGCGTGGGCAGGCATCGCCGTGATGTCGGTGGCGCTCGTCGCGATCGTGGCGTGGATCGTCAAGCCGCTCGTCACCCGGCGGCCGCCGGACCTGGAGACGACGACGCGTCGGCTCGAGGTACCGCGCTGGACGCCGGCGACCGCGCGCGGCGTCGTCAACCGCGCGCAGCTGGACGCCGCACGCGCCACCGCCGACCGGGCCGCGCGGGAAGCCGTCCAGCGCGCCCGGATGCCACTGTGGCCGGCGCCCGAGCAGCGGCCGGGCGCGCACCGCGGCGAGCCGTAGAGACAGGACCGGGCCCGGCGCGCGCGGGGGAATCAGTCACGCGTGGCCGGGCCCGGCCGCCTGTCCGGTATTACCGGTATTACCTTCGATAACCGGTATTACCGTTTGTTCATTGGGAGATCCGGCCGCGGCGCGTGCGGCGCGGAGTAGCCGGCGACGAGCGCGAGCAGCGCTGGCACCAGACCAACGATGATCGGCTCCAGCCAATCGGGCAGCGGCGAGACGATCACCGGCTGATCGCGTACGAGCTCGAGCACCGCCGTGATCGCGTACAGCCCGATGAACGTGGCCAGCGACGCCCATGTCACTTTCGGCTCTACCGCCGGCGCCTCATTCATCGTTCTTCGTCCCATCCGCGGCCACGCCGCCGTCGCCCTCCGGCTCCGGCTCGTCCGTCGTCGACAGCGACGCGAACGACATCGGAGCCGCGGCCAGTGGCGCGCGTTGCGTCACCGCGCCGGATGCCTTGAGCAGCTCGTCAAGCTTGTGTTCGATCCGGTTCAGCTGGATGCCCAGCTGATACGGCCGCCCGGCCACCGGGTTCGGCAGTGACGGGTGGGTGGCGCACACCTCGAGCATTTTGCCGGCGTCATCCGGCGTCTCGAGCATGTGCATACCCCACTGGAGCCGGTTGCTCTCTGCGGGAGTCATATCCTGGTCAACCTCCTGATCGATGAACGGATTCAGCCCGTTCAAGCCCGTCCACGTGTGGTCCGTACGCCCGGATACGTGCCCGTGAACGTCGCTCGAGGCGACCGGATCCCACCCGTTTTTGATGTTGTAGTGCTGGCCGTCCACGTTGAGGTACTTGAGCCATGGCGCCCGGCCAGTCTTGGCCGCCTCGAGCAGCCGATAGGCCCACGCGCCGCGCGCTAGATCGATCGCGTTGATCACATACTCCGCGATCTGTACCGGCCACTCCGTGTACGAGTACGGCGTGTGGTCCTGCGGCCGGCTCGCCTTAAGGTGCTCGTCGTTGCCGAGATCCCCTAGGAACTGGACGCCGTGGACCTCCGCCAGCGCGCGGAGCTCCACGAGCCACGGCGGCCGCCGGAACGGCTTTCCGGCCTGCACCCAACGGTAATAGTCCTGTGTTGCCAACGATTCCCCCTCACTGTCCTATGTGGACGCTAGATGCGGTAGACGAGCTCCACTGACATCGTGGGTTGCTGTGTCGCCGTCACTGCCGTGTTGAGCGATACCCCGGAGTCCTGAAACGCGATCAGGTCCACGAAGTCGGTAGCGGCTAGCTGGATGAGCTTAGGCCGCGCTGGCACCGTGACGATGTTGGAGCCGGCCGCCATCACGACTTCCGACCCATTGATAGAGGTTCCATTCTTGCGCCACCAGCAGCCACGCCGGCCGGTGGCGTTGGACGCGAAGGACACCGCGCCGGAGAACCGGTACCAGCCGGCCACCGGCGCCGTGTACCGGCCGGTATTCGTGACGGTGCTGTGCCCGTTGCCGGAGTCGATGTCCTCCGTGTCGAAGGTGACCACGACGCCGGTACCGCCCGACGTGACCGCCTGTAGCGTGACCTGCCGGAGCTCCGCAATGATCGTCTGGAGCGCGTTGTTGATGCCGGTGGACCACGGCGACAGATCCTCCGCGAGCAGTACGGCGCCGGCCGGGATGACGTCAACCATGATCTACTTCCCTACCCGTATCGGAGTCCAGACGTCCAGCGGCGCGCCGTCCGCGTGCGACTTCACGACCCCGTTGATCGACCGGACCACCGTCAGGGTCCACGCCGAGCCGGCGCCGGCGATGTTCGTCACGCGCATCTTCTCGCCACCCACCCCGACGAACAGGCCACCGCCGTTCAGGCCGGTATTCCAGTGGTCCGGATCGGTGGTCCACGGCACTCCGCCGGAGTCGATCACGACCGCGGTGGCCGTCGTGGTGATGCCGCCGTCCAGCACGGATAGGCGCGTGGCCACACGCTGGCCGCGCACGTCCACGGAGCCGTCAGCCGCGCCGACTATGCCGACCTCGAGCACGCTCGCCGGCGCCGTGTTCAGGGTCACCCGCCGTTGCCGGGCCGGGAGATTCTCCTCTTCACCGATCCACAGCAGCAGCGTGTCATCCAGCCCGTACGCGTCCAGGTCCGTCAACAGGATGACGTCACCCAGATCCGCAGCGTTGATCGCAGCGACGAGCGAGGTAGCCCGGTCCAGGTTGACCACGAGCCCCGGCCACCGCGGCTCCGGCAGGGTGCCGCGCGCCACCGCCCACGACGCGTGATCAATGAGCCGCTCGTCAACCTCCGGGTTCACCTCGAGTTTCGAGTCGACGCGCCCAATACCCTCCGGATCGGTCGCCGGCGGGTTGACGTTCAGGGGCCCGGATTCCTTGCGGTATACCGCGAATGAGCCGTCCGGCCGCTCCGCCCGCACCTCATTGACCTTCGCGAAGTCGGAATAGTCCGGCACCCATCCAGGCTCGAGGTGGCCCGCGGCCGAGATCGTGACGGCCGGATCTTGGTTATACATGGACCGCAGCGGCCGCATGGACACCGCGATCTGATCGCGCGGCTCGAGCATCATGCCGCCGTCGGTGCGCACGCACTCCCGCAGCAGGTCCACGAACGTCAGCGCCCGTTGCGGGCCCATGGCCGGCGTGTCCAGCTCGTCGCCGGCGACGACGGTCGACACGCCCTCCTCCACGCCGAGCCGCAAGAATCGGACGCCGGCGAGCTCGCCGGCGTAGCCGATGCCGGCCGTGTGGTCGGTGCCGGCGTCGTCCGTGCCACCGTTGCGGATCACCACGTGGCCCACGCTCGTCGACGTCACCGCGTCCGGTACCTGATACTTCGCCGGGATCAGACTGGCGTAGTCACCGACGCTGATTTCCGTGATCACGCCGATCGTCTGACTGGCCGTCGACAGCGTGTCGGCCAACACGCCATCCTCGTACACCTGGACCTCTGCGGTGGTCCCGTTCTGTTGCGCGCACACCCGCACGTGATGCCACTGTCCGTCGAACACGTCGAACGACACGAACAGACTGTCGGTGTCGTTGTCGCCGTCGTTGTCGATCCGGATGGTGCCGAGCGTGTCACCGAACCGCATGTGCCACGCGTACGCGCCGTACGAGCCGGACACGCGCCACGTCAGCCCACCGGCCAGCGCGTTCGGCGGATCGTCGCTGGACGCCTTGACCCAGAAATCGACCGACCACTCACCGGTGTCCGCCATGGACACCGGCGCGGTGAAGCCGCCGCGCCACGCGCCGTCGGAGCCGATGAGCTCCGGGAGCCGATCCGGTGCGCCGGCCGGACCGTCGACGCTGGCATAGGCGACGTCACCGAGCTCCGTCATGGCCACGCCCGACGGCAGGCCCGACGCCGCCCGGTCACTGTTCGTGCCGTCCGTCAGCGGCCAGTACGCCACCACGTCGGAGTCCGCATCGACCGCTCGAGGCAGGGGAGCCTTGAGCGGTGTTGCACCTTGTTGCAGACGGCGCAGCACGCCGCCGCCGGCGAGCGTGGTCCACGCCGATCCCTTGACCGTCTGCGGCCGCCACGACGCCGCCTCAGTGGTGGACCGTACGGACCCGTCCGTCGTGATGCGCATAGGTGTGTTGCGCCCGGCCACCCCGTACAGCGCGGCCGCCGGCGCGGCCGGGTTGTAGTCGCCGGTGGCGTTGTTCGCGGTGGCGCCGGCCGTCGACGGTGGCGCCTCTTGCCCCTCCGCGGCCGCGCCGCGGGTGGCCCGCATCCCGGCACGCTGGAGCACCGGCACCGTATGCCACGTACCGCCGTAGAACAGCTCCAGCGTGGTCCCGTGATCACCCATCGGGGAACACCGCCGCTAGGCCACCCTGCGCCCGGATCTCGCCGGCGAGCAGCTCCACGAGCGCGGCCGCGAACCTCGAGCCGTCACCCCGGATCACGACCTGCGCCGGCTCGCCGCGATTCGTCGACGGTGCGCCGATCGTCTCGCCAGCCTGGAGCATGGCCAGCACGTTCTCCCCCGGCCGACCGGGGACCGTACCGCCGGCGTGGAATGTCGACAGCCGCGGCGCAGAGATCGAGTTGCCACCGACGATCGGCACCCACGACGGGATCGTCCACGTCAGCCGACCGACGGTCGCATTCCACATCCGCGAGACGGCATTGAACGCGGTACGAAACGGCCACGTGATGATGTTGAACAGGCCGGAGAACGCGGCTCCGATCCCGGCCGGGATCTTGCGGATCTGATCGAGCAGCCACGAGCCGGCCTGACCCATCAGTCCGATGGCCGCCTTGTAGTTGCCCACGACCCAGTTGAAGTAGCCGACCACGCCGCCCCAGATGACCTCCCACGCCTTACCGAAGAATTCTGTCTGGGTGGCCAGGTAGATGATGCCGGCCACGAGCGCGGCCACCGTCACGATGATGATGCCGATTGGGTTGGCCGTCATGGCCGCATTCCACAACCACTGTGCCGCGGTTGCCACCCCGGTCGCGGCCGTCGTCGCCACCATGGCCACCTTGCCGGCCACCATGGATGCGGTGGTCCGGATCCACGACGCCTGTAGCAGCGTGTTGGAAAGGATCATCAGGTCCAGTGCGCCGGTAACACCGGTGATGATGGTGCCGGATTTCTCCAGCTGCGCGCCGAACTGGCCTATCCCGCTATCCTCCCCAAACGCTTCCGTCAGCGCACCGCCAATGTCGCCCACGCCACCGGCCAGCATGGAGCTCGCCCCGGATGCGCGGTCCAGCCCTTCGCCGAGCCGGCCAGCCTCACGGCCAGCGCTGGCAAACGCATCTTCGCTCGAGCCGATCGAGCGGCGCATCTGCTCTGCCGCCTGCCCGACTTGATCCATCTCGCGTTCGGTGGACTCGAGCGCCGAATCGGCGCGCCGGGCCGCAGTCTCCAGCGATGCGGCGTCGCCGGCGATGGTCAGGGTTACCTGATTGCCAGCCATCAGCCGAGCTCCAGCCCGGCGTCATCCGCGATGCCCTGGAGCGCGGTGCGGAGCAGCCCCTCAAACTCGGGCTTAGACGCGTAGTAGGCCGGATACACGTACCGGCCGTCCGCGATGAAGGGCCGCTTCGCCGAGTCGTTCACCCCGACCGATCCGCCGTAGTCCAGCCACGGAGTGTACGGCGCACGCGGCCCACCCTCCGTGATCTTCACCGCGGCCTGCGTTGACTTCGCCCGCACCGACGCGCGCGCTTTGCCGGAGCGCACCGGCATGTCGCGGCGGGCCCGGCCGACCACGAGCGCGGCCGCATCGTTGCCGGCCACCCGCAGCCGCCGCGGCGCGGCCGGGCCGATCTCGCGCAGCGCGCGCCGGAACTCGCGGAGTCCTACGATCTCCACCGCGTCGATGATCGGCACCGGTCACCCCACCATCTTCCGCGCGAGCTCCTCGCGCTGCGCCTGCCGTCCGTAGTAGACGGTCCAGCTAATCCACTCCGGGTGAGACATCCTGGCCCGCAGCTGCGCCACCGTCATGCTCAGTTTCTGCGCCAGGAAGTGATCCCACTCGGCCGTTGGATCCGTCTCGAAATCGTTCGTATGCCGCCGTATCCGCTCCGATGTCCAGCCCGGACAGCGTGTTGATCCGACGGGTCAGCGGCTCGAGCTCGCCGGCCGGGGTGGCTTCCATCCACGCCCGTACGTCAGCGTCGCGCAGCACCGGCCGGATGATCGCGCACCGGATCATGTGCGCTTCCATGACGTCCAGGCCGGCATCCCGGAGCTTCTGCGCGCGGAGCACCTCGAGCCGCGACAGCGCCCGGATCCGCACCCGCACGCCGGATGGAAACGTGTAGTCCTCCTCCTCGCGTTGATCGGTGGTCAGCGCGTCGACGGTGGCGTATCCGTCATCATCCACAGTGGACATTGATTCCCCTTATCCCTTGCTATGCCTGCGTTGTCGGGACGAGCGCGCCCGACTTCTTGCCCTCGAAACTCCACGTCTGGTATCCGGCCACCGGCCGCGTAGTGACGAACTTCTTGACGAGCACGGAGAACGTGAGCAGCGGCTTACCGGTGCCCGTGCCCTCCGGCATGACGGTGATCGGCACGGTGGTGCCGAGCAGCGGAGGGATCAGTGCCACGGTGCCGGTGGCGCCGGCCTTGTAGATGCCACCCATGGTGAAGGTGCCGCGCAGGATGCCGCCCTCTGGCACCTCGTCGTCATCCTCGTACACCGTATTGTCGTGCTCGTCTGACTCGAGCGACAGCTCCGACGTGTTCGCGTCGATGATGTTGTCACCATCGACAGTGATCTTTGTGTGCCTGCCGTGCGTGTAGACCGTTGCCATGGTTACCTCATTAGGTGGACGTCGAAGATTGCCGCTAGGTACTCGTCGCCGGCGATGGTGTATTCATCGAAGTTTCCGAATGTCACCATCGGATCGTCCATGTGGACGTACACCCCGGAGTCGATCACCGACTTGATCGACCGCGTGCCGGTGATCGACGCATACGCGGCGAGCGCCTCATACGCGGAACGGGAGTGAACCTTGCCCAACACCACGACGATCTTGGCCGTCATCTCAGTGGCGCCCACCTCGCCGGTGGCCGGATCGTACGTCTGCGAGTAGGCGATCGGCTCCGTCGGCAACGTGACGAAGATGTGCGGAGGGTTCACCTTGCGCAGCTGTGGCCCGTACTTGTCGGCCGCGGTGATGCCCGGAATCGTGGCGCACCGTTCGGCGAGCTCCCCGATGGCGGCATCCACGTCCAGCCCCACGCCGGGGTTACGGACCACGACCGGGGTGGCCGCGGAGTCGCGCTGGCCGGCATCGTCGGTGGCCACCGCCAGCACCGCGTACAGCCCTGGCTCCGTGTAGGTGTGCTGCGCGGTGAGCACGCCGGCGCCGGTGAGCACCTCCACGCCGTCGCCCCAGTTCCATCGGATCGTCACGGTGGCCGGCGACTCGTCCGTCACGGCCACCGTTGCGGTCACCTCGAGCTCGTCAGCGTCCGCGGTGATCGAGTCGATCACCGGTGGCAGGTCCCCGCCGTGCCCCTCCACGTACACGATGTCGACGCCATAGAACGACGCGGTTGGCGTGTCGGGGAACGATCCCGGCGTGACATTGAATCGTCCAGCGGTGGACGTCACCAGCCCGTCAGCCGACGCGTTCGGATAGCTACCGGCCACCGCGCCGTAATAGCGCAGCGTGTTGTACGAGACGTCGATCACGTCGGATGCGTCGACGAGCAACGGCTCCGTGAGATCGTAGGTCGTCCAGCCAGCCGGCAGGGAAGCACCGATCGCGACGCTTGTCAGCAGGACGCCGCCGGAGCTCCAGATCCGACCGGTGCGCCCGACCACGCTTTCACTCAGACCGGACCACACTCGAATGCCGGTGATCGTGATATCGGCTGCCACCGAGTACCGCACCGCAAGCTCGTAGTCGATGCCCGGTTCATTCTCCTGCGTCGGGTCTGGCCCGTCCCATCCGTTAGCCACCGTTGCCCCGGATCAGGTTGAACAGCGCCGTGATGGTGGACGCACCCATCATGCCGGTGACCACGTACATCCACCGCTCGATCCGGGAGATCCGGCTCGAGTTGAGGTCGATCGCTTGCCAGATCCGCTCGAGCTCCGGCCGGCGCCGGTGCGACGCGCCCTGCACTCCGCTACTCATCGAACCCGCCGGGCGCGTTCGAAGGTGCGCACCATGACGGCCACGTCAGCGTCCACCTTCGCCAGCAGACGCAGCTCACTGCCGAGATCCGGCGAGCCGGCCACCCCGTACGGCGATTCGCGCCGGGCGAAGAACCTCGACGTCTGGAGCCGCGCGGCCGCCTCGATCCCGTCGGGCACCGCGGTCCAGCCCCACACGGCCGTCACGGTGAGCTCGTGGTCCGGCCATACCGGGATGACCGCCGAGTCGATATCGAGGATGAGCCGCTCGTACGGGCGGCCGCGTGCGGCCGCGTTGCGCGGCCACAGCCGGTACCCCGTGATCGGGTCGCCGTCGCCGTTCTCCACCGTCAGGCCGGTGACGTCCTGTACGTCATCGACGTCGACCACCCACCGGCCGCCGCTCGAGCGCGCCGGGTAGATCCGCTCCTCGGCCGCGGCCACCTTGCCGAACTGCCGGCCAGCCTCGCGATCGATCGCGCGGCTCGCCGCGCCGATCATGGTGGTGAGCAGCGCGTCATCATCGGTATACCCGGCAGTGATCTTCAGCTGATCGCGCATCTGCTGAAGAGTCACGTAGTCCGGCTCCCACGTCACGCGCTGCTCACCTCCCCTCTACCCCCGAGAACTGCTACTAGAACGTGCGCGTCTCGCGCTGCTCACGCCTGCGCCGGATCGGCTCCACCTGCTTCTCCAGCGCGTCGATCTCACGCTCGAGTTGCTGCCGCTCGTTCTCCTCTTGGATCTCTTTCTGGAGCGCGTCGCGACGCTGGCGCAGCGCCTCGAGCGAGCTACTCACCGGCGCGTCCGCACCGGCGCCCGAGGTGCTGGCCGGCGCGCTGGAGCCGGCGCGCACCGGCTCCGGGTTGACGTCCTTTGTCGTGGTTGCCACCGATACCTCCTAGGTAACCGAGTCGTACGTGACCTGCCGAACCCCGCCGATGTCGGAGTTGGCGAACGCCTTGTACCCCCAGATCGCGATGTCGATGAACGCCACCGGCGCGTACGATCCGTCGCCGGCCGTGCCGGCGAACTCGAGACGCTGAGGTGCGGTGGCCCACCCGTGGACGGTGGACGGATCGAACAGCCACGAGTTGTTGAGCGCGCCCGGCGTGGACGCCAGCGCCCACGACGGGACGGCCGTCACGCCCGACAGATCGAGCCGCATGAACCGCCGCTCCGCCTGACCGTTGGCGTTCATCGGGTTGATGATCGGGAACAGTCGCCGGCCGGTGGAATCCTCCGCGGCCACGAACGCCTTGAATAGCACTTGCTCCACGGCGAACATGGTGAAGTCGTACCCGCGGATGAACTGGAGTCCGGCGATCGCTTGGTCCCACGCGTCGGCCAGCGCGTCATCCACGACGGCCACGCCGAGCGCGATATCGGTGGCCGCGGTCAGCGTGTTGAGGAACGTTGCCGTTGCGGACTCGAGCCCCTCCCGGTAGCCCTTCACCATTTGGTTGTAGATCAGCGTCGACACGGCCGGGTTGCCGCCCATGTCGTACACCTCACGGGTGATGCTGGCCTTACCCGACAGCGCTGACGGGGTGACCGTCTGACCCGTCGTGGTGAAGTTGCCGGTGGTCGGCTCCACCCCTTCCGTGTGGTCGCCCACGAGCCCGGACGCCGAGTTGAACTTGGGGAAGGTGAACGGCTGAACCCCGTTCGGCGGCGTCCCCTTGTTGACCGACTCCCACAGCGGATACCGGTAGTCGCGCTCGTCGACGTACAGATCCGGACGCTGGACCGTCGGGTTCGCTTCGTTGATGTCGCCGGTCTCCACGGTGAACGCGTGGAACTCGTCGGCCAGCGCGGCGAGCACGCGCCGACCGGCCGGATCCCGACCTTCGAAGTCGCCGGAGCGCAGCATCGCCACGACGTCGGTGGAGAAGTCGTGCTGCTGGCCGGGCGCGAAGATGCGCCGGCGCCGGCTCGCGAACCGGTACGGCAACGGCTCCCGCACCGTCGCCGTACCGGCCTGCGCGGGCCCGGCCGGATCCAGGACGGCCGGGCCCGCGGCCGGCGCCGGCGTCGCCGGCTCGCCGGCGAGCAGCGCCCGTAGGCGCGTGAGCTCGTCGGCCGAGAATCCGTGTGCGGCCGCCGGCGCGGCCGGCGCGGCTGGTGCGGCCGCCGGCGCCGGCGCCGGCGCCGCGGGTGGCGCAGCTGCGCCGGCGCGGTTGAACATGTCGGATCCCTCTCCGGTACGTGATGCGGTGACAGCGGATACCCGCGCGCCGGTGAAGGCCGGCATCGCGGTCAGACTGATTTCGTTGAGCGTGGCGCGCTGGACGAGCCGCACGCCGGGATTCTCCGGATCGTCCACGGTGTCCGTCTCGTCGTCGAAGTCGACGCCGATCGATAGACCGTCCACGATCTGATCGTGCGCGTCGGCCAGCGCTTGATCCCGCTCCGGGCCGGTGCCCACCCGGAACCTGGAGTGCAGCCCCGGCGCGCCGTCCGTCAGCTCGAGCGCCACGCCGAGCGCCTCTCGCGGATCGTGGTCGCGGAGCAACTTGACGCGCGTCAGCTCCTCCGGCCACTCGAGGGAGCCCTGTGCGAACCGGTACCGCTGGCCGCCGTTCATCGCCACCTCGTCGTACGGCACGGCCAGCCCCGCGATCGAACGGGCAGCGATGTCCACCTCGAAACGTCGCGAGGCGAACCCGAAGGTCCGGGAGCCGTCCGCCGTGCGGTCAGCGGTGAACCCGGCGGCCGCGCGGCCGCGGCGCGCGGCGAGCTCGTCATCGCCGGCCGGCGTCGCCGGCGTGGTCGGCGGTAGCCCGATGGCCGGCGCCACCGGCGCGCCACCGGTCACCGGGAGCCCCTCCTCCTGCTGGACCTGCGCCACGTCCATAGCTCCCATTGCCACCGCCTGTGTGTAGACCGTCCAGCGCGTAACCGGATCGGCGCGCATGTAGTCGTCAAGATCAAAAGTACGCTCGTAGCCGCGCCGGCACACGTCACCCATGGACAGCCGTTGCGTGATCGCGAGCATGTACGCGGCCAGCACATCGTTGATCCGGTCACGGCGCCAGTCCTGCGCGTTGGCGTAGGTGCGGCTCGTCGTCGACACGCCGAGCGCCTCCGGGTCCAGGCCCACGCAGAGAGCCGTCTCGAGCGCCGCCTGTTGCTTGAGCTCCGGCAGTTTCATGTCGGCCGCCGTCGGAGCCGCGCCGGGGTTGTAGGCCAGCCACCGCGGCACGTACGCGGTGGAGCCGGCGCGGCGAGCCGCGCGCCAATCCTTGATCGCATCTGCGATCTCTTCGTCCGACTTCTCTTCTGCGCCGTCGGACGGGGTGAAGTGCTCCGTCGGTTGCGGATTGGCGGCGTACATGTCGGCCGCTTCCATGTACCGCACGGCCGTGCGCAGCGTCTTGCCGGCGAACTGGCAGAGTGCCGGGTTCGGCGAGTCGAACCGGATCACGTCGGCGGCCGACACCTCTTCGCCGTCGATGAAGACAACCTTGGTACCGGCCGGCAGTCCGGCCGGGGTGGCCGGGCGCCACGTCGCCGGAGGGTCCAGCGAGACGGATCCGGGTGCGAGCCGGCGCGCCTTCACCGGATACCGGTCGGAGCCGCGCTCGAGCACACGCCACCACGACACCGCATCGAACAAGAGGTCTTCGACCGTCAGCGACAGCGTGACCACGTTGGCCACGTTGGGATCGATTTGCTCGAGCAGCGGCGCACGCACGACGGTGTTACCGGGCCCGCGCTCCACGAGCGGAAGCGTCGCGATCGAGCACAGGAGGTTACGCGCCTTGAGCACGCCAGGGACGCGCTTGGCCTCATCGCGGGTGATCGTGGCCGAGCCGTGGAGCATCTCGCGCCACATGCGGTCGATCGGCATGGGCCCGGCCGCGAACCGGTGGGAGCTCACGCCGAGTCCTAGCCACACCCGCACCCGGTCGAAGATCCGCACGCCCGGAGTGTAACGACCGATCTTACGAGTCGACTACGACAAGACCACGACGCGCCAACGGTGGCGGAAGAGTGCGGGCCAGCTGGACGGCGCCGGCCGTCGCGTACACGGCGTCCACGTGCCCGTCGCCCGGCCGGGCGAACACCCACGCGTCACCGCGGGGGAGCCGCTCCGCGGCGTCCGTCTGAGCCTTGAGCAGCGGATCACCAGACTGCGCGATGCGGCCGGCGCCCACGAGCCCGGCCAGCGCCATGCACGACGCCGCCACCTCGCCGCGGATCGGCTCCACCTCGATCCCGGCCGGTGGCCACCCCGGCCGCTTGGCCATGTCCGCGGCGAGCTCCGCGGCCGGGCCGGTGGGGAACCATCCGAGCTTGCGCGGCCGCACCCGGCGAATGAGCGCCGGCAGGGTGCGCCGGAGCCGATCGACCGCGCCGATCCCGGACCACGCCTCGACGAGCTCCACGCGGGTGCGGCCGTCATCCATCACGGCGGCCGCGGCGAGCGTGGCGTGTTGGCCGTCGGGTGCCACGTCCAGGCAGCACGCGAGCCGGCCGCGCAGCTCGTCCATGGTGCCGACGTCCAGGCAGCGTTCCCACGCGGCCGGATCGATCGCGGGGTTGAGGGTGCCCACCGTGATGCACATGTGCTCCGTCTTGAATCCGGCGAGCCGCTCGCCGCCGGCGAGCACCGCCGCACGTGCCTTCGCCCGCAGCGCCGTGATCGAGACTCGAGGCGACGGGTTGGCCAGCCGGAGCGCCCCCTCGTCCAGCGGATCGGCATTCGCCGGCGCCGTCCAGAGAAACGCGCCGAGATCGTCAGTCTCGCCGGCGCGCGCTTCCGCCAGCAAATCGTTGAGCACGACGGAGTGCGGGCCCCCGGCGTTGGACAGCGCCCACGCCTGCCCACCCTGGACCGCCACCATCGCACCGGTGGCCGCATTCCACGAGTCGTACGACCGGTGCTCCCGTAGCTCGTCCATGATGAGCCGCGCGATCGTCAGCGACCGGCCACCCTTCACCGTCGCCGGCGCCACCTTGTACCGACTGCCGGTGTACGTCCAGCAGTAGGTTGCGTCGTTGGCCGTGCGCGTCCACCGCGGCGGGTAGGCGCCGGCGAGCAGCGGCGAACGCTCCACGAGCGCGACCATCTTCGACCACGACTCGCGCGCATAGTCCAGGTTCGTCGACGTGCCGAGCACCATGGCCACGCACTCCACGAACAGCCAGTACGCGGCCAGCACCACGAGACACTCCGTCTTGCCGTTCTGCCGCGCGACGAGCACGAGCACCGTGGCGAAGCGCGGCGAGCCGTCCGGCCGGAGCTCGCACGCGTGGATCAGCAGCCATTGCTGCCACGGATCGAGGCGCCGTCCTAGGAAGCGCCACGCGAAGTCGATGACGTCATAGCCGTACGACGTGTCCGGCGTCAGCTCACGTAGCGGCCGGGTGAACTCCCGCGGCTCGATCAGGCCGGGTGCGTGCTCGAGCTCGAGCAGCGGCGAGCTCATCAGTCTCCACCTCCCCGGCGGCCGGGCCGGCGCCGGCCGGCGCGCGCCGACCGGCCGGGGTGGCGCCCAGCTCCCGGAGCGCAGCCTGGAGCCGCGGCCCCAGCTTGTGGTATGCGTCGACTCCCCGACCGGCCGCCGTCTCCGTATCGAGTAACCGAGCGTATTCGCGGATCAGCTGACGAAGCATGGAATCACCCGGATGAATCGGGGTGGATCGGAGAGTTTCCGTCACACTCCGTTGCATTCGTCCGTCTGTCGGCCGGGCCATGCCTACCAGCCGCCGGGGAGAGAGCGGACCAGTCGGCGGGTGGCCGCCGGGGTACCCCACCGGGAAAACCAGCCCTGTACGCACGCACTGACATTGATGCTCGTCACTATCACCACGCCGTCCTAGGTTGCGGTTCCGGATCCGACGCGCGCGCCGTCGGGTCACCCAGCTTGAGGTTGCACGGCTGACACGCCGGCTCGAGGTGGCGCACGTCGTCACCCGCACGCCAGCCCCGCACGTGATGTACCTCGGTCGCACGCACGGTGCAGATACCTGGCACCTTGAGCGTGCATTGCTGGCCCTTGAGTGCGAACACCAACGGGCGCACCCGGTAGCGCCACCGCCGGGTGCTCCCGTTGCGTCGCCTCACTCACACAGCTTAGAAACGATCCCGAGCAGTGTGATGATCGCTCCGAGCTCGAGCAGCGCGCACGCGCCACGCCACATGATCTCCTGCCTCAGCGTGTGCATACGCATACGCATACGCATCCGCACGTGCGTCACGGGACGAACCCTCCCGAGTGCAACACGCACCATGTACAGCCGATCATGACCACGACGAGCGCCGCGGCCGCGAGCAGCGTGCGACCGGTGCTCACTCATCCTCGATCAAGGTCAGCTTGCGACGCTGGCCGAGCACGGTGCAGTCAGCGATGACCTCCTGCCCGTGCCTGTGCTTCTCCACGAGCGTCTTGGAGAGCGTGCGCGTGATCGTCACGGTGTACGTGGCCACCCGGCGGCCGCCCACCGTGAGCTCGCCACCGTCGTCGCCCGCCTGCGCGGCCAGGGTCGCCTCATGCTTCTTGATCTTGAGGTTGAGCTCGTCACGCTCCGCGCGGAGCTTGCGGAGCTCCCGGATGGCGTGCTGGCCGCGCCGATCGAGCGCGACTGACTTAGGTGCCTGGACAACCATCGATGATCCCCTATCACTGGTGATTACTAAGAGTAACTAATAGATGCGCGTGTGCGCGCGCGCGCGCGCATGTGTGTGTACGAGCCGGTTGTTGCGTAGCTGCCCCCTTGATCATCTATGCCGTTATCCCTGCTCAAAGAGCCTGTCTTGCTCGAAAACTTGAGTTGCCCCCTCGCTTGGGGGCAGCTCGTCATCGGTGAGATCAACGATGATCGAGTCTGCGTTTAGCCGGATGCCGCGCACGCCCCGTGTCCCCTTGATCTTGGCCTCACGCACGCCGGCGACCTGCCGGAGCCGCTCATAGAACGTCGCTGCGCTGATGGCCCGGCCGCCGGGGTTCTGCGCGTTGTCCCATGTACGGAAGGCCCGGAGCAGCACCTCGCGCGGATACCACGACGAGCCGTCGTAATAGGCGTCGTCGTCGATCCACCCGAGCAGTTTGTTATTGCGCCGGGCGAACTCGAGGTGAGCCGCGGTGGCCGATGAGCCGTGCGCGAACTCTCCGCGGCTCATGAGCTCCCGCAGCGCCAGCACCGCACGTACCGCGATCGCTCGCAGCGACTCCGGCTCGCACAGCACATCCTTGATCGTCGGATCCGGTTTCGCCGGCCGGTTAGGGAAGTTGACGATCTCCCATCGGCGTAGCCACCCATGCGACGTGTCGGCCGCCGTCGGGATGGCGTTGGCCGAGAACAGCGCCTTACCGAACCACTCGTAGTCGAAGGGCTGGCCGTACTTGCGCTGCGCCCGGATCTCATCCTCGCCGGCCAATTTCTTGATCAGCCCGGTCTTTTCGATGAACGTGGTATCGATGTCACCGCATATGTTCGCGAGCCGTCCATAGAGATCAGCCGATGCGAACTGATCATCGGTGAACTCATTCAGCGCCACCGCCGACACATTCGGACGCCCCAATATGGCCTTGATAACGGCCATCAGCACGCCCTTACCGTTACCCCCTCCACCCGTGAAGAGGAACATGCGCTGGAGCGGATTACCGGACATCATCAGGTATCCGAGGATCTCCCACACTCGATCTCTGTCATCCGCGGCCACCGATTGCTCAAGGAACTCGTCGAACTTGTCACATGAGCTCGAGCCCGGATCCCAGTCGATCGCAAGCTGCGCGGTAGATCCGTGCGTCGGATCATGTATCACGGAGCACGGAAGCGACTCCGTACGCCAGTCCACCATCGTGTTGCGGAAGTTGATCAG
>Ga0111539_10004932_pt1 | contig 17362 bp, 13 predicted proteins | sample RhiMethybrSRZTD1_FD_79667 | JGI IMG/M metagenome (GOLD analysis project Ga0111539, IMG submission 79667) | Populus rhizosphere microbial communities from Tennessee, USA - Rhizosphere MetaG P. TD hybrid SRZTD1 (version 2) (version 2) | ecosystem: Host-associated > Plants > Roots > Rhizosphere >... | reverse complement strand
GCCGGCGTGGCGCGCGGATATTTGAAACGGAGTGACCTGACATCCGATCGATTCATCCCCGATCAATTTAGTCGAGAGCCAGGAGCCAGGCTGTATCGAACGGGTGACCTGGCGCGGTATCTCGCGGATGGCCGGACGGAGTATCTCGGCCGAATTGATCATCAGGTGAAGATTCGGGGCTATCGGATCGAGCTGGGAGAGATCGCAGCAACAATCAGTGAGCATGCTGCAATAGAGCAGGCGGTCGTCATTGCGAGAGAGGATGAGCCGGGAATGAAGCGGCTGGTCGGATATTATGTCGCTAACCGGCCGGTAACCAACCAACAGATAAGGGAGTATTTGCAAGCAAGACTGCCCGACTACATGGCGCCTGGGTCTTTTGTACAGATGGAAAAGATACCGCTAACCCCCAACGGCAAGATCGATCGACGGGCCTTGCCGAAGCCGGAACCGAGTGGAGAAAGCGCTCGATATGTTGGGCCGCGCACGGCGGTGGAGGAGATCTTATGCAGCATATGGAAGAGAGTCTTAAAGACCGGAAATGTTTCGATCCTCGATAATTTCTTCGCATTAGGGGCAGATTCGCTCCGAGTGATGGAAGCAGTATCCCTCGCCAGGGATGCTGGACTGCAGTTGACGACCAGACAGTTTTTTGAGTCTCAGACTGTGAGCGAATTGGCTCAATTATCCCAGAGGTCGGAGGAAGACGGTTATGAAACCAGTGAGGCGTTACTTGTACCTGCTCGGATCAATGGTTCAAAACCGCCGCTTTTTCTCGTGCATCCTGCCGGTGGCGGTGTCGATTTTCTCTGGCCGATCGCTCATCATCTGGAACCGGACCAGCCTTTCTATGGATTCCGCTTTAAAGGGTTGAGCCGTACCGAAATTTATAAACCCGAGTTAGAAGAGGTTGCCGCCGACTATCTTGCTCTTATGAAGGCGGTTCAACCGCGGGGGCCTCATCTGATCGGGGGACTGTCGCTTGGAGTCTATATTGCGTTTGAGATGGCTCGACAACTGCAAAATCGTGGCGAAGCCGTCTCCCTGCTAGCGATGATCGACTCCGGGCCTTCCGGCATCGAAGGGCTGCGAGATAGCGTGCCGGGGTTCCCAATAGACCTTGCAAACCAGTACGCCGTTGATATTTCACGGGAGGAGATTATCGCAATTGATCCGGATATGCGTCTGGATTATGTTCTGAAAAAGATAAAATCGGCAACCTCAGATTATGACTACTCCCAGATCGCCAGGATTGCTCCCGCCTGGTATGGTCACTTGTGGTCCGCGGAACGGTATCTGTCTAAAGCATTGGCAGACCCCCAGTCATATCTCTATACAGGTAAAATCACTTTATTCAAAACGCCAGGCGATGCCGACAACTCAATGGGATGGTCGGCGATGAGCTCGCAAGATGTCGACATTAATATCTTGCCCGGATCACACGGAACTTTACTAAAGGAACCTTACGTGGGTTCACTTGCACGTATGTTGACCAAAGCCATCTTGAAGTCTGAACAGACGCCGCTCGAAACCATTTCTTCTTAGACTGCCGACAGGCGATCACTCGCACTCCAGCTAATTCAAAACGTATTAAAAGCCATTCTCCCGAAAGGAGAGCTATAAAGATGGATCGTTACGAACAAGTCCGATTCTCTACGCTTGAGAACGAAATACCTCTCGTTGCCCAACCGGATACAGCCGGCATAAAACTGACCGACTGGATAAGATCAAACAAGACGCTAATCGATGATCGGCTGGAAAAATGCGGTGCGATTCTCTTTCGCGGATTTGAGATAGCAGATCAACAGGCCTTCGCAGAGGTAGTCGAAGCCATCTCGCCCAGGCTTCTGCAGTATATCTACAGTTCAACCCCACGGACTCAGGTTGGAGATCGGATCTACACTGCGACAGAGTATCCGGCGAATCAGACGATTCCCCTTCACAACGAATCTTCATATCAACGGAGTTGGCCGCTGCGTCTGATGTTCTTCTGCCTCCAACCAGCTGAAAAAGGGGGCGAGACTCCCCTCGCCGACAGCCTGAAGGTCACAAACCGGATCGATCCGGCCATTCAGCAGAAATTCCTTGAGCGGGAGGTCATGTACGTCAGGAATTATGAGCCGGGTATGGACCTGAGTTGGCAGAGAGTATTTCAAACGACCGATAAACGTGAGGTCGAACGGTTCTGCCATGAGAATGAGATTGAATGGGAATGGAAAACAATCGATTCGCTTCGCACGCGGCAGGTATGTCAGTCCATGGCTCGACACTGGACCCGAGGCGAGCGGATCTGGTTTAACCAGGCTCACCTCTTTCACATCTCCAGTCTCGGCGAACGTACACGCGAAGCTCTGCTGGAGATTTATCGTGAAGAGGATCTTCCGCGCAACGCATATTATGGCGATGGCTCCCGGATTGAAGACGGCGCACTGGAAACGATCCGCGCAGCCTATCTTGCCGAAACAGTGACCTTTACTTGGAAGGCAAATGATGTATTGTTACTCGACAATATGCTCGTATGTCACGGGCGGACTCCTTTCAAGGGAATGCGGAAGGTTCTGGCTGCCATGACCGATGAGTACAGAATGAATTGAAGTGAGCTGCTTAACTCAGGGAGGACATACCATGTTCCAGCTAAATCTGAAGCACGCGATGAGGTCGCTCTTAAAAAACCGCGGTTTTGCCGTCGCGGTGATCGTAACTTTTGCAGTGACCATCGGCGTTAATACGACGATCTTCTCTCTTCGGGACGCCATCCTTGAAAGGACCATCCAGGTCCCCGATGCCGAGAATCTGGTGGCGATCTACGGCACGGTGAAAGGCGAAGCTGCCAACAGCCTGTTTGCTCGCAGTGACTATATTTATTTCAAGGAACACCTCAAAGGTGTTTCTGAGCTGGCCGCACATTACTCGACTTCTGCAATGACCCTGTCCGTAGATAATAAGTCTTCACAGCCGATTCTCGGCAGCGCCGTTTCTGCGAACTTCTTCCCCATGCTTGGGCTGCGCCCAGCGGTCGGCCGCTTCTTCTTGCCCGAGGAAGATGTCGTCGACGGCCGAGATGTAGTTGCGGTATTAAGCTATGCGCTTTGGACGATGGAATTTGGCGCGGACCCGAGTATTGTCGGGAAACAAATCAAACTGAATGGAACGAGCTTCACTATCATCGGCGTAGCTCCGGCGAACTTCCGCGGGATTGTTGCGGCCGGGGCTCCGAATGATGTATGGGTCCCATTAGCCATGTCCTCAGTCGCATATACTTTCTGTAACAGTCAAGAGCCGGACTGTAGCTTTCTGGATCTCGTCGGTCGCCTCGCGAAAGGGAATTCCGTCAAGCAACTTCAGGCTGAAGTGAACGTGGTGGACCGGCAAATGGACGATCTGAAAGCGGCATCGACCGGGCAACCTAATTCGGGCGATCGGGTACCTGTGATTGTTATGCCGCAGCGGGGGGTCGGAGCCTTACACCGCTCCCAGCTAACGCATTTACTAGACTTGCTCACGAACGCCGCTTTCGTCCTCTTATTAATCGCATGCGTGAATGTGTCAGGCCTCTTCCTCGTTCAAATGGTGGTGCGAACGAAGGAGATGGCAATGCGGCTTGCCTTAGGCTCAAATCAAAGGCAATTATACTTTCAAATGCTGACAGAGGCGGGTCTCCTAAGCCTTCTTGGTGGAATCGGAGGACTGCTGATGGCATTTTGGCTGAGCAGCGCGCTCTCAAAGTTTCCACTCCTTGACGTTCCCAACTACTACAGCGAAATGCGCGTCGATACCTCTCTTATCCTTTTCACGATTGCGCTGGGTGCGATGTGCGCCATTATCGCCACAATCGTTCCTGCAATCCGGCTGTCTCGCTTTGATCTCCTTGGTTCGTTAAAGGAGCAGCACTCGGGAGGAGGCTTGAAAACCTCCAGGACCCATGATGCGCTCATCGTTGCCCAAGTGGCTCTCTCTTTGACCTTGGTTGCGGGGGGCGGACTCCTGGTGATAAGCCTGCGAACGATTTTAAGTGGGCCGGGGTTCGATCCTAGCCGCCTGGCGTTTTTCAGAGTGACGCCGCGACTGATCGAATACTCCCCCGAAAAATCGGCGGCTCTACAGCGAGAAATCCTGGCGCGCTTGTCCGCACTTCCCGGGGTAGAGTCTGTCAGCATGGGGCAGTATCTGCCTTGGTGGCCAACCGCGACTCGAGCCGTGTCATTGCCGGGCAAAATGCCTTTGCGCAATGAGGATAAGTTTCGGGTAGAAATGGACCTCATCGCGCCGAAGTATTTAAGTACTTTACAGATTCCACTGGTTTCCGGCCGTGAATTCAATGCAGCTGACCGCAAAGGAACCCCGAAGGTGGTTATTATCAACGAAACGCTCGCAGGTCTTATGTTTCCTAACTCGAATGCGGTCGGCAATTCTCTTGTCATCGGTGGTCCTGAGCCTGTCGAACATACTGTCATCGGCGTCTCGAAGGATGCGAAATATCATCTGGCATCAGTGAAATCTGCGCCTTACTTCTATCTTCCGTATTGGCAATACAATGATGGGTTGGATGCCCGTTTCTGCATCAGAACAGCCAGCGACCCAACGGCGATAATGCCGGCTATTCGACGTGAGATCCAGAATATTGACGCGGAAACGCCCATGACCAAGATAGTGACAATGGAACAAGGATTAAAGGGGTGGTTCTCGGCCGTATATTTGTCCAATCGCGTTCTTCTCTCGGCGAGCGCCATCGCCTGCTTCCTGAGCATGTTGGGAGTATACAGCTTGATTGCCTTCTCTGTAGTTAAGCGCCATCGAGAGATCGGGATTCGCATCGCCCTTGGCGCAACGCGACGACAAATCCTGAGGTTGATGATTCAACGGGGCGTCGTGCTTGCCGCAATCGGATCCGTTCTAGGAATAGGTCTAGCTATAACTGGCTTGCGGATCTTTAACTCATTGCTTTACGGCGTAAAACCAGCCAACCCTATAGTATTGATTACCGCCACAATTGTGCTTATGTCAGTCTCGCTTATTGCCGGATATTTCCCTGCGCGACGGGCTACAAACATCGACCCGATCAAGGTGATTCGAGACGAATAAACGCCACCCACTCAATCAATCGAATCATTTCCAACAGCCAAGAAGACCGGTTCTTCAACCGGTCTTGGGTTAAAGGAATCTCTCATGTCGTTTTGCGGCGCCCTGGAACAATAAACTAGCAACGCGCGATGTCCGACGAACTTCACTTTGTCGTTGGTTTTGGCGGAGCCCCCCATCCCTGAGCAACGACAAACCGGAGTTTTTCGGCCATTTTCCGCGAGAGGAATTCAATGGAAGAAAAAGTTTACCTGAAGGCTAACGTGATCGCCGAGCCGCTGGTCAATAGCTGGTATGCATGGCCATATCTGATTCCACCCCATACGGCCGCGATGTATATGGCGAACTGGCATATGAAAATCATGGAATCCTTCGTGAGTAACCCACAAGTCCATGTCTCCGCTCTGAAAAGACCGGAGATGATCGGAGGGCCGTTTATGGATTGCCCACCGAATAGGATACCTGCCGTTACCGAACTGATCCGGCGCTTAAAGAAGGATCAGGACTCAATGATGAGATTGGCCTCGGCCATCAGGGAGCTCGATCAAAAATTACTGCGAGAGGCCCGAGGCTATTCACTTGAATCCGCTTATCGGGAGGTTCCTGAGATCCTCAAAGGCTATGTCGAACTGGTCTATGATCTCAACAACCAGCCTTCCGTCCGCTTCATCGATGGGATGCTATACAATAGCCCTTTTTATGATCCTTCCTTACAAGAGATCGAGTTGTCACTGAGTAATGATGACGATCGATCATTTGTTTTCAGCACCCCGAGATTGTGTGACACGGGACGACTGCGCATGAATCTACCTTTCAGCTACCATGGGTTCGATGAATTATTTAAGATGAAACAACAGGCAAGGCCGCTCGCCGAAATTATGGAGATTCTCGATGTCGATAAAGAGGGCAAAGATCTCTTTTCAACTTTCTTTACTCAACAGGCGCCGCGAAATTGCTTGAAGTATTCCGGCGAAGGCGTCAGGCTTCGCTACTTTGGTCACGCCTGCCTCTTGTTTGAAACGAAAAGTATCGCCATATTGTGCGATCCGCTCATCAGCTACCAGCATAACTCGGAGATCTTTCGCTATGTCTACGCCGATCTGCCGGATGTCATCGATTATGTGTTGATTACGCATAATCACCAGGATCATTGTATGTTTGAGACGCTGCTCCAACTGCGACATAAAATCAAAACGCTGATCATTCCCAGGAGCGCCGGAGGAACACTGGTAGACCCATCCCTGAAGTTGATACTGAAAAGCATTGGATTCAATCAGGTATACGAAATCGATGAGATGGAAACTCTCGACATCGAGGGAGGGAGCATAACAGGGGTTCCGTTTCTCGGCGAGCATGCAGACCTGGCGATAAGAACGAAGATGGCCTATTTGATTCGCATGAATGACCGCGGGTTCATCTGCGCGGCAGATTCAAATAATTTGGAGCCTATGCTCTATGAGCATTTAACCTGCTATATCCGGGACATCACTGCTCTCTTTCTGGGTATGGAGTGCGTTGGAGGGCCGTTAAGCTGGTTGTATGGCCCGCTACTGACCGGATCGATCTCTCGCAGTCATGACCAGTCGAGAAGATTTAACGGCTCCGATTACGCCAGGGCGATAGAGCTGGTCGAGAGGCTGAAGCCAGAGCAGGTCTACGTTTATGCGATGGGGCAAGAACCCTGGTTGTCCTTTTTGACTTCGATCAACTACACGGAAAAATCCCCACAGATTATCGAATCCGATAAACTGATCAAGGAGTGTAATCGACGCGGATTAATCTCCGAACAGCTGCTTTATCACAAGGAAATAATTCTGTGACTTGAGAAACTGGACCGGCGATCGTCTGATACGATCGCGCATGGAGTCCTACTTCGGGAGTCGACGGCTCCTCTCCGCCGCAGCCTTCCACCATCGACTAAAGCACATGAAACTGATCTACTTCATCGCGAGACGCTCGAGAGCTACACTCTTGTGGGCCGTCATTTCAGGAATCCTCAGCGGGATCTGCGCGTCCGGACTTCTCGGAGTCATCAACCTCGCGCTGAACGAAAATCAGGGCTTATCGACGAAACTTATTACCGGCTTTGTATTACTGGCCGCAGCGGTTCCGATAGCGCGCATCACGTCGGAAATACTGCTGACCCGCCTTGGTCAGAATGCTTTGCTGAATCTGCGGATGGAAATGAGCGGGTTGATTCTCAGTCAACCTCTTCGTCGTATGGAAGAGTTGGGCTCACACCGCATCCTGGGAGTCCTGCTCGAGGATCTTCCGAGCATCACCGGCCTTTTGTCCGTAATCCCGCTGTTCTGTATAAATTCCGCAGTGGTCCTCGCATGCCTGGGTTATATGAGCTGGTTGTCGCTGAAGCTTTTCGTCATCATGTTAACGTTCATGCTGGTAGGAATCACAACTTATCTGCTGCCGTTAAGAATGGCGGTAGGAAAATTCAGAGCGGTGCGGGAAGAATACGACAATCTTCAAAAACAATTTAATGCGCTGATCGGTGGGGCGAAGGAACTGAAACTACATCGTGAACGACGAACGGCGTTTCTTGAGGGGGTGTTGGCCCGGAGCGCCGAAAGGATCAGGATTGACAATATTGCAGGTTCCAATATCTATACCGCCGCGGCAAGCTGGGGTCAATTATTAGCCTTTGTCGTCATTGGGCTCCTGATCGTCGTCAATGCGCGCTCGACCGGCGGCCATCAGGCGATAACAGGATTTGCTCTCTGTCTTCTTTATCTGGTCGGTCCTTTGCAAATGATTATGAATACGACCCCGCAGATCGGCCGCGCGAAGATCGCCATAGAAAATATCGATAAACTGGACCTCGATCTGAGGCAAACGGTTGAAGCGGGTTGCGGGAATCCCTCCTTCAAGACCAACGCAGAGAAAGGGCGGATCGATTTTGTTGAGGTGACCTATCGATACCACGGTGAGGATGGCAAGGAGTTTGAGCTCGGACCGATAAACCTCAGCTTCGAGCCCGGTGAAATCGTCGTGCTCGCAGGCGGCAACGGAAGCGGAAAGACCACCTTGGCAAAATTGTTGTGCGGGCTTTACCTTCCTCATTCGGGGACGATTCGATTTCAAGGTCGGGAGATCACTGCGGATATCATCGATGACTACCGGCAACATTTTTCCACGGTCTTTTCGGATTTCCATCTCTTCGAAATGCTCTTAGGCCTGGGCGGCTGCGGAATTGACGATAGGGCAAGAGAATATCTGACGGACTTGGGCTTGGGTCTGAAAGTTTCGATTGTGAATGGAAAATTCTCGACCCTCAACCTTTCTCAAGGCCAGCGCAAACGCCTCGCTTTGCTGGTCGCCTATCTTGAAGACCGACCGATTTACCTGTTTGACGAATGGGCTGCGGATCAGGATCCCCGCTTCAAAGAAACCTTTTATCGCCGTTTATTGCCGGACCTGAAGGAGAGAGGAAAGACAATCATACTCGTCAGCCACGATGATCGATTCTATGATGTCGGCGACCGCATCATCACCCTGGATTCTGGCCTGGTAACATCCGAAATGCGGCAAAGCGTGGTCCTCGGCGCCGTTTCTTCATCGACCGGATTCAGGCACGACGCTTCGTGATAATTATCGAGAGGGATTACAAAGGAGTATGCTTCGAACAAACTCCTGGCTGGTCGGTTTTGGCGACAGTGAACGAGCCAGCTTAAGATTGTTCTGCTTTCCGTATGCCGGCGGCGGAGCTTTGGTTTATCGCGATTGGCATAGAATTCTCCCCGCGAGTATCGGGGTGTACGCTGCGCAACTTCCAGGACGTGGCGATCGATTGGCAGAGGCCCCTTACATCGATCTGCCGGCGTTGATCGAGCCTCTGACCGAAGCAATCCGATCACATTTGGATAAACCTTTCGCCTTTTTTGGCCATAGTATGGGGGCGTTGATCGCCTTTGAATTAGCCCGCAAATTGCGATATGAATATGGCATAGAGCCGGCCCATCTTCTGGTCTCAGGTCGCCGCGCTCCACAGCTCGCCGAGTCAGACTCCGTTACCTATAACCTCGACGACGCCGAGTTCATTGAAGAACTGCGTCTGCTAAACGGCACGCCCAAGGCGATACTGGAAAACCCGGAATTGATGCAAATGCTGGGACCGGCGCTCCGCGCCGATTTTCAGATCTGCGAGACGTATGTTTACACGGACTCACCTCCCTTACGCTGCCCGATTACCGTTTTTGGAGGATTGCAGGACAACGGGGTAACACGTGAGTATCTACAGCCCTGGCGAAATAACACAAGCGGCTCTTTCAAGCTAAAGTTGTTACCAGGCGACCATTTCTTCTTACATTCTTCCGAAGCGCTCCTTCTTCGCCTTATCGCGCATGAGTTGCATCAGCACATAGCCTGAATGGAAACGACAAACGTCGGAACCGGTCGAGCCATAGGGATCATAAGGAAACATGGGACATCGTACGCGCTTAGCGGATGTGCGGCGGGCTGTGGGCCGGGGGCTCCCGCCGCTAAAACTCTGGGTTTTCAACGGGCTTTCTCGGGAAGTCCGCGGCGAATTGTCAGCCCGCCGTACATTTAACTGCAGTCCGTTCCAAGGAGGGACAGGAAATGAGTGATTTGGAATTGATCGAGGCCGTCAAAGCAAATGATTATGAAACCGCAGTGAAGTTGATCGAAAAAGGAGTCGACGTCAATCAACAGGATCAACAAGGATGGGCCCCTCTCAATTTTGCCGCAGGAAAAGGAAGCATATCGCTGGTTCAATTGTTAGTCGAGAAAGGCGCCGACCTATTCAGAACTGGCCGGGATCAGAGGACACCCTACATGATCGCCCTGGCCGCCGGTCGAGTGGAGGTAGCGAAATATTTACGGACAGCGGCGGAGGCCTGTGGCGGTAAAAAGACGGAAGGATGTCAGCTTAAGTATTGCAAAGGGTACCGGTTGGGTAGTTTAAGGAAATATCCTGATTGGAATGCGGGCCGCGCCGTTCGCGAGCAAAATAATCAGGACACCGAAAGAACGGATCGACTCAGCCAGAGTAACAACCTGACGGAAGATGGCCCTTTGAGTGATGACAAGGTGGTTTTCATTCACCAAGATTATTCGGTAACGGAGTCTATCTGGCACAACGAGAATGTCTTATTCGTCGGCGCTGATTCCGCATGGAAGGAATTTTGCACAGAGTTCCTGAAATTCAAGGTTCCTGACGATCTTGATATGATCGTTCCCAATCAGAGCCGCAGTTAACATCAAAATCGGAATCAATGAAGAACACACATTACGAACATCAGCCTCTCCCGAATTACGGGGGAAAGACATTGAAGTCGATTAAACATCTGCTTTCTCTTGCCGATTTGGGAGCGACCGATCTTTCTCGTCTGGTGGACCGCTCCGTCCGATTTGCCTGCAGTCGCGGCATCGGGTGGACGCCGGTCTTAGGAAAAATCGTCGGCGTCTACTTTCGTGTGCCTTCGACTCGGACGCGCAGCTCGTTTACCGTCGGAGCGCTCCGTCTGGGCGCCCAAACGGTGACCTACGGCCCCAACGATCTGCAGATAGCCACCGGTGAAACTCTCGAAGACACAGGGCGGGTGTTATCAGGTTACCTGGACGCGCTCGTCATCCGCACCAACAATGGCATTGCCGAGATGAGGGAGATAGCCAAACAGCATGAAATGGCCGTGATCAATGCCATGAGCGACAACGAACATCCGACGCAAGCCATTGCCGATCTCTCGACGCTTAAAGAGAGATTCGGCCTGTTGAGCGGGATTCATCTGCTCTATCTCGGCGAAGGCAATAATACGGCTGCCGCACTGGCGCTCGCAGTTTCCCAGACTCCCGGAATGAAGGCGACTTTCGTTACTCCGGAAGGGTATGGCCTCCCGGAGCCGGTGATCGACCAGGCGCAGCAATTGGCCGGACGGTGCGGCGGAACAATCGAGCACCGTCACAACATTGAAGAGTTGCCCAGAAACGTCGATGCGGTCTACGCCACCCGCTGGCGAACCATGGGAGCGCATCATTCTGATCCGCACTGGATCGATAAGTTCCGGCCTTTTTGTATTACTCCCCAGATAATGGCGAAGGTTTCCAAAGCTCACAGCACCGTCTTCCTTCATGATTTGCCCGCAGTGCGAGGAGAAGACGTCCATCCGGAAGTGCTGAACGGCCCGCAATGCCTCGCCTGGAGACAGGCGCGTCATAAGCTGTTCAGCGCCATGGCCGTCCTTGAATGGTGCCTGGGAGAATGAAGCGCGGCGCATTGGCGCCCCGTCATCTTGGAACCGATTGACTCCGGTTCAAGCTCCGAGTCGGCAGGAGGTAACCAACATGAATGAGGGAATCTTATCCACAATCGGTAACACGCCGTTGATCAAATTGTCCCGCATTTTTAAGGGCAGTCAATTCGAATTATTCGCCAAAATGGAGAGCTTAAATCCGGGCGGCAGCGCCAAAGACAGACCGGCATTGAATATTCTCAAATCAGCCATGGCGGAAGGAAAGATCGGACCGGATACCGTAATTATCGAGTCGAGCTCGGGCAACTTGGGGATCGGCCTGGCTCAAGTATGCCGTTATTACGGGCTGCGGTTCATTTGCGTCGTAGATCCGAAAACGACGCCACAAAATATTCAGATTATCAAGGCCTATGCAGCCGAGATCGATATGGTTTCTGAGCCGGATCCCATAACCGGAGAATTTTTACAGGCGCGGATCCATCGCGTCAAAGCTCTCCAGCAGAACATTAAGGACAGTTTCTGGCCCAACCAATACGCGAACTTCGCCAATGTCGAGGCGCATTACTCCACGACCATGCCCGAGATCGTTGCAGCGTTGAACGGGAAACTGGACTATCTGTTCTGTGCGACGAGTAGCTGCGGCACAGTAAGAGGCTGTTCCGAGTATGCGCGCGATCATACGATCAACGCGAAAATTGTGGCGGTGGATGCTGTCGGCAGCGTCATCTTCGGAGACAAACCAGGTAAACGGCTGATTCCTGGTCACGGCGCCAGCAGGCGCCCCGAACTTTTCACGCCCGAGATGGCCGAAGAGTGCATTCGGGTAACGGATCTGGATTGTGTAATCGGTTGCCGCCGATTGTTGCACAGGGAGGCCATTCTTGCGGGTGGGTCATCAGGTGGAGTGTTGATGGCAATCGACAAATTCAAGCACCGGATCCAACCCGGGGCCGTATGCGTCGCGATGCTTCATGATCGCGGAGAACGGTACCTGGGTACAATCTATTCGGACGATTGGGTCCGAGAACATTTCGGCGACGTGTTCAAGTTTTGGTCGGATAAAGCGGTGGAAGAATTGCAGCGAGCAATGATCTCATGACGCTTAGACATTGCTTTACTTCATTACGATTTCCAACCGTCGGAAATTGTGAGTTGTTTATTCACGCTTCCCTCCGACGGGGAGCATATCACTAGGAGGTAGATTAAGTATGAGTTGGCATGACCCGGATAAGGAAGACACTACTATTTATCGAGTGGTCGTAAATCACGAAGAGCAGTACTCGATCTGGCCGGAATATAAGGAGATCCCGCTGGGTTGGAAAGATGTCGGAGTGATCGGTCCGAAAGCCGACTGCTTGGCCCATATCAAGGAAGTATGGACCGATATGAGGCCCCTCAGTCTCAGGAAGAAAATGGAAGAGATGGCTAAAAATCCACCTCCCCCGCCTCCACGGCCTGACCCTAACAGGCCGAAGGAAAAGAGCCTGGTCGACCGACTTTGTGAAGGCGATCACCCGGTTGAAGCCGGATTGCGCCCGGAAAAGACAGTCAAGCTTTTCAAGGAGGCAATCGATCGAGATTATGTCCATATCAAATTCACAACAACAAGAGGCGGTACGGAGTTGGGAGTGAGATTGGATCGTGAGGTTTGCGATTTCAGCAAGGCTGATTTTGAGAACGGAGTCGGAACGGTTCACGTCGAAGGAGGGCTCACCTTGGATTATGTGAAGGTCAAGTGTATTGCCGATATAGACCTATCGACTCTGGAAGGGACCGGTCATTTAGTCAAAGTTGTAGCTTCCGCTTCGAATTCGAGCGACGGCGCATCGTCATAGCCCCATTCCAGGGAGCGCCTCATGTTGCGTTACAGCGCTCGGAAACGAAAATAATGACGAACGGGCGCTGGCCTATTCCACCGTGGACCAGACTAACGCCCGTTCCACATTTTTTGAGGAGCCTTCATGTAGCGTTACGACGCCCTAAAACGATGAAAATCCCCCTGGGAGCGCATGCATCCTTGCCTGCCTGCTTCGTTCAGTCAGCCCTTGCCGGAAGCCCGCAGGCATGGATGCCTGCGCTCCCGGGGATTTTCCGAGGAGAATCGTATGATTGCCAAGATGAAAGAATATCAGTTCCAGGCGGAGACAAAGCAACTCCTGGATTTGATGATCCATTCACTCTATACCAATAAAGAAATTTTTCTTCGTGAGCTCATCTCTAACTCGTCGGACGCGCTCGACAGGTTACGCTTCGAAGCCCTGACCAATCCTACGCTCTTAGATCAGGATAATCGATACGAAATCCGGTTGGAGCCGGAGAAAGACCAAAGGACCCTCTCAATCTCCGACACCGGAATCGGAATGAGTCGGGATGAGGTGATCGCCAACATCGGGACGATTGCAAAATCGGGAACTCGCGAGCTGCGAGAGAAGCTCAATGGAGGCCAGGGGGACGAGCATCTCGCCGAGTTCATCGGACAATTCGGAGTCGGTTTTTATTCATCTTTCATGGTGGCCGACAAAGTCACCCTACTGACTCGCAGGGCGGGGGAGACGACTGCGACGCTGTGGGAATCGACAGGTGACGGCGCTTATAAGCTCGCCGACGCCGAGCGCTCCGGTCACGGCACAACCATCACTCTACATCTGAAGTTGGTCGATTCCGAAAACGGGCTTGAGGACTATACCGATCAATGGGTTCTCTCACGGATTGTCAGACGATATTCCGATTTTGTCTCTTATCCAATTATTTGCAAAATCGAACGCGAGGAGACTGCGCAAGATGGAAGCGGAAATTTAATCAAGGAGGCTCAGCCTACTTTTGTCTTTGAAGACAGAACGCTGAACTCGATGAAACCCATCTGGAGCCGCGCCCAAGCTCAGGTTACAGAAAGTGAGTACGCCGAGTTCTACCGTCATATCTCCCACGATTGGACTGAGCCGTTCAGGACAATCCCTCTCAAGGCCGAAGGTAAGATCGAGTATCAAGCATTGCTCTTCATTCCGTCTAAAGCCCCTCACGATCTTTTCTATCATGCTTCGGAGAGCGGACTCCGCTTGTATGCCAGGAGAGTCATGATCATGGAGCGCTGTGAAGGCCTCCTGCCGAGATATTTGCGTTTCATCAAAGGCGTGGTCGATTCGGCGGATCTGCCGCTCAATATTTCTCGGCAGACGCTGCAGCAAGACAGGCATATTACTCAAATTCGAAAATGGCTCACCAAAAAGGTTCTCGACACTCTGCAAGACATGAAGGAAAAGGAGTATGAAAAATACCTCCAGTTCTGGGAGCAGTTCGGCCGGGCGCTCAAGGAAGGGGTCAGTTCCGATTACGACAACAAAGATCGAATCATCTCGCTCCTGCTCTTTCAGTCTTCCAACGACCCCAAGAAACTTACCACGCTCAATGGCTATATCGAGAGGATGAAAGAGGGACAAAGCGAGATCTACTATATTACGGGGGAGTCCCGGAGCGTCGTCGAAAACTCTCCGCACCTGGAAGCCGTAAGAGAGAAGGGCTATGAGGCGCTCTATCTTGTCGAGCCCGTCGACGAGCTGCTAATGCAATCTTTAATGGACTATGAGGGGAAGAAATTCAAGTCCATCGGGAAAGGAACGATCAAGCTCGGGGACGCGGAAGAGCAGGAAAAAACGCAGAAGGATCTCAAGCAAAAGGAAGAAGAGACTTCGGGCTTGTTAGAGGTATTGCAAAAGGCGCTGGACGAGCACGTCAAACAGGTGCGCCTTTCAAGCCGCTTGGTCTCCTCACCTGCCTGTTTGGTCGGAACCGAAATGGACTACAGCCCTCAACTTGAACGACTCTTATTAAAGGGGAAAGGCGGAGGGCTGAAACAGCGGCGAATTCTAGAGCTGAATCCTTATCACGAAGCCTTTATCAAGTTGCATGATCGTTTTAAGCAGAATAGCGAGGACAAGGCGATTGGGACTTATGCTGAATTGCTGCTGGGGTATGCCCTACTGGCAGAGGGATCGGAACTTACAGATCCCGTCAGATTCAATCGATTGGTCATCGATATTATGCTCCAAACTCTGTAGCAGGCGGATCAATTTTGGTGAATCGCAACAGACCTTCTGGTTCGAAACCAGTGGTGCAAATTGTGAATACAGTCCGTAGATAGCGAATACTTGGATTTAGACCATTTTCTATCCTGTGAATACCTCACAAAACCCAGTTAATTTCCTCCCGAAAGGCTTGTTTCCGAGCGGATCCTAGCAAAATCGTAGCAAAATAAATTGGGCAGCCATCGCTGACTGCCCGCAAATAATTGATCTATTTATGCTTAGCTATGAGCCGTGATGGACTCGAACCATCGCCCCACTGGTTAAAAGCCAGTTCAGGGCATTTTGAATAGAGTCCCATAAACTGCAAATACTTGAATCCAAACTATGTTTCCGCCTCGTGAGTAGTGCATAAAACTGAACAATCTTCGTCTCCGTGAAGGCCATTTCGTAGCAAAATCGTAGCAAAATAATTGAGCAGTTCAAACTTTGGCTCTCGCAACTGCCGACGGGAAGCTGAATTCGATGCGCGCTCTGACATTTGCGAACTTCATATCCTAAGTTTCGTCCAAAATAACTGCCACTTGCTCCGGCTTGAGCAGAGCAGTCAGGGCGCTGATACACCTCTTCGCCCATGCCGCCCTCTGATTGAGCACAATTTTGATCACCTTCCCACCAGCATCCAGTTCCACCAGGCCGCTCACCTGAAAGGCATCTCGCACCAGGCGGAGAAATCCATATTCTTTCAACTTCGGCGTGGTCGCGCTTAACCATCGGCGTGACCAAACAAGCAGGTTGTGCGCCAGAGAGTTCAGCAGGACGACCATCTGCTGCTCCTCAAATCTCTTCTTTGACCTTTTCGTCATCCCGACACCCTGCTTATCTTCCTTGATTTCGATCTCCACCGTCCCTCCGCGCTGATTATAAAAAGCCGCATACGCTCCCATCACCGCACGTTTATCACCCACTCGATCAACCGGCTGTTTGGTCAACAAAATGACATCGCGCGGTTCAAGCGTCGACAGGATCACCGCATAGCTCATCTGTCCATTCTTCTTCTTCCACCTCAACGCCAGGCGCCGCACTCCTCCGACATATTCATCTCCCGGCTCATCGACCCATCCCAATTCGCGCCCAGGAGTGTGAGGATCACTGACCCATTCCTTAACTGTCGCCGCCAGATTCTTCGCCCGAGCGCTGGAGAAGTCCTTGCAATGTAGCTGATAGTCGGCGCCCAACAACCAATTCACCTCATCAACGCTTCCACCACCCGCATCCACGCGAATGATCGTTCGCTTTCTCTTCTCCTCATCCAGGTGAGAGCGCTTCGGCCGCCGCCCGCGCTAATGAGCGTTGCGCTGTCAGCAGTTGCACGTTGCCGTTGTAGAGCTTGTCAACCACCACCTCTTCATACTCCGCGGCGATTACTCATCCGAGTTGGCGCCCGTGTCGGATGCCGTCTTTACTGAAGTAGCCTTTGTCTGCTTTGACCGACTTCGACCCACAGGGCAGCCCTGTCATATCCACGTCCAGCACCTGCCAGCTCTGCTTATAGTTGTGCCGATAAGCCAAAGAATGGGTCTGAAAAATCTCTCTCTCGGCTTGCTCCATCTGTTTGACGTTTGTGGCGCTACAGGCATCGAGTGTCTCCTGCACGACCGACTGCGAGGCTGAGCCTGTCCTCCCAAAGGCGCGCTGCAAGGCCGGATCGCTTCGCAGCCGTGTGTTGATTTCAGACAAACCGTGCGCCCCGGCTAGGATGGTGATCAAGCCATCCATCAATTTCTGTACGGGCGAGTATTTGACCGTCTTTTGCCGAATCTTCACCAGTTCCTCGATCGGCTGCAGCAACTTGAGCGCGCGAATTTTCGTCCCTATTGCGACCAGCACGGCGCGCGGAGAATAATGTTTTTGAGTCGTGACCTGTTTCTTTTTTATGGCGTTAGTCCTCCGGATCGTTTTGCGTTCGATTGGAAGACTATGCCGCAGGTCACGGCTTGCCTATATTTTAGGACTCATCTCATCGCTAATTTGGGC
>Ga0111539_10004930_pt1 | contig 17366 bp, 15 predicted proteins | sample RhiMethybrSRZTD1_FD_79667 | JGI IMG/M metagenome (GOLD analysis project Ga0111539, IMG submission 79667) | Populus rhizosphere microbial communities from Tennessee, USA - Rhizosphere MetaG P. TD hybrid SRZTD1 (version 2) (version 2) | ecosystem: Host-associated > Plants > Roots > Rhizosphere >... | reverse complement strand
TGTTCCGCCCACGCCGCCAGCCAACGGGCATCCGGTACAGCGTCGCGAGTGATGGCCGCTTTCTGATACCAGAAGGCGCGTCAGACCTCTCGATCACGGTCCTCGTCAACTGGTTCCAGCAGCTGAAGTCTCGGACCAAGGACTAGGGGCTACTCATACCGCAGCGCGTAGACCGGATCGAGTCGGGCGGCGCGAGCGGCGGGATACAGACCGAAGACGAGGCCGACGGTGATCGACACGCCGCAAGCCACAACCACCGACGTCACCGTGACGACCGTGGACCAGCCGGCGAGGTACGCGACGAGCTGGGACATGAGAATGCCGACGATCGTTCCCGCCAGGCCGCCGGTGACCGTGATCAGGGTCGTCTCGATCAGGAACTGGCGGATGACGTCACGGCGCCTGGCGCCGACCGCCCGCCGCACGCCGATTTCTCGCGTGCGCTCCATCACGCTCGCGAGCATGATGTTCATGATGCCGATGCCGCCGACGAGCAGCGAGATCGACGCGATCGCGACCATCACAAAGAGGAACAGTCGTCGGGTCTGTTGTTGTTGCGCCAACAGTTCCGCCGGTACGACGACCGTGAAATCGTCGGCGTCCCGGTGGGTCGTCTTGAGCAGGCCGCGCACCAGGGCACCCGCGGTCGGTACTGAGTCCTCTGCCGCCATGTTGAGATAAATCGCGTCGATTTGATCCCGCAGGAACGCCTGCGCATCCTCCATTCGGAGGATGGCGGCGTTGATCGGCACGTAGACCACGTTATTGCTGTCCTGCGCCGGCAGACCGCCGACGTCGCCCTGCGCGGCGAGGCGCGGTGCCGCCACGCCGATGACCTCGAACCACTCCGCGTTGAGTTTCACGAACCGGCCGACGGGATCGTCGGCCCCGAACACCCCCGTGGCCGCCGACTGCCCGAGCACCGCGACGGGCGCAGCCACGTCGTCCTCGGCGGCAGTGAAGAACCGTCCGCGAGCCAGTTTGAGATTCCCGATGCCCTGCTGGTACACCGCGGAGACGCCGAAGACCGCCGGGACGTCTGCCTGCGGTCTTGGCAGGACTTTGCTCGGTACAAACCGCTTGCGAGCCGAGATCGCGTTGATGCCCGGAAGACTGGCCTCCAAGGCGCGCAGATCACTGAACGACAGTCCAGCCGACAACAGCCGGATCTTCTGGTTCACCTGGCTGTCGGTGCTCTCGCGCGCCTCGACAATGATGTTGCGCACGCCAAGTTGCTCGATGAACGCGATCACCTGCTGCTGCGCCCCGGCGCCGATCGACAGCATCGCGATCACGGCGGCGACGCCGAAGATCATCCCGAGCATCGTCAGCACCGACCGTAGCGTGTGCGCGCGCAGGTTGTCGAACCCCTGAGCGAGCTCGGGAAGGATGCTGAAGCGACGCTCGTGACGCCCAGCGGTCGTGTTCATTTCGCGAGTCCAGGCCCCGGCGACATCGTCGTTCGGGCCGAGCCGGTCTTCGGGACCAGGCTCGGGTTCACGAGCGCGACCTCGGCGCCCTCAGCGATGCCCTCGATGGCGACCCGGCTTTCGGTGCGGTGCAACAACTTGATGTCGCGTCGCTCGAAACCCGTCGCGGTCCGCTCGTACACGATCGGTTTGCCGTCCTTTTCAAAAATGGCCTGCCGCGGCAGCAGCAGGGTGTTCTCGACGTTCTTGCCCGGGACGATGACGGCAACCGACGTGCCCGGCCGCAAGCGCGGATCGGCCTGATCGAGCACGAGAGTGACCTCGAATGTGCGCAGCGGGCCGGCTGTGCGATCTTGCCGGCCCAGTCCCGATACCGCCGTCACCTTGGCGGCGAGCGGTGGACCGGGCGCGACGTTCGACTCGACCCGGACCGCTTGGCCGGGCGCGACGTTGTCGCGCTCCTGCTCGTTGACACTGGCGCGAATCTCCATGCGCGACACGTCGAAGATGTCGATCATGGGACGGCCTGGGTTGACCGTGTCGCCCACTCGATACTGCGGCAGCGTCATCCCGGAGAAGAAGACCCCGCCGGACGCATCGGAGTTTTCCCGCACGGAGATGACACCGTCCATCGATGCCTTGATGACCAGGCTCTCGATGTTCTGTCGCGCGCGGTCGGCTCCGAGGCTGGCTTTGGCGCGCTTCTCCTGCAGGACTGTGAGTCCGGCCTTGCCCATCTCGGCGCGGGTCTTCACATCACTCTCGGTTTGGGCCAGGATCCGCCGCGCCTCCTGAAGCGAGGCTTGCCGAATCTGGTAGTCGTTGGCCGGAATGAGGTCTTTGTCGACCCGCGAATCCAGCTCGGCTCGGCGCACGTTGAACTGCTCGGTGAGGAGCGCGACTTTGTCCTGCGCGACCTGCGCTTCCGTGCTCGCGCGCCGTTGGATGATCTCCTGCTCCGCCTCGAGCAGTTCGGACTGGGCCTGTTCGAGTGCGTAGAGCTGATCGGCCGGGTCGAACTCCACGATGACGTCGCCTTCCTTCACAGTGGCGCCAGACTCCGCCAGTGCGAGAATTCGCAATACCCCGCCGACAGGCGGCGCCGTGATCGCCTGCTGGCGCGACGCCCGGAAATCTCCGGTCAGGTGCACGGTGAGCGCGAGCGTGCCGCGCGTCACGCGGCCGGTGGGTACCACCGGACCGCTGTCGGCCACCATGGCCGCCCGGGAGCGGGTCGCGACCACCGCGGTGGCGGCGATGGCCAGCACGACGACTCCGGTGACAACGAGCGCACGGCGGATCGTCACTTGGGTGCCCCCTCGGGTGACGCGCCCGGTCGCGTGCGCGCGATTGTGTCGCCCTCGGCGAGCGTGCCGGACACTGCAGCCTGATCGCGCCCGCGGCGAAGGACTTCGACCGGCGTGGCCTCGAAGCCGCGGCGACCGAGCCGGTAGACAACGGTTCGCCCCGCTTCGTAGACGATCGCCGACGAAGGCACGAGCAGAACGTTGGGAAGCTGTCCGACCGCGATGCGTGCGACGGCGCTCATCCCTGGTCGCAGGCGCGCGTCGGGATTCTTGAACGTGACTTGCAGATCGAACTGCTTGGGCGGCGGCCATCCACCCTGGAAGTCGACGCGCGCGAGCAGCGAAATCTGATCGACCGTGGCCTGGTAGTCGCGATCGGCGATCGCGTCCACCCGAATAACCGCCGACTGATTGGGCACGAGGCGGCCGCGGTCGGCCTCGTCGAGTCGAGCGGCCAGATAGACCGTGGAGAGATCGGGCAGCTCCAGAATGATCGCGCCAGCAAACGCGCGATCACCCGCCCGATACTCCTGGGGCACGCCCATCGGCGTCGCCGATCGGAAGTTCGGCAGGATGTTCACGGTGCCGTCGGTCGGCGCTTCCACATGGAGCGACGTGACCTGTTGCTGGGCCAGCGCCAGCTCGGCGGTGATCTTCTTGAGCCGCCGTTCGCGCGTCTCCCGCTCTGCCTGGGCATTTTGCACGGCGGAGGCCGCCGACGCCTCGGCCTCGCGCAGCCGCTGCTCCGCATCGGCCAGGGTCAGCTTCGCCTTCGCGGCATCGATCTCCGAGACGAGTCCGATTTCGCCGAGTGTCAGCCGGGCCTTGACGACGTCGAACTCGGCACGCTTCACTGCCGCGCGGCGTTCGTCGACGGTGATCGCCGACTGTGCGTTTCCCTGCTGCAGCTCCGCGTTCGCGCTGCGCAACTCTCCCTGTTTCTCCTGAATCGTCCGCCTGAGCGTCAGGGCGTCGAACTCGGCCACGACGTCGCCAGCCGCCACGGCGCTGCCGTTCTTGACGATCTTCAAGATCTGCAACTCACCAGCGTTGTAGGGCGCGGTCACATACGTGGATCGCACCGGCTGCACCTGGCCACGAATCTCGACCGTGTCGGAATACTCGCCGCGCGTCACAGTAACCGTATCTTGATCGGTCGTCGCGCCGGCAGCCAGCCACCACCGGCCGGCCAGGACAAGCGCGACGATCCCGCACACGCCACACGCGGCAAGGAAACGCCCTCGACTGAAGATCGCCCCAGACGGCACGCTAGGAACCTCCCGACGCCGTCGCCGTGGCCGGGGGATCGCTCTCCGGAATAAGGTCCACCCACGCCGTCAAATCGGGCAGTAGTTGCGGATGCGTGCCGTTGATGGTGATGACGGCCACGAAGGAGCGGACGGCCGGCGACAACCCGCTCGACACCGCGAGCGGCGTGACGACCTCGACCTTCCCCTCGAACAACAGATCGGGAAAGCCGTCCAGCCCGATCTTCGCGGGCTGACCCACGCGGACGAGACGGAAGTCGGCCTGGTTCAGCCGAGCGCGCACGCGCATGTGCGTGGTATCGACGATGTCGACAATCGGCGTGCCGGGACGTACTTCATCGCCCTCAACAATCTCGACGAACGATCCATTCCGGAACATGCGCTTGATGACGACGAGTCCGCCGAAGGGCGCCACACTGGTCATCAACTGCGCGTTCTGCTCCGAGTAGCGGAGCGCGCGGTCCGCCCGATCGCGACGGATCTCGAGGATGCGGAGCTCGGCACGAGCGGCTTCACGTTTGAGGTCGAAGATCGCCTTCAGCTGTTCGAAGCGGGTGGTGGCTTGCGCGAGCGCGAGCGTGTTCTTCTCGGCATCGTTGGTGGGGATCAGGTCGTTCTTCCGCATGTCGAGTCGGGCTCTCTCGACATCGTGTTCGGCGGTCGTGAGCTCGGTGCGATCCTTGGCTTCGGCGGCGGCATGTTCCGCGCGCTTCTTGTCGAGCTCGCCCTCGAGGTTGACGAGCTCGGCCCGTCGATCGAAGGCATCGCGCTGTTGCTGCTGCGGATCGAACTCCACGATGGTCTCGCCCGGCTGGACGCGGGTTCCGGCCTTGACGAGTCCAATGACTACGAGGGGCACCAGCGGTCCTTGGAGGCGTGGCACCGAGACCGTACGAAGCTGCACCGCCTCGACCGTCCCCGAGAGGCGGAGCGTCGATCGTCCTGGTGCTGGACTCGTGGTCGAAGAGGCGGGCTGGCTTGGCTGGCTTGACGTCCTTGACGGGGCCGACCGGCCGCACGCCGGAGTTCCCGTGAAGAGGAGCATGCCGGCGACGGCGTAGGCGAGCGTTCGGAAGCAAAATGGCCGCCCCTGGCCACCAGGCCCTAGCACGCGCGTCACGAGAGCGCCCGGAAACACGGCATGGGTTAGGACGATGGGACCAACACGGCGGTTTGCCAGTCTTTGACACCGGATCCGGTGCCGTGTTCCGATGTCTGTAGGAGTCCGGGCGCAGACTACCACAGCCCGCACGCGGGGTGTCACGGCATCAATATGCCCATCGCGATTGAAGTCGCGCGGCGTGACACCATCAAACTCACCGTCAGCGTGAAACAAGGCGGCGGCAGCGGCGATCGCATATGGGACGTGCGCGTAGGATCCGCAGTGCTCGCGAACGGGTTTGAGGTGTTGAAGTGACCTTCGTCCGACCAAGGCCTTCAGGCTGAAAGGCTCGGGCCACCGGTCTCGGTTTCAGACCGTCGCCGTCGCCGTCGCCGCCGCCGGCGCCGTCGCCATGAGCCTGCGATTTTCTCTCGAGAGACCAATGGCAATCACGATCCAGACAACCACAATCCCCAGATTGAGTGCCGCAAAACTCCGCACACCCAGGCTCAGCCGATCGAGGACCACAAATGTCGCGACGGCAGACAACATGTCTCCGCTGCGCCAGAAGAAGGTTTCGACCGCGTTCAGGGCTTTGTATTTGGCCTCGCGGCTCGTCGGCAGGAACAGCGCGCGGCGCAGCGTATTCTGCAGCGAGTAGTCGGTCGCGTTTTCCGTGACCTTCGCCACCCGGATCAGGGCCAGCACTGGCGCGATCGCAAACAACCCGTAGCTCCCGAGAGCGATCGTCGGCAGGATGAACAGGGCGCCGCCGACACCGAGGTATTTGAAGATGCGGGAAACGAGCAGGAGCTGAATCAGCACGACGAGCAGGTTCTGCCAAAAGTCGGTGCCCGCCATATAGCTCCCGATGATCTGCCCCTCCGAAAGTCCTCCGTTGGTACCGGCGTTCGTGGCCGCGCGTGCCATTTCGCTGAGGGTCGCGTTGAAGATGGTGTTGCCGTTGGTATTGACAAGCTGAACGGCGAGCGTCATCAGGCCAATCAACAGCAAGTAGCGATTCCCGAGCACGAGCTGAAACCCGCCCCCCCGTTTCAAGGGCTGCTCCGCCTTGACTCTGTTGCTGCCGTCTTGGGCACGATCCCGCTCTCGAACGTGGACGAGATTGGTCAGCACAAGACACGCGAGCAGAAGCGCAGCCGCGATGAGCATCATCGGGGGCTCTCCCAGCCGCTTGATCAGAGACGCGGCCATGACCGATCCGGCCATGGCTCCAACCGAACCCCCGAACCCGACGATGGCGAACAGCCGCTTGCCCTCTTCCGCAGTGTAGATGTCGTTGGCGAACGACCAGAACTGCGCGAGCACCATGAGATTGAACACGCCCACCCAGAGAAAGAACGCGATCCCGAGCAATGCCCTGGGTGCCGCTTCGCGGAGGAGAAAGAACACGACCAAGTTGGAAACGAAAAAGAGAGTGACGCCGTTGATCAGACGAATCCGATTCACCTTGCTCGCGATCAGGCCGTAGAGCGGGACAATGAAGAGGAAGAGCGCCGCCAGCACAGCTCCCGAATAAGACGTGAGCACCGTCCCGTTGAGAATCTTCCCTCCAGGCAGCTCGACGTGAACAGGCAAGAGCAGCGCGGAGCGCACCGGCCTGATGGCGTAGTACGCCGCGAGGATGAGCAGACCATTCAAAGACAGCAGCACTGCCGTCAGCCCTTCGCCGGGGCGGATGTCCGTGAACGGCGAAAGCGCCCGGTCGAGCCACGTTTTCTCGGACGATCGCGCGCTTGGCGCGGCGAGCATTGACATGAACCACACTCCGGATCAGCAGGAGGCCAGCGTCACACCTCGGACGGTGGCCTGGCCGCGACGCCGCTCGAACTGGCGGCCACGACCGCGAGCGGCGGCGGGATCGGCAGGCCGCCATCGGCGGTCGGCCCTCGACCGTCAAGCAGGGCGGCGACTTCAACCCGGAGCGACGGCTGGCCAGCGCACGCTTCGTCGAGAAACGCGCCGCGTTCCTCAGGATCGCGTCGTAGCGCGGCCTCGTAGAGATCCCGCGCCTTCCGATGCTTCTCGGAGGTCATCGAAGCTGAGGCCCTCTGGTGATGGGGTCATGCTAGCACCCGCCCGAAGCCTCAACCGAATATCTTCGCTCCAACTCCTCGAGGCTCATGGCTCCCGGCTCGCTGCCGTTGGCTGCCGCTTCACGCGCGAGCCGTTGCAGCAGCGCGTTCGCAGGCGTCGCGATGCCTTGCAGCCGCCCAAGCAGGACGATTTCGCCATTGAGATAGTCAGACTCTATGGTGCGGACGTGGCGGCCGAGGCTTTGCCACGTCGACCCTCCTGAACGCCGTTGCCAACCAATGGGTCGCACCTTCAGGTAGTCCTTCCGTCTCGCCGCATCTTCGTCATCCCCAACGTAGGCGATGCCGGCCACGTCGAAACACGCGATCGCCTCTCGCCTCGCCGCGTCCGACACGACGCTCTTGCGTGCCGAGGGCCCGCACAAGGCCTCGGTCGTATTCGCAAGATTCATCAGCAACTTGCCATATTTCCAGCGCATGATGTCGCTCCGCTGTTCCGACTGGAAAGACGATGTGGCGAGCGCCGATGCCACACGGTGGGTCGTGTCATCGACACCCGACGGGTAACGGCCGATGTCGAGGAGACCGGTAATTGGAGCGCACCATGCCTGCACGACGCCGGGCGTGAGATAACTCGTCGGGCACATGACGCAGATGCCATAGACGTTGGGAAAGTGGCGCAGCGCCATTCCTTCGTTGGCCACACCGTTCTGCAGCGAGACGATCGGCGTGTGCTCAGGGACGACCAGCGCAAGCGCTTCAAGCGCAGCCCGAGTGTCCTGCGTCTTCATCGCCAACAGCACCACATCGTCTCGGGTCCAGGCGACGCGGGCGGGATGATCGAAGGCGGGCAGCTTGAGTGTCACGGTGTCGTCGGGAGACTCCACCACGAGACCGTTCGTGCGGATCGCTTCGTGCTGCGCCCACCGCGCGATCAACACGACGTCGTGTCCGTGCTGGGCCAGCCTGCCGCCAACGACCCCGCCAACCGCTCCTGCACCAAAGACGACGAATCGCATCGGCTGCCATTCTCACATAGTCATCGCTCAGGTCGTTGACGACCGAATGAGCTCCAAACACATCCTCGCCGGCGAATGTCTTCAGTTTGTGAGAGCGCGCACAGGACGCTCACGCCGCGGTCTGCTGAGGACGCGGCTGCTTAAGCGACGCGCGAAGCCAACGCTCGAACGACTCTGGCTTCCGGACATGGAGCCGGCGGCCGAGCGCGAACGCGCGCCGTCTCAGTGGCCGCCGCATCCGCGCGGCCAGTCGATCGATTTGCCGCATTTCCGCCCGTATCGATCGCAGATCACGGCAGCCTCTCAGCGTGGCCGCGAGGACGACCAGATTGTGGTCGTCACCCAGTTCGGTCTCCAATCGTTTGAGATCGGCAATCAGCGGAGCGACCCCGGTCGTCAGCGGCCTGGCCAGGCGCAGCTGATACCAGAGGGTTTTCAGCTCTTTGCGCCAGCGGTGCACCGTCGCCGACCGCCCCGTCGCGCGCGCCCGTTTCATCGCGTTCCGGCTCCGACGATACGAGGCGGCGACGATCGCAATCACGTCAGACCGTTTGATTGAAGGGGATGTCCACGTTCTTGCCGACTTGCGCGTCTTCTCCAAGCGCGCGGCGACATCGCCGACGACGCCGTCGCGCTGCGCACGCGCTTCGCTTCGATCGCGGGCTGCGACCAGGCCACGGCGGAGCATGCCGTAGGTGTGCTCAGGCAACTGCTTGGGGTAACGGCGACGAACGCGATCGAACGTGTCGATAATCGCGGTGCTGTCGCGGAGTCTCGAGAGCGCCCTGGCCGCCGACTTCAAGCGCTTGCGATCCCTCCGCGGCAGCTTCGCGCCCGCTTGTGTCAAGAACGCCGTGACCGCCCGCACTTTCTTGACGCTCTTCCGCGATTCATGGACGGCGCTCTGGAACTGGCTGCCGGCGCTCGTGGTGAGTGCATGGGCTGTCTTCTTGAGCTGCTGACGCACAATCTTCGTGAGCTCATCGTCGATGTGTTTCCGGTGGTGTAACTTGAACGACACAGCGGTTTCCAAAGGTCCGACCATGCACACACGCTGCCAGCGCCCGCGACCTCGCGCACCTCGGCCACGTCGAGGTGCAAGGCTGGTTAGCGCGGGAACTTCGAACTGAGAACTTCGAACTGAGAACTTCGAACTGAGAACGCGAACCGAGAACTGAGAACCGAGAACTGAGAACTGAAAACTGAAAAGTGAGAAGGGCGCCGCCTCATCGCGTTCGCGTTGACGTACTCGGCCACTTCAGCGCCCACGACGTCGCTGACCGCAATCGTGCTCGGGTAATGCATCCCACCCCACGCGCGCGCGTCGTTTCCATCCGTCCGTGCCTGCGAGATGCTGGTGTACGTCCGCGGCACGTCGACTGGCTGCCCGTTCACCACAAATCGTGTGGTCAGGGTAAATGTTTGAGCATCAGCAAAGTGGCTGAGGAGTACGGTTGCCGCTGCACCGTTCTGGCCCGGATGGCCCGCGGGGTATTCCGGATGGCACGGCGTGGCGACGAGCGGCGCCCACAGCGGATCCGCCAAGGTCGCACCATTCCCGTCGGTGTCGGCCAGGAGAATCGCGGTCCACGGCCGCCAGGTGACTTCCGTCGATCGCTCTCCATAATCTCGCTTGGCTCTCCAGATGGTGAACGCGGTGTCAGCCATGGCCAGGTTCAAGACGGCCAGCAGCCGATTGCTGTCGGACATGGACAAATGGTTGGCGAGCGCGATCTGGTTCGCGGCCTGGTTCCAGTGAACGCTCGCGTTGCCTTCCCAGAACGGCGCCAGTGCGGTTTGATCGGCCGTGCGGCTGGATCCTGTCGCGCGACCGAGCGCCTTGACCGCGTTGAAGTCCGTGACATACGTATCCGTATCGCCGGAAATGGCTCGTGGTGGTGGCGGCTGGAATTGCCGGTTCGTGTCGAGCACGAACATATCGGTAAAGGCGAGTGACTGCGCCGTCATGCCGACGAGCTGATTGCAGTTGGACGTCATGCGCCATTGACCGACCGCGGTTCCGCCAAAGAACGGTGATTGTGGAACCGCGAAGCCATCGTTCAGACGCCAGGCGTGTACCGCTCCAGCCACATGCGTGCCCCACTCGATACCTCGCTGGAGGGACTGGCCGCCGTCTCCGCCATCGTCAACCAGCGCCGCGAGTGCCGCGTCGTACTTCTCGGTGAGCTGGACCGTTCTCGTGGGGAACAGCGACACGAGCGCCGTGTATGCCGCCGAGACGACGGCTGCGCGACGAGAGGCACCCCTTGGCGCCCGCTCGTGAACGAAGATCGGCGTGTACCGACGTTCGATGCCGTTGAGGGCGTCGAAGATGGCGGTGTGAACGATGGCCCCGAGCCGCTGACTGGAAGAATTCGGCGTATTGGTCGCAATCAGCGTGTCGATGAAGACCTGGTTCCATTCCAGCACCGGATCGGGCGTCTTGTCAGAGGACTTCGCGTCCGTCGGGGCCGTGCCGAGGGCCGCGGCCGTCAGCAAGAACAGCATGGAGAGTAACAACGAGCGTTTGCGGTTGCGTTGCCACCAAGGCGTTGACATGGGACGGATCGCTTTCCGGTCAGCCCGAGGCGAGTTTGCGCGAGAGCCTCGAGGTGCTGACCAGCACCGACGTTGGACTGCTTGAAGGGTCGGAGCAACCTGTAAAGCACCGCGTGCGAGGACGATCCATCGTTTGCAGCACAATGCGGTGAGTTTGCTGTCGCTAGTGGGCGGGACTAGAATCGCGCCAGTACCGGGCGTTGTCGTCTGTGAACGGACGTCCGCCGCCATGACCAAGGAACCACAACCCCCCGCAACGCCCCCTCCCGCCCCGGATGAACCTGATGATCGCCTGCATGCGTGGAAGGAGATCGCGAACTACCTGAGCCGTGACGTGAGCACGGTCCAGCGCTGGGAGAAGCGCGAGCAGATGCCCGTGCATCGCCACCTGCACGACAAGTTGGGTTCGGTGTATGCCTTTCGTTCGGAGCTCGATGTCTGGTGGCGTGGCCGCGGTGCGCAGCTTACCGGGCAAGAGCCGAGCGGTCCGGTTCAGGAATCAGCGCCGGACTCGTCAGGGGAACAGAATCCGTTGGCTCCCGTTGCCGAGGTCGGCCGTGCGCGGGCAACGACGCGGTGGTTCCGGGCTGGACTCGCCGCTGTTCTTATCCTCGCCGTTGCGGTGTCGGTCGGCTTGCTCCGGCGTTTCGCGTGGCCAGGGAATCGGACCAGTGCCAGCGTCACGTCGTCGGCTTCGCCCGCAACCGCTACCGCACACGGAGAGGCTGACGATCTGTTGACGCGGGCGCGGTATCTCAGCGTTCGAACGACCAACGAGGACAACAAGCGCGTCATTGAGCTGCTCGAGCAGGCGATCGCCCTGGACCCGGATTTTGCCGCGGCGTATGGGGAGCTGGGCTCAGCCTATGTCACCCGCCTGGCCTACGTCACCCCTGACGAGAGCCGGGAACTGGAACAGAAGGCCTTCGCCATGGCGCACAAAGCATTGGCTATCGATCCCAATGCTCCTGAAGGCTACATCGCCCGCGGCGACCTGCTGTGGACCCGATCGCATCGCTTTGCCCACGAAAGCGCGGTGCAACAGTTCCGTCAGGCATTGGCCCTGAACCCGGATTCAGACGAGACCCACAGGCGGCTCGCTCGTGTCTTCGTGCACGTCGGTTTCTTTGACGAGGCCATTCATCACGCCGATATCGCCTTGACGATGAATCCGAGCAATGCGCAGGCGCTGAATTCACGCGCACAGGCGCTGCTGTGGATGGGGAAGGATGAAGAAGCGCTGGCGATATTGTCCACGGTTCCGGGCCCCGTCCTGCCGGAGCTTGTTGACGCCAACCTGGCATTCGCCATGTTTCGGTTGAACCGTCGAAAGGATGCGTGGGCCTCCCTCAATCGGGCGAAAGCCGCGTACTCGACCGATCTCGGCGGCACGCTCACGGGGATGGAAGCGATGCTGCAGGCCGACTCCGACCCGGTCGCCGCACGGAAGTTGATAGACGGGCTCAGTCAGCGAAAAGCGACCAACACCTCGCACCATTCCGCGTATTTCGCGGCGATTGCATCGGCCCGCATGCGGCGAGTCGATGAAGCGGTGCAATGGCTTCAGGAGGCGTCCGACACCGGCTTTCCCTGCTACGCGCTGTTCGAGCGCGATCCCAGCCTGGACCCCATCCGTCGAGAACCGGACTTCCAACGGTTCATGGCGGAGATGGCGAAGCGCTCGGCGTCTTTGCGCAAAGCCCTGTTTCCGGGCTGAGTCGCGTCGTGAAGCGATCAAGGTGTCGGCGCTGTCTCGCGGCCCGAGCTTTCGCTGGTGGTCGGCCCGCATCCCCAGCGTTCGGACCGACGCTGGCGGAACCGCTCGCGCTCCTCTGGAGTCATCCGCTCCCAGCGATGCCGCCGGCCGCCGCCCTTGTGGAAGCCGAACCCGCCGAACAGGATCCGGCACAGCGCCAGCAGGCCGAGGGCCTGCCAGAAGGTGATGGTGCGCACATCGAAGATCGCCGGCGCCAGCCAGTTCCACAGCTGCTGCACGATGGTGCCGCCGAGGGCCACCAACACCGCAAATCCCAGCAGCAGCAGCGGCATCAAGATCCATTTGTTTCTCATCTTCTCTTCCCTCGCGTTGTCGTGAATTCGTCGTAGGTCCGCTGCAGCCGTTCGCGCAGGTGGAGCACCGCGTAGCGTTTGCGCGAGAGCAGTGTGTTGACGCTCACGCCGGTTGCGGCGGCCATCTCCTTGAAGCTGCGTCCCTCGAACTCGTGTGCCACGAACACCTCGCGCTGCTCCGCGGGCAGCTCGTCCAGCGCTATCTGGAGTTCCTCGAACAGTACGCTGCGGGCATAGAGTGCTTCGGGCCCGGCATCGGCCGACGGGAGTAGCTCGGCGAGCGCCAATCCGGCATTGTCGTGGTCGTCGCCGAGAGCGACGACTTTCTTGTCGCCCAGGTGTTCCGGCCTCTTCTTCCGAAAGAGATCGACGATGCGATTGCGCGCCACGCGAAACAGCCAGGCGGTGACGTGGTCGATCGGCATCAGCAGGCGGTTCGCCTCCACCAGCTCGTAGAACACCTCCTGCAGGATGTCCTCGACGTCGCGCGGATCGGGCACTCGTTGGCGGATGAAGTTCCGCAGCCGCGACTGTTCCCGCTCGACGACGTCGGTGATCCGTTGGTCCGGTTCGAGTGCCATCCGCTCCAGCTGGCGTCTGTCTCCTTACGGTAGTAGACGTAAAAGAGGGGTGAATATTGTCGGGTAGCGTCTTGTCGTCGACCCGACCTTCAGGTCGGGCGTGAGAAATCCCCTCGTGGCGCGGATTTTCCCCCGACCTCGGCGGAAGACGCGCGAGTTTCGTGTGCGGCTACTGCATGCTCTCCCAGCGGGCGGGCGGCAGGATTCGTGCGTGACGACAGACGTGCTGCTGCCGGAGGTGACACCATGACTCGTAAGATTCTGCTCGTCTGCGGTGTGCTCTCGTCGCTGCTTTACGTCGCGATGACCATCCTGGTCGCGATGCAGTGGGAGGCCTACAGCTCCGTCTCTCAAACCGTCAGCGAACTGTCGGCGGTTGGCGCTCCAACCAGATCGCTCTGGGTGCTGCCGGCTGCGTTTTACACCGTGCTTGTAACGGCGTTCGGGTGGGGCGTTTGGCAATCAGCCGGTCGAGTTCGCCCTCTGCGCTTCGTCGGCGCGTTGATCGTCGCCTACGGTGCGCTGGGACTAATCTGGCCGTTTGCGCCCATGCACCTGCGCGAGACGCTGGCGGCTGGCGGAGGCACGCTGAGCGATACGCTGCACATCGCCCTCGGCAGCGTGACCGTCGTTCTCATGCTGCTGGCGATTGGTTTCGGGGCGGCGGCATTCGGAAAGACGTTCCGTCTCTATTCCATCGCCAGCCTGGTGATCCTCGCGGTGTTTGGCGGGTTGACCTTTCTGGATGCCCCCAAAGTCGGAGCCAATCTGCCGACGCCGTGGATAGGGGTGTGGGAGCGCATCAACATCGCGGTATTCCTGATCTGGGTCGTGGTGCTGGCGATTGCTCTATGGCGCGGCCAGGATCCCGCGGCCGACGCCGAGCACCCGGCGGCGCGAGCGGCCTGAGGCGAACAGAGAACGCGAACTGAGAACTGAGAACTGAGAACTGAGAACTCAGATCATCGCCTACACCATTTCAATCCTCCTGCTCCCCGCAGTGGTCTGCGGCGGACGACTACACAGTGCTGGTGTTTGCACGTGATCCTGCGCGCCGAAGAGGGCTCACGATACTTCGCGACCGCCCGGCCCGACGCCACGGGAAAGTTCGTCGTCCGTGGGCTTCCAGCCGGCGAGTTCTACGCGATCGCCTTGGAGTGGGCGGACGTCAACACGTCTGCCGACCCCGAGTTCCTCGAGCCGCTTGCTGCTGACGCCACACCGTTTGCGCTCACCGATGGCGAAACGCGATCCCTCGACCTGCGCCTCATCAGGTAGCCGACCTTCAGGTCGGGCGCCCAACCTTCCACGACTCGACTGCTGAGGTTATGCGTGTTCGCGCGAAGGTTGTGAAACCCCGCTTGAATCATTGCGAACCGTTGACATAAGCTCCGTCGGTTCACGTCCTCGGTCACTGGTCCTCAGTCAGCTGCTCGGTCACTCGATGGGAGGGGATCATGCGTTGGTTCAGGCACATCGCGTCCGCGTTTCTGCTCACCTTGGCCTTCGTCTTCGCCAGCATGTTGGTGACCGAGCCGCAAACCCAGGCGGCGACATCGTGCGAAAGCCTCAACGGCCTGACGGTCATCGGCTTTGGCACGATCACCAGCGCGACGCGCATCACGGCGCCGTTTCAAACCCCCGCCAGCAGCGGCAGCGCCCTGATCACGGTCTCGGCGGCGTTTCCGTTCTGCAAGGTCACGGCCTCGATCAAGCCGACCAGCGACTCGGACGTCCAGATGGAAATCTGGATGCCGGAAGGCACGAACTGGAACTCGAAGTTCCTCGGCGTCGGCAACGGCGCGCTCACCGGCGCGATCTGGCACACGTCGATGGTCCGGCCGCTGCAGGCCGGCTACGCCGTGGCGAATTCGAACCTGGGCCACAACGCGACCAGCGCCAACTGGGCGCTCGGCCACCCCGAGAAAGTGATCGACTACGCGCATCGCGGCGACCACGTCACCGCCGAGGCGAGCAAGGCGATCATCAACATCTATTACGGCGGCGGACTCGAACACTCCTACTTCCACGGCTGCTCGAATGGCGGCCATCAGGCGCTGATGGAAGCGCAGCGCTATCCTGCGGACTACGACGCGATCATCGCCGGCGCGCCGTGGAACCAGTGGGTCCACCAGAACATCGAGTTCATCTCGCGCGCGATTGCGCTCGAAGCCTTGCTGCCGACCAAGCGCGCGATGATCACCGCCGCGGTCAACGCCCAGTGCGGCGGCCAGGACGGCGGCGTCGCCACCGACGGCTATCTCAACGCGCCGCAGCGCTGCACCTTTAAGCCCAAATCGCTGCTGTGCGCCGGCGCTAACGGTCCCGACTGTCTTACCGAGGCCGAGGTGGAAGCCGTCGAGAAGGTCTACCAGGGGCCGGTGAATCCTGAGACCGAGCTCAGTCTCTTCCCGGGCTTCGAGCGCGGCAGCGAGTTCGGCTGGTCAGGCTTCGGCGGGTTCTCGAACAACCTGTTCCAGAACATGATCTTCGGCGAGCCGACGTTCGACTTCCACAATTTCAACTTCTCATCCGACACCGATCGCTTCGACGCGCTGTTTGGCGATCTGATCAACTCGGCGAGTCCGGATCTGAGCGCGTTCCGCCAGCGCGGCGGCAAGCTCCTGCTGTGGCACGGCTGGACCGACACCACCCTCGAGCCCCGCAGCACCGTCAACTACTACAACAGCCTCGTCGCGGTCACCGGGAATGGTCTGAGCCTCGACGATCTCGACGACCAGGGGCACCGCGGCGATCTCGTTTCGGACCGCCGGGGGAGTCTGGAGCGGGCGCAGCGCTTCGTCCGCCTGTTCATGGCGCCGGGCGTCAACCACTGCGGCGGCGGCCTCGGCCCGAACTCGAGCTTCGCCTACACGCTCGGCAACGCGGTTGGATCGCTGGACGCGGATCACGACATCCTCGCCGCGCTCGATCGCTGGGTCGAGGACGGCATCGCGCCCGATCAGTTCATTGCCTCGCACTTCACCGCCGGCGTTGCCGACAAGACGCGCCCGGTCTGCGCGTATCCCAAGCTCGCTGTCTACAAGGGTGAAGGCCTCAATCCCAACATCCCGACGTCGTGGGCGTGCGTCAACGACTGGGATCAGTTCAACATGGACTACACGCAGGTGCTCGAGAACATTCGCTACGCCGTGAAGACCGACAACTTCTTCAGCCTGCCGAACGGCGGACGGCCGCCGACGATTGGTGAGAGATAAGAGTCGAAGAGCAGTCGTTTGTGTCCCGCCGCTGATGCATTGAGCTGACGCGGCGGGACCTCCAGATGGCGCGCGCACCTGGCCGCGAATCTTCCGGTTCAGTGAGAGAGAGAGCGATAGAATTCACCTCGTGCGTCGAGCCATCGTCGGAGCTGCCCTGGCCGTACTGTTTACCTGCGCGAGTCCTCAGGTAGCAGCCGCGCAGGCCGTCAACTGTAGCGGGCTCGGCGATCGCGCCACGGTTGTCGAGCGGACCATCTGTGGCTCGCCGGACCTGATTCGTACCGACAGCGAGATCGTCGCGCTGACGGCCGAGCTCGAAGCGACACTGCGCGGCGCATTCCGCGATGCGCTCGTCGAGACCAAGGCACCGTTCCTCCGCAAGCGAAACGCGTGCGCGAACCCGGTTGGCGCACCCTCGTCCTCGCCTGACACGGCGTCTCTTTCCTCCTGCGTCGCCGCCGCTCTCGCGGAGCGACGAAACGCGCTCATCGCGGCGAAGGAGTCGCCTGCCTCGATGCAGTGGGCGGTCTTCCAATACGACCTGCTCGACGTCTCGTTCTTTCGCCGTTTTGGGGAGCTGATCGTGGACCGCGATGTGCAGCTGTTCGGCTGCCTCAATCTGCTGCCCGGTTCGAGCGCGGCCGCTCGAGTGCGGGGGGCTCTCCACGCGGCGTGTGAAGACGATGGACCGTTCGTGCCGGTGGTGTTCAAGAGCATGACCGCCCAGAACGCGCAGTTCGTGGACGAGAAGC
>Ga0111539_10004929_pt1 | contig 17366 bp, 15 predicted proteins | sample RhiMethybrSRZTD1_FD_79667 | JGI IMG/M metagenome (GOLD analysis project Ga0111539, IMG submission 79667) | Populus rhizosphere microbial communities from Tennessee, USA - Rhizosphere MetaG P. TD hybrid SRZTD1 (version 2) (version 2) | ecosystem: Host-associated > Plants > Roots > Rhizosphere >... | reverse complement strand
CGGCGAAATGCGTGATCGGTCTATACACTTTCGTAAGCATCCTTGGGAATCACACGGAGTCCGGCAGCAGGTGAGCCAAAGGTGTGCCAAAGGACCGCGTCAACTTGGTTCAACGTCTATGCTCCAAGCCATGGCCGACGGTTCGCCATGCGGTGAGATCGGTATCATTATGATATCATCGTGGGCGCGGGAGAAGTCACCGTGGCCAATGTCCTGGTGCGCGATCTTGATGACGATGTCCTGAAGCGGCTGAAGACCGCGGCGAAGGCCCACGGGCGATCGCTTCAGGCTGAAATCCACGACGTCCTGCAGCGCGCGAGCACCCGAAATCTCGCCGAAACACGCCGCTTGTCGGAACAATGGCTGAAGCGATTGCGCAAGTCATCCCACTCGGACAGTTCCAGGATGATTCGCGCCGATCGCGATAAGCGGTGAGCCTCTACGTCGTCGACGCAAGCGTCGTGATCAAATGGTTCGTTCCCGAGATCCACAGTGAGGCAGCGCGCCGACTGCTGTCCGCACCGCACGAGTATTTCTCGCTTGATCTGCTGTTTTCTGAAGTCGGCAATGTCATCTGGAAAAAGGTTCGGCGCGGCGAGTTGACCGCCGAGCAAGGCGCGCGACTCGCCGCAGATATCTCGGGAGTCGCAGTAGAGACCGTGCCGACGCGCGGGCTGCTGGTCGATGCACACGCGCTGGCCGTTGTCACCGGCTTAAGCGTCTACGATTCGATGTATCTCGCCCTTGCAGTCCGACTCAAAACAGAGATGATCACGGCCGACAACAGACTTGGTCGGGCTATGGCCGCGCATCCCATGACGGCTGTCCACGTCCGGTTGATCCAGACGTTCGAGTGACGTTGTCGCTCAGGAGGGGCGATGGCAGATTGTTGGCGCGAAGGCAAGCCCGATGCGTTGCAACGTGGTCACTTCAATTCGTCCCCGTGCGTCGTTCTTCCTGGCACCAGTGGCCGCAGCGCGAGTCGCACACGTGCTCGAACACGTCACGCGCCAGGGCGTCAGCAGCTGCATGCGCGTCGACCAGCAGCGTGAATGAATGATCGACCGACTCGACGCGCTCCGGCACGGTGGTGGTTTTGGCGCACACCTTCCACGTCCCGATCCCGAGCACCGGCACGACCTCAGTGACGATGCCGCCCGCGTGCTGGCGGTGCCATGTGCGAAGCGACGTGGTCGCGATCGTGAGTCGGCTACGCGCCATTCACCACCAGACGCATCTTACGGAACCGACCGGTAATTGTCACTAGTATCAATGCTGAGCTGGTATGCAGGCCGACGTGCGCGACAGTCTTGCTGTTCGCGCGTCCCGCTGTGACGCAGGCGCACGGATAGCGGCCCGACGCTCGTTCACTCGGCGCGAAGCGCAACCAGCGGATCGATCCGCGACGCCCCCAGTGAGGGCAGCAGGCATGCCAGCGCCGCCACCGCGGTGAACAGCAGCGCAACGCTCCCGTACACGAGCGGATCGAGCGGCTGCACGTTGAAGAGCAGCGTGCGAATCAGCCGCGCCGCGCCGGCGCCCCCGGCGAGGCCGAGGACGAGCCCCGCCGCGACCAGCTGCAGCCCGCCCTGCATCACCAGCCGCACGACCTGCGCTCGCCTGGCGCCGAGCGCCATGCGGATCCCGATCTCGGCCCGCCGCTGCGACACGGCGTAGGCGAGCACCGAATACAGCCCCACCGCCGACAGCGCCAGCGCCAGCGCGGCAAAGATTGTCGTCAGCGACGCGACGATGCGCTGCGCGCCGAGGCTCTGCGCGATGTTGGTCTCGAGCGTGGCGAAGAACGAGATCGGCTGGTTCTTGTCGACCGCGGCCACCGCTGAGCGAATCGCCGCTTGCAGCGACGCGGCGTCTGAGCTCGCCGACCCACTCGGCGAAGCGGCCTGCCCTGAGCTCAGCGAAGAGCCTGTCGAAGGGGCGACCCGCGCCACAACCGCCATGCCGGGACGCCCCATCTGACGCATCGGGTAGTAGACCTCGTCAGGCGCCGGCACGTTCAGGCCGTTGGTCTTGACATCGCGGATGACGCCGATGATTTCGGCCGGAACATCCGCGTCGCGGCCGCGCAGAATCTGGTGCCCGACCGCCGACTCTCCGGGGAACAGCCGCCGCGCCAGCGACTCGTTGACGACGCACACGCCGGGCGAGCCTTCGTGATCGGCGGACGTGAACGAACGGCCCGCGACCAGCGCGATGCGCATCACGCGGAAATAATCGTCGCTGACGATGCCGAGGTTGGCGAGCGGGCGCTGCGGCAGCGGCAGGATCGGCCGCCCGCGCACGCTGTAGGGAAACCGCGGGTTGAAGCCGGACATCGGCAGGCCGATCGCCGCGGCCGCGTCCGCCACGCCCGGCTCCGCGCGCAGCCGCTCCACGACCTGCGCGAAGAACTCCGCCTGCTGCGCCGCCGTCGCGTACCTCGTCGCCGGCACGCCGACGAACGCGGTTGCGGCGCCGCTGGCCTCGAATCCCGGCGGCGTGCGCTGCAGCTGCAGAAAGCTCACCATCAGCAGGGCGCTGCCGACCAGCAGCACCACCGACAGTGCCACTTCGCCGACGACCAGCGCCGCGCGGAAACGGCGGCCGCGCGCGCTCGACGATCCGCGCGCGCTGTCCTTCAGCACCTCGACCAGCTGCGCGCGCGATGCCTGCAGCGCGGGCGCCAGGCCGACCAGCAGCGCGGTCACGACGGTGGCGCCGGCCGTGAACGCCAGCGCGCGCCAGTTCAACGTGATCACCGTATTCGGCGGCAGCTGCGACGCGACGATCGATTGGATCGCCGACACCGCCCACATCGCCAGGATCAGGCCGAGCCCGCCGGCGACGCTCGAGAAGACGAGGCTCTCGACCAGAAATTGCCTGACGATCCGCGTCCGGCTGGCGCCGACCGCCTGGCGCACCGCGATCTCCTTCTGCCGCGCGGTCAGCCGGCCGAGGAAGAGCGAGGCGACGTTGGCGCACGCGATCAGCAGCACGAAGCTGACGCCGGCGATGAGCGTGTAGAAGGTGGGCTCGAGGTTGCCGACCAGCGCGGCGACGAACATCAGCGGCAGCGTCGTGTTGTTGGCGTCGAGGCGCGTGGGGAACCGCGCCTTCGACGCCTTCCCGATCGCCTCCAGTTCGGCCGCCGCACGCTCCAGCGACACGCCGCGCTTCAACCGCGCGATCGGCTGCGCGTAGCCGGCACCGGCCTGGATCTGCACCGCCGTCAGGCCGCCGACCTCGAAGACGCGCGGCGCGAACAGCTGCACCTGGTTGAACGGCGCCGACAGGCGCGGCGGCATGATGCCGACCACCTGCCAGCTCTGCCCGTTGAGCGTGATCGTCTCGCCGACCAGCGTCGCGCGCCCGCCGAACCGCGTCTGCCACAGCTCGTGGCTGATGATGCAGACCGCCGGCCCGTTGGGCACGTCTTCCTCCGCCGCGAAGTTCCTCCCTGCCGCCGGCAGGATGCGGAGCGTCGGCAGGAACGACGCGCTGACGCGCAGCCCGTTCAGCTGCTCCGGCTCGCCGTTGCCGGTGAGTGTGAAGTTGTCGAAGGCCGAGATGCCGATCGATTCGAACGACCGCGCCTGGTCGCGCAGCTCCTCGTAGCGCGGCCACGAGATCGCCGGCGCGTTGAAATTGAGCTGCGGGTTGCTGGTCCAGATGGCGACCAGCGACGAGGGTTCGCGAATTGTCACCGGGTTGAGCACCAGCCGGTCGTAGACGGAGAAGAGCGCCGTGTTCGCGCCGATGCCGACCGCAATCGTCAGCACCGCGACCAGCGAGAACCCGGGGCTCTTGGCGAGAGCGCGAACGGCCTGGGTGAAATCCGACATGGGAATCTGACGCAACGAGCAACCGCTGTGCCAGTGCAGCGCAGAGGCGGCGCGTGTGAAGGCAGGTTGGGTCTGACCGGTCGTGGGACGCTGCTGTTCCAGAATCGAGACGCCCGCGGGCGCGCGGCGTCAGCTGCCCGGCTCTCCTTCCGCGGCCGGCGCCGCCGTCAGCTCCTCGAGCGCGCGCGCGATGTGCGACGCGGTGAACGGCTTCGGAATCAGCAGCACGCGCTCCGCGCGGCGCTTGCGCAGGCTGGCATCGGCGACGTCGGGCGTGTCGCTGACGATCACGATCGGCAGATCGGCAAGCTCGGCGCGGGCGCGCACGACGTCGAACAGCGACTCGCTCATCTGGTAGATCGTGCAGTCGAGGACGAGCGCGTCGGCGCGCTCGGTGATCGCGAGATCGTCGACGTCGTTGGTGTAACCGGTGGCCACCACCTCGAAACCGCGATCGCGGAGCGCAAAGGTCAAGAGCTCCGCGATCTCCGGCGTGTCGTCGACGAGCAGAACCTTCATAACCAGCCAGCGGTTTCGATGTACTTCACGAATTCCTAATTCCTAATTCCCCTTAATTCTTGATTTTCGGTTTCTTGGCGGCCGCAGGCTCGAGATCCAGCACCCACACCCGGCCGCCCGCCGTGTAGTAGGCACGCTGGTCGTTCTCGATCGACGCGCCCCACGCCTCGAGCGTGCGCATCGCGAAGGTGTAGCCCTCGAAGTTGTTCTTGGTGTGGGCGAACACTTCGTTGGTGTGCCAGTTGTCGTTCAGCAGCGCGTCGCCGGGATGGACGCGCGTCACCTTATAGAAGCGATCGTACCGCGCCTCGGGCCGCACGTCTCGCGTCGAGCCGATTTTCTTCCCCTCGGCAACGATGTAGCTCTCCTGCACGGCCGGGGCCCCGGCCGCGGCTGGTGTCTGCTTGGGTGTGTCTGCCATGTCGTTACACCGTGTGCGCAATCGCGGCAGCCGCTTCGGCCGACGCCATGTCGAGGTGAGACGAGGGATCGGCGGCGCGGACCAGCGCCTCCGGCACCTCGACGTTCATCATCCGCCACTGATCGTTGGCGAACTGCTGCAGCGTCGCGATGTGCTCGGCGTGCAGATGGCCGAAGCGTCCCTGCAGCTTCAAGTACTCCGCCACCGGCCTCATCGTCGCCGGCTTGAAGCTGTAGTCGTACTCGCGCCTGGCCGGATCCCATTCCCAGACCGGGTACAGCCCGCACTCGACCACCAGGCGCCCGAGATCGATCGACCGCGGCGTCTCGTACACGAAGCCTTTCTGGCAGGGTGTGTAGACCATCAGGAACGCTGCGCCTTTATGGTTCAAACCCTTGCGCACCTTGTTCATCAGATCGATCGGATAGCCGACGCTCCCGGTCGCGACGTAACAGTGCGGATGGCCCGCAGCCATCATCCGCGCCAGGTCCTTCGGAAACAGCGTCTTCGCCTCCGGCACCTTCGGCCCGGGCGGCGAGAACGTGGTCATGCCGCCGTAGGGCGTGCGCGACGATGCCTGGATGCCGGTGTTGGCGTACTGCTCGTTGTCGTAGCAGATGATCAGGCAGTCGTGGTTGCGGTAGAGCGCGCCCGAGATCGAACCGATGCCGATGTCGGAGGCGCTGCCGTCGCCGGCCTCGCAGATGATGTTCGGATACGGCCCCTTCCACTTGCCCTTGCGGATCATCGCTTCGTACGCCGCGGCCACGCCGGCGGTGAAGCTGCCGGCGCTGCCGATCTGGGTGTGCGCCCAGGGCACGTTGTACGGCGTGCACAGGTACGAGCTGTTCGCCACGTACATGCAGCCGGTCGGGCCGACCAGGATCGTGTTGTCGCCCGACGCCTTGCTCGTGATGCGGTATTGAATCGACGGCCCGCAGCCGGCGCAGGTCCGATGTCCGGGCACGAACGGCTCGGTCTCCGGCAGCTCGGGGTTGTAGAACCGCGCGCCCTGGTTCGGGCTCTGCAGCATCGGCAGCATCTGCCGCTCAACGGTAATCGTCGCCACGTCCGCCTCCTACTCCTCGAATCCGACCCAGTGCGTCCGCTTCTCGATCTTCCCCTTCTTCTGGGCTTCGAGCAGCTTGTTCGTCATCCAGTAGAACTCTTTCAGCACGATCGCCTCGCCGCCCATGCCGGCCATGAACGACACCACGAGCGGACGCTTGTCGCTCTCGTAGAGCGCCGCGCACGCCTCGGCGTAGAGCGAGCCGCCGCTGCTGACGCTGCCGAGGCCCATGTTGGTCTCGACCACGCCGACGACCTTGAACTTCGACAGCACCTCATTGACGCGATCGGTCGGGTACGGCCGGATCGTGCGCAGCCGCACCAGGCCGACCTTCGCGCCGCGCTCGCGCATGTGGCGCACGGCGTGCCGCGCGGTCACGCCGTGGCCGCCCTGCAGGAAGAAGACGACGTCGGCGCCGTCGGTCATGTACTCCTCGACCCAGGGGTCGTAGCGGCGGCCGAAGATCTTCGCGAACTCGTCGTGCACCTGCTCGATCACCGGCATCGCGCCTTCCATCGCGCGCGCACGCTCGAGCTGCAGCGGCGGTCCCTGCTCGGGCATGATCTGCGGCCCGTGCGACACCGGATGCCGCGGATCGAGCGGGTAGGGGTGCTTGTAGGGCGGCAGGAACTCGGCCACCTGGCCTGAATCGGGCAGCTCGCAGTCGGTGGTGATGTGCGAGACGAAGAAGCCGTCCTGGCAGACCATCTGCGGCAGCAGGACGCGCGGGTCTTCGCCGATGCGGAACGCCATCAGGTGGTTGTCGAACGCCTCCTGCGCGTCGCACGACCAGCCCATCAACCAGCCCATGTCGCGCGTCGACAAGGCGTCGGTGTGCTCCGACCCGAAGTCGCCGGGCGGATCGAGCGTGCGGTCGGCAATCATCATCTGCACCGGCATCCGGCTGCCGGAGATCGGCGAGTACAGCTCGTAGGCGTACTGCACGCCGACGCCGGAGCTGCCGGTGAAGACACGCGCGCCGCTGGACGCGGCGCCGTGCGCGATGCTCAGCTGCGAGTGCTCGCTGTCGGCGACGATGTACTCGGCATCGAGCTCGCCGTTCGCCACCATCTGCGCCAGCGCCATCATCGTCGCCGTGTAGGGACGGATGGGATAGGCGGTGATGACGTCGACGTCGGCATACTTCGCCGCTTGTGCGGCGGCGACGCAGCCGTTGATTCGAACGTTCCGTTTCTTGTCGGCCATAAGCAACTCCAACGGCTGAGGCAGCCAGCCCCTAGCCCCTAGCCTCCAGCCCCTGCACTATTTCCAGTTCACGATATCTTTCGGCGGCAGGTTCGGTACCTGTCGCAACTGCTCCGCCTGCCGCCCGTGCAGCCCCGGCGAAATCGCGAACGCCGTGTCCATGCGCACGACGCCGGTGTCGAAATCGAGCTCGGGCACGCCCTCGAGGCACCCCGTCGGGCACTCCTCGATGCAGACGCGGCACCCTTTGCAGTAATCGACCATGATCTTGTAGAGCCCGTTCGACCGGTCCGCACGAATGATGCACGGTTCCGGGCAAACCAGATAGCAGTTGTCGCAGGCGTTGCAGGTGCCGCAGCTGAAGCAGCGGTTCGCTTCCTCGACCGCCTGCTCCTCGGAGTACGCCTGAATGACCTCGTCCTGCGTCCGCTTCCGGCTCTCCGGCTGCAGCAGCGCCTGCGGCACGCGCGGGAAGTGCGGGAAGTAGGTCATGTTCATCCGCTTAAGGTCGGTGATCACGTCGATGAACATCCCCCGCGGCTGCAGCGTCTCGCCGCGCAGCACCCTGTCGACGTTGAACGCGACCCGCTTGCCGTCGCCGACCGCGTTCACGACCATCAGCGGCTGGCCGCCGCCGAACTGCACGATGTCGCCGGCGGCGAAGAAGTTCGTGCTGCCAAGGCGGCCGAAGGCGTCGACGGCGATCGTGCCGCGATCGTTCTTGAACTCCGCCGGCAGCCAGCCGAGCGAGGCGTGCTGGCCGACGGCGATGATCACGTTGTCGACGGCGAAGCGCGTGCCGGCCGCGTCGCGATCGACGGCGATCGGCGACTTGTTCACCACGCCGGTGAACCGCGCGGGGTTCAGCTGCAGCGCTTCGACCGACCCGTTGCCGGCGATCGAGGTCACCGCCAGCCCGTGCAGCAGATCCACGCCTTCCTCGAGCATGTCGTGCAGATCCTCGGGCACGCACGGCATCTCGTCTTTGTTCCCCTCGACGGTGATCATCGTCACTTCCTGCGCGCCCTGGCGAAGCGCCTCGCGCGCGCAGTCGATCGCCGTGTTGCCGCCGCCGATCACCGCCACGCGCGGGCCGAGCTTGACGGTCGACGTGCCCATGCCGATGTCGCGCAGGAAGGGCAGGCCGTACAACACGCCTTTCTTGTCCTCGCCTTCGGCGCGCACGCTGTTCGGCTCGGTCAGGCCGACCGCGAGGACGCACGCGTCGTAGTTTTTCGCGAGGTCATCCCAGCTGACGTCCTTGCCGACCTCGACGCCGGTCTTGATCGTGACGCCGAGCTGTTCGAGCCGCTCGATCTCGCGATCGAGGATCTCCTGCGGCAGCACCCAGTCGGGAATGCCGCCGCGGTTCAAACCGCCTGCCTTTGGCGACTTCTCGAGAACCGTCACCTGGTGGCCGAGGCGCGCGAGCTGATATGCCGCACTGTGCCCGGCCGGCCCGGAGCCAACCACTGCGACTTTCTTGCCCGTCGGCGCTCCGGCGGTGACGACGTCCTTGGGCAGCGCCTGGCCCAGGTCGCCGAGGAACCGCTCGACCGCGCGAATCGAGATCGCCTCGTCGTGCTTGCCGCGGTTGCACGCCTGCTCGCACGGGTGATAACACACTCGACCGGTTATTGACGGGAAGGGCATGTCCTCTTTGATCAGCGCGTAGGCGTCGAGATACTTGCCGCGCTTCACCAGATCGAGATAGCCCTGGATTTTTTCGTTCGTGCCGCAGGCGTTGTTGCAGGGCGGCATCTTGTCGCGATAGACCGGGCGAATCGACCGCCAGTTGCCAGTGGGAAAAAGATCCTGTCCCTTCTTCTGCGTCGGCGCCGGCGTGATTCCGGCAAACGGCACCTGAAGCCAGTCCGGGATGTGCGTACCCTTCGTCGACATGGGCCCCCTCAACAGTTGGTGAATTCAGGAATTGGCAAGTTGGTGAATTGAAAATTCATCAACTCACCAACTACGCGACGGTCTCCATTGTCAGAATCTGCAGTTCGTCCATCGCCGTGCGGAACGCCGCCTTGTTGGTCAAAAGAGGTTCGATGGTTTCGATCTTCACGATGCCCGTCGTCTTCACCACCGCGGCGATGAGCGGCGCGGCGATGTCGGGCGCCACCGCCTTGCTGCGCTCGGCTGCGCCTTCGGTCGACAGGCGGTCGAGCCCGAGCTCGCCGAGCCGGTAGTACAGCCACTTGTGCTCCGCGATCTTGGCCGCGTCGACGCAGACCAGCCGCGCCAGCCGCTCCGGCCCCGGCACGAAGCGCAGCATGTAATCGGGCGAGTAGTGGGTGTTGATCACCAGCGTGCCGCCCGGCGGCATGCCGCGCATGTAATCCCACCCCTTCACCATCGTCTGCTCGACCAGCACGACGACGTTCGGCTGCTCGTTCTCGTAGGTGAGGGCGTTCTCGATCTCGCTGTCGCTGATCCGGCAGTACTTGCGGGTCGGCGCGTTGGTGCGATCGGGGTTGTCGACGTAGTTCTCCATCGCCTGCGCAAACTTGCCTTCGGTGCGCGCCGCTGCGGCGACGGAGTTGACGATGTCGCGCCCCTCCTTGTCCATGATGATGCCGCGCGTCCAGACCGTGAGCTCGGTATAGGCCATGACTCCTCCGCGACTTGCTCTCGCTATCGTCAGTTAGGTTTCGCTGTGCTTTCCGCCGTCTCAGCAGTCTCTGCGCTCTCTGCTATCTCTGCGGTCTCTGCGATCTCTGCGGTCTCTGCGGTCTCTGCGAACACGCCCGCAAAGTGCCGGCGCGCCACGGCGAACGCCGGCGCCGTGCGGGCGTGCTTGAACTCCGCAATCGCCGCCAGCGCCGCCTTCTTGCACCCGCTTTCGAGGTCGGCGCCGGTCAACCCCTCGCTCAGCTGCGCCAGCGCCGCGAGGTCGACGTCGGCGGCCAGCGGCATCCGGCGGCAGCATACCTGCAGAATCGCCGCGCGATCCGCCGCTGCCGGCTTCTCGAAGCGGACGACGTGATCGAAGCGGCCGCTGCGCAAAAGCGCGGGATCGATCCGCTCGGGCCGGTTGGTCGCCGCCATCAGAATCACGCCTTTGACGTCGCGCAGGTTGTCGATCTCGCGCACCAGCTGGCTGAGGATGCGCGCGTGGACGCCCTGCGCGTCGTCGCCCAGCTTCGGGGCGACGGCGTCGATGGTGTCGAAGAAGAGGATGCACGGCGCCGAGCGCCGCGCTTTCTTGAACACGTCGCGCAGCGCCTTCTCCGATTCGCCGAGCCACTTCGAGTACAGCTGCGGCCCGTCGATGGTGATGAGCGGCAGCTGCTTCTCGCCGGAAAGCGCGCGGGCCATCGCGGTCTTGCCGGTTCCGGATGGCCCGACCAGGAGGATGCCGCGCGGCGGCGCGAGGCCGACCTGGTCGTACATGCTGTCGTTGGTGTGCGCATGGTCGACCACCGCCGTCAGCACCCGCTTGACATCGTCGAGCCCGCCGATTGACGCGTAGGTGGAAGTGCTCTTCTCGATGAAGAATTCGCGCGTCGCGCTCGGCTCGACCTCTTTCAGGCCGGCGACGAAGTCGTCGCGCGTCACTTCCAGCCGCGCCAGCTCGACCTCGCCGATCCCCTCGACCAGCGGCGCGGCAGCGAGGAAGCGGCGGAGCGCGATCATCCCGACTTCCTGGCAGAGCGCCTCGAGGTCTGCGCCGACGAAGCCGTGCGAGTGGTCGGCGATCTCCGGCAGGCTGACGTCGGCGCCGAGCGGCATCGCGCGCGTGTGGATCTTCAGAATCTGGAGCCGCGCCTGCGTGTTCGGCACGCCGATCTCGATCTCGCGGTCGAACCGGCCGGGCCGCCGCAGCGCCGGATCGAGCATCTCGGGGATGTTGGTCGCGCCGATCACGACGACCTGGCCGCGCGACACGAAGCCGTCCATCAGGCTCAGAAGCTGGGCGACGACCCGTTTCTCCACATCGCCGATGACTTCCGCCCGCTTCGGCGCGACCGCATCGATCTCGTCGATGAAGAGAATCGTCGGCGCGCGCCGCGCCGCCTCGTCGAACACGTCGCGCAGCTTCGCCTCGCTCTCCCCGTAGAACTTCCGCATGATCTCGGGGCCGTTGAGGTGGATGAAGTGGACGCGTGTTTCCGCGGCCACGGCACGGGCGAGCAGCGTCTTGCCGGTGCCGGGCGCGCCGTAGAGCAAAACGCCTTTCGGCGGCAGGATACCGAGCCGCTCGAAGATCCGAGAGTGCTTCAGCGGCAGCTCGACGATCTCGCGCACGCGCGCGACCTCGCGCTCGAGGCCGCCGATATCCTCGTACGACACGACCGGCGCGTGCACGCCGGTCTGCTCCCCTTCGACGATGCGCAGGTCGGTGCGCGGGCCGATGACGACCGGCCCGGCCGGAATGGTGCGCACCACCTGGAAGTTGACCGCCTTCGCGAAGGTGGGCACGCGGATCACGGCGCCGGTGATCACCGGAACATTGACGAGATCCTCGAGCATCCGCTCGGGCGCGATGATCGCCGGCGGCGCGCCGACCCATGACGGCGTGAGGCGGACCGCCACCGCCGGCGCGTGCTCGACCGTCGACACCGACACCTGTTCCTGCAGCCCGGCGCCGCAGTTGCTGCGCAGCGTGCCGTCGATCTGGATCACGTTCTCGAGCCCGGGCGACGACGCCTCGGCGCGCGCCACGGCGGGGGTGCGGCCGACGATCTTCAGCACGTCGCCGGGGCGGGCGCCGATGCGCGCGAGGTCGGCCGGCGCCAGCCGCGCGATCGCATGACCGATGTCTTCGACCCGTGCCTCGGCGACACGAACGGCGAGCGTGGCGGACGCCGGCGACGTGGTGTCCATCAGGAGGCCACCCGGAAGCGGCGCTGAATCAGCCGGGCGAAGTTGTCGAAGAGGCGGCCGGGGCTGTCCGGCGTCTGGTGGTCGAAGCGCGCCGAGTCGGCGGGCGCCAGCGCGACGCGGGTCTGCCCGTTTCCGGCGTCGGTCAATCGGATGGTGCCGAGGTTGTTGTGCTCGATCGCCCAGCCGTCGATGCGTGCCGACGTGACCGACATGGACAGCGTCTCGTCGTCGCTCTCCCAGGGGACGACGAGCGCGTTCACCATCCGCTGCTCGATCGCGTACTCCTCGATTGCCCGCGAGACGGTGCGCGGCGATCCGGCGACCACGAATTCGACGTCGTCGGCCATCGTGAACCCGAGTGGGATCCTTTGCTCGACCGTTGTGCTAAAGTGGCCCGGTGGTCGAACCAGTCAGGCGGCACAGTCTGCCACTCGCCACCTCGAGTGTCAAGGCAGCGGCGTCGGGCCGCCCTCGCCCCGGCGCCCGCGAAGCCCGGCTGATCGAACCGATAAAAAAGACGCGTATTCACGAGGCCATCGCCGATCGGATCCGGCAGCTGATCCTCGACGGCACCTATCCGGCCGACCAGCCGCTGCCATCCGAACGCGTGCTGGCGGCGCGGCTGGGCGTGAGCCGCGGCTCGGTGCGCGACGCGCTCCGCACGCTGGAGGTGCTCGGGCTGCTCGAGCCGCGTCACGGCCAGGGCACGTTCCCGCGCGAGCTGTCGGTCGATCGCCTGGTGACGCCGCTGTCGGAGGTGCTCGTCTACCGGCGCGACCTGCAGGACGAGTTGATGGACGTCCGCCGCATGTTCGAGCCGGCGGTTGCGCGCGTGGCCGCCACCCGCGTCACCGACGCCGACGTCGCCGAGCTCGAGCGGGTGATCGATCGGCAGCGGCGCAAGATCGCTGCCGGAGGGTCGACGATTGGCGAGGACACCGAGTTCCACGCGGCGATGGCGCGGGCCACGCACAACAACGTCGCGGTCCGCTTGATGGCGACGCTGAACGACCTGCTGATGGAGTCGCGCAAGCTGACGCTGAAGCAGCGCGGCCGCCCGGAGCGCTCGCTGCGCGGCCACGAAGCCATCGTCAGCGCGATGCGGCGGCGCGATCCCGGCGCCGCCGAGCAGGCGATGCACGATCACATCGACGAGATTGCTGCGCTGCTGAAGACCGCCGGCGAGGGCAGCGACCGATCGTAGAATCCGCACGCCGGCGCGAAGCCGCCCACTCAATGGAACAGCCAATCGTCGACGGGTTCAGGCGGAGGCTCGAAGGCCTCATGGCCGACGGCCGGGCGCTTCGCGCGCGCGTCGCCGACGGCGGGACGATCGACGCGATGTCGGTCGCTGCGATGCGCGAATGGCAGCAGCAGTGCGGCGTCGCCGTCAACGAGCTGTCGGGCGGAAGCAAGGCGCATTGGCTGGCGCGCGCCTTCAGCGAGGCGTTCCTGGTGCGGCCGGCGGCGGGGGAAGTCGTCGAGGAAGCGCCTGTTGCCGAGATCGTCTCGCGGCTGCTCGAGGTGCTGCAGCAGGCGCACCAGGCGCTGGCGGGCACTTACGATGACTCGCTCACTCAGGAGGCGTCGGAGCCGCGCCGGTTCGATTTCGTGCACAACCTGGCGCTGCGGCCGGTGCTCGAGCGAGCCTACGCCGACGCACGAGCGGCGTTCGACCGCGGCGATTTCTCGACAGCGCTCGTCACGGCCTGCGGCCTGCTGGAGTCGATCATCACCGACGCGCTCGAGTCCGCCGGTCAGCGCGTGCACCACCTGACGTTCGACGCGCGGATTGTTGCCGCCGAGCAGGCGGCGATGATCAAATCCGAATGCGCGCGCCTGCCGCCCGTGGCGCGTCAGTACCGCGAGCTCTCCGGCGCGAACGGGGAGCTGCCGCACGACGTCATCATCACCGCCCGCGACGCGCGCACGGTCAGCCAGGTGCTGCAGATGGTGATGCGGGATCTCAATCCCGGCCGGTGAGCCGGAGACCACGAAGCCACGAAGAACACGAAGACGGTCATCAAGGGCGCGCAATCTCCGTAACCCAATCAACGCTGACGGTGCGCGACAGCGTGAGCGCCATGCCCGCTTTCGGTTGCCTTCTTCGTGATCTTCGTGAACTTCGTGCGCTTCGTGGCTCACGTGCGCGCGAGGGCGGCGAGCGCGACTTTACGCTGCTTGTGAGTATCGTGCGGCAGGCGCTGGATGTCCGAGACGTGGCCGTCGGCGTACATCACCGCCATCTCTGCCGACACGCCGCATTTCTCGTTGCACGCGCGGACGCCGTCGAGGGTGTCGGTCGCGATCGAGAACACGGTCTCGAGATTGAGCGCGTCCATCGAGCGCGCGGCGTTGTAGGGGTCGCGGATCAAGTAGTGACCGAGGAATGCCGCCGGGCCGACGCAGTCGTGGCCGGTGACCTCGCGCAGCGCGTTGTTCAGCGTGTGGAAAAGGGCGTAGCGCTTCTCCATCGGCGAATAGAGCGCGATGAACGCGGAAAACTCCTGCTCCGCGGTCGGCAGGCCGATCTGATCCTGGTAGGCCTCGAACAGCGCGTGCTCGATTGCGTCCTTCATGCCGTCGATGGTGCGGCTGGCCGCGGGCAGCGCCTCGAGCGCCGCCTCGCTGCGCTCGAACGCCGCCGCCGTCCAGCCGACGATGTCGCTGGCGACGAACACCGAGCGCGCACAATGCGGCGGTTCCCCGTACTGCCGCTGGAAAATCCGCCGCGATTCGCGCGGGGCGACGCTCCGCGGGCGATCAGCATCGGCGAACAGCAGGATGCCGGAGTTGAACGAGAGCGCGGCGGCAATCATCACACCACCCCTTGAATCGATACACCCTGAGTGCCTGGCCAGCGGGGCGCGAGTCTACCATACCTCTCTGATGGTGCAGGACGCGGAAAGCGTGCGGCGTGGCCGGTTTCGCCGAGCTCGCGGTTGGATGTCCGACCCCGGCGGCCGCGGCCGCGCCTGCGCCGGCATCGTCGCTGCCAGCCTCGTCGTTTATCTGCTGATGACGTTGCCGCGGCTCGGCGTCTTCCCGCCGGTGGGCGAGGACGAGCCGTGGATCGCCGCCGCGCCCTACAAGCTCGCGACGCAAGGCGTCCTCGGCTCGGACCTCTTCGCCGGCTATTACGGGATTGAGCGGCATCACTACGCGCACATGCCGCTGTTTCCGCTGGCGCAGGCGGCGATTTTCGCACTCTTCGGCGCCGGCGTCGTGCAGATGCGCGCGCTGCCGGTCGCCTTCGGGGCGCTCCTGCTGATGGCCGTCTTCTGCGTCGGCCGTCAGGTTGGAGGCAACCGCGTTGGCGCGGTCGCGATGGTGCTGATGGTCACCCTGCGCATCACCGCCGGCGGAGCGGCAACCGGCATCCTGCTGCTCGATCGCGCGCGCATCAACCGCTACGACATCGCCGTGCCGGTGTTCGGCCTCGCTGCGCTCTGGGCGTTCAATCGCGGCGAAGCGACGCAGCGCCGCTGGTGGATCGCGGCCGCGGGTTGCCTCACCGCGCTCGCCACCCTGAGCCATTTGTACGGGCTGTTCTGGCTGCCGCTCCTCGCGGGCCTGTTGATTGCGCGGCACGGGCGCTGCGCGCATCGCGACCTCATCGCGTTTCTTGGCGGATTCGCGGCCCCGTGCCTGCCGTGGCTGGCGTTCATCACCGCCGGCTGGCCCGACTTTCCCGGCCAGATGCGCATGACCGCCAGTCGCTTCGACCTCCTCAATCCGTTGTTCTACGTCGACAACATCCTCGACGGCGATGGCCCGATCTCGCTCGGGTGGGCGGCGCGGACGATCGTGTCGTTGCCGCCGACGCGCGCGGGCACGTGGACGATGTTGGCGGGCAGTGTCGGCGCATGCGCGGCAATGCTTGCGCAGCCCGGCGATCGGGGCGCCGGCGCCGGACGGACGCTGGCGATCGCCTGCCTCGTCCAAACCGCGATGTTCGTGGCGCTGCTGAAAGTGAAAATCGTCGCCTACATGATTGCGCTGTGGCCGCTGTGGGCAGTCCTCATCGCGTGGTTCGCGGTGCGGCTGTGGGATCGTGGATCGTTCGCCGCGCGCACCGCGCTCGTCGCGCTCGCCGTCGCAATCGCCGGCGAAAGCTCGGCGCGCGCAGCGACTGCCTGGAAGAACGCCGGCGAGGCAGGCGCTTACACCTGGTACGAATCGCAGATCGCCGGCTGCATTCCGCCCGGCTCGCTGGTGCTCGGCCTGCAGCACTATTGGCTCGGGCTGCGCCAGTATCCGTACCGGACCTGGCTGCTGCCAATCGCGCTCGCGCAAACGCAGGCGGGCGACACGACGGTCGCCTTCGATGCGGCGCTCGAGCGCGTCGATCCGGACGTGATCCTCGTCGATCGCTACATCGATGATCTGATGCGGACAGCGGCCGACCCGCGCGATCCCAACCATCGGCTCTACGCCGGGTTCGAAGCGTTCAAGGCCCGTCGTGGCGTTCGCCTGGCGTGCGTGATTCGCGACCGCACCTACGGCACCATGCACGTGCACGTCGTCGCGCGCCGCTGATTGAACGTTCGCTGGAAGTCCGCTACGAGTGATCGCTGAGCCGCTCCAGGTGTGCGGTGACCGCGCGTGCCAGCCCCTCGCGCGAGTAGCCGCCCTCCAGGACGGAGACGACGCGGTTTCGCGCGTGCTGCCGCGCGATTTCCAGGACGATCGACGTCAGCTCGGCGAAGTCGGCGTCGCCCAGCGTGAACTGGCCGAGCGGGTCGCCGGCGCGCGAGTCGAAGCCGGCCGAGATCATCACCAGGTCGGGCTTGAAACGCTCCGCGGCCGGCACCAGCTCGGTGCGAAAGGCGTTGACGATCTCGTTCCGTCCCGATCCGGCGGGGAACGGACGGTTGACGACGAGGCCGCGTCCCTTGCCCTCGCCGGCCTCGTTGGGCAGGCCGGTGCCGGGATACCACGGGTGCTGATGCGTGTCGAAGAACAGCACCGACCCGTCGCTCCAGAAGATCGCCTGCGTGCCGTTGCCGTGGTGCACGTCCCAGTCGGCGACGAGGACGCGCTCGACCCCGAACGCCCTGGCCGCGTGACGCGCGCCAATCGCCAGGTTGTTGAAGACGCAGAAGCCCATGCCGCGCGCTTGTGACGCGTGATGCCCTGGCGGCCGCACGGCGCAGAACGCGTTGCGCGCGCGCCCCCGCATCACCGCTTCGACGGCGGAAACCACGGTGCCGGCCGCGGCGGTGGCGGCGGCATCGGATCCGGACGACAGTTCCGTGTCGCCCGTGCTCAGCGTCCGCCGTCCGGCTGCAATTTCGGCGCGAACCAGCTTCAGGTAGTCCGGCGTATGGACGCGCAGAATCTCGTCGTCGGTCGCCGCGCGGGGTGTGGCGACGACGATGCGCTGCCGGCGCTCGAGCGCGCCGACGCTCGCCATCACCGCATCGAGGCGCTTCGGGTTCTCGGGATGATCGCCGCCCGGCTCGTGACGGAGCGT
>Ga0111539_10004928_pt1 | contig 17367 bp, 12 predicted proteins | sample RhiMethybrSRZTD1_FD_79667 | JGI IMG/M metagenome (GOLD analysis project Ga0111539, IMG submission 79667) | Populus rhizosphere microbial communities from Tennessee, USA - Rhizosphere MetaG P. TD hybrid SRZTD1 (version 2) (version 2) | ecosystem: Host-associated > Plants > Roots > Rhizosphere >... | reverse complement strand
GGCGGCACTATTACGAATTCTTATTACTCATTTCGCAGGAGGAATGCGATGAGACTCGCACATAGGGCGCTTATAGCTGCGCTCGTTTCGTTGGTGCTGTGTGCCGCAGTATCAGCACAGACTTTGCGGTCGCCAGATGACCCGCGCAATCAGTCTCCATCAGTAGGTACCGGTGGCCCAGAAGGTGGACCAACCGGCCTTTTCACTATTTACGACGGTGCAACGCTGCGCCGCGGGGAGTTCACGTTCAGTATTGCGTACAGCAACTACGATCGTGATCCGGGCAATGTTGATATCGTTGACGTGCCGTTGAGCTTCAACGTCGGTTTGAACGATCACATTGAGCTCTTCTTCAAGACAAACGGCTATCGCGGGATCAAGGTTAACAATCCGCAGAATCTTTCCAGTTTCTATCTGCCGAATTCCCAGTTGTTCTGTGGTACGACGCTGTGCAGTCCGCCGGCGATCGTGTTGGCGCCGTCTGGACCAAACGTAGGAACGCTTGCGAACACTGCCGTGTTTCGCCCGTTGAACAATCAGCCTTTCGTTCAGTTCCCGTTTGTCGGTGGTTCCGCCGGAACGTTTGGATTGGGACCAGGACAGATTGGTCAGCAGTTTGGTTTCCCGGGTTTCAACGCCCTGCTTGGACCACCGGTTACGCAACCGAACAGTGGCACCTTCGGCACGGCTGACAATTTCCCGGGTATCGGTTCGCCGGTTGGCGGCATCCTGCCGGGTGTTGTGCTCGCGACGACGACGCTTCCCGCGACCGCGCTGACCCTGCCAATCACCATACCGCTCACGTTTACGGTTGCGCCGACTTACCTGCCGGATGCTCCGTTTGTGAATCGTCTGTATGGCGAGAGCAATTTCAACAACGTGGTGTTCGGCGCCAAGATTCGCTTTACGGGTCCGAACAATCCGCTCGGTGTCGCACTCATCCCGATGTATCGCTGGTGGCTTGATAAAGGCAACGATCAATCTGGCTTCAACCAGATGCAACGTGGCGCCGGCCCCGGTGGTGACATTGGTGATTTCGGTATCGTGGGCGTAGTTGATGGTCGTCTCGGCAAGCACGTGAACGTGTCGGCCAACGGCGGCTACTGGCTCAACAGCAACCCGAAAGGTCTTGACGATTTCGTGTTGTTGGATCGTCCGGATGAACTGCTCGCCGGTATCGGGTTCGACTTCCCGGTCAACGAGCATTTCCAGCCCATCGCCGAAGTCAGATCGACCACCTATGTTGGTGGCCGCACACCGAATGCATTTGAAAACAATCCGGTTGATGTCCTCGGCGGCATCAAGATTTATCCGCGTCGCTGGTTCGGTATTGGTCTCGCTTATCGCAGACACCTGAACCAACAGGACATGGATCACTTTAATCCGGTTGATTTCAATATTCCGATTCAGCAGGTTACGAACGTTAACGTTATTGGCAGAGGTCTCGTAGTTGTTCCGGGTACCTCCAGACCGGTTACTTCGCAGGGATTCCCGACTGGGTTCATATGGTCAGAAGAGCCGAACGGCTTTATCGTTCAGTTCTGGGCCGGACGTCGCAACGCGCGAACTCCGCCGCCGCCGCCAAATGTGCCGCCGGTGGTCGACTCAGTGACGCCATCGATCAGCACGATCCGACAAGCGTGCCCGCCGGGACAAGGCACTTCGCCGAATTGCCCGAGCGCCACCACGGTGACACTGGTTGCTAATGCACACGACGACAATCAAGATCAGTTGCTGTACACCTGGTCGGTGACTGGTGGCAAGCTGAGCGGTGAGGGTAAACAGGTAAACTGGGATCTGACGGGTGTTGCGAACGGCACCTACACGGCAACGGTTGAGGTGAACGACGGTAATCAGCACACAGCCAGCGGCAACACGACAGTGACGGTTGCTGACTGTACTGACTGCGTGAAGCCGCCACCGCCGTGTCCGACTGTTTCGGTCAGCTGCCCGAGTGAAGTTGATCCGGGTCAGCCGATTACATTCACTGCCAGCATTGCCGGTGGTGAGTCGGGTGCAACTTACACTTACAACTGGTCAGTCTCCGCCGGAACAATCTCCAGCGGTCAGGGAACCTCGACAATCACTGTCGATACTACTGGTCTCGCTCAGAGCGTAACCGCTACCGTCAGCATTGGCGGCGCGGATCCGAGCTGTACCGGCACGACCAACTCCTGCACCACTGGCGTCAAACCGCCGAAACCGACTGCGAAGAAGTTTGACGAGTATGGCAACATCCGCTTCAACGATGAAAAGGCCAGACTCGACAACTACGCTATCCAACTCCAGAACGACCCAGGCGCAGGTGGAACGATCATCGTTTACGGCACCTGTAATGGTGAGGGTCAGCAGCGTGGCGACCGTGCCAAGGACTACCTCGTTAATACGCGTGGTATCGAGGCCGGACGTATTACAGTTGTTGACGGTGGCTGCCGTGCAGACCTGGCAGTTCAGCTCTGGATCGTCCCATCAGGCGCAGATGCTCCACAGGTTGACACTTCTGGTGCGATCTCGCCGTGTCCGGAATGCAAGAAGGGGCGACGCCGTCCGGGCCGCAGAGGTGACGAGGAATAAACAATCAGGCTTGGCTTAGCCAAACCTTTACCAATCGGGCGATGCTCTTGAGCATCGCCCGATTTGCTTTTAGCCACAAAAGGCACATATGTGCCTATTTATGGCTAGCAACGAGGCCGGATCCGGGGAGCATCCTATTTCGGCCTGAGCTTTTAGAACACAAAGGATGAAAACTGTAATAAACTAGGGGCACGGTGAGCGATTGCTCCTGACGAACGAGGCCCTGGACGAATAACGATGAAAAGAATTTCTAGCCTTCTCCCCCTGGTTGCCGCTCTCTTTGCGCTCTCCATTTTTGCTTTTGCTCCGAACACTAGTGTCTCTTTGGCGGCGGGTGACGCCTCTGATCCTGCACTGTATTCGAACGATTGGCGCACCACCGGACCTCCGGGAGGCGACGTTCGCGCCCTTGTCGTAGATCCTCAAAATCCAGATCGCTTTTATTTTGGCACGCTTGATGGGCAGATTTACACGTCTTCAGATGGCGGTAAACGCTGGCAGCTCCTCTATAACTTCGGCAAGCCGCGGATGTTCGTCGACAACATCATCGTCGATCCACGCAACTCGCGCGTTCTATATGTCGGGGCACACCGGCACAATATGCCCGGCGGATTCTTTAAATCAACGGACGGTGGAATGACGTGGCGTGAGAGTTCTCAGCTCAAGAATGAAGCGCTCCATTCACTGGCACAATCCGACTCGAATCCCGATACACTCATCGCAGGTACCTTTAGCGGCGTGTTCCGTTCTGACGATTCAGGCGACTCCTGGAAGCAACTGCCGACGCAAAGTGAGCCGGGTCTGATCCACGTAGAGTCTCTCGCTATCGATCCGCGCACTAACGACACGATTTACGCAGGCACGTTCTATTTGCCTTATAAATCTGTTGACGGCGGGCAGAGCTGGAAGTCGATCAAGAACGGAATCATTGACGACTCTGACATCTTCGCCATCGACATCGATCCACACGATCCAAATCACATCATTGCTTCCGCCTGCAGCGGTATCTACGAAAGCAAGACCGCCGGTGAGAGCTGGCGAAAAGTGCAGGGAATTCCGTCGCAGTCGCGCAGGACGCGCGCCATCCTGCAGCACCCGTCTGTTCCGGGAATCGTTTTCGCCGGCACCACTGAAGGTTTCTGGAGATCGGAAAAAGGCGGCGACGCGGATTCGTGGATGGTGACAACTTCCCGCCAGCTCGAGATCAACTCGATCGCCGTTCACCCGTCGCGTCCCGACATGGTTTTCATCGGCACGAATAACTACGGCGTGATGGTGTCGAACGATGGTGGCAAGACTTTTATCCCGACGAATGGCGGATTCAGCGGTCGCTTTGCGAACGCGATTCTTCCCGATCGGGAAATTCCAAATCGCATCTATGCTTCCACGATTAACACGGCTACCGGTGGCGGATTCCTTTTCGTCAGTGAAGATAATGGTGGAAGCTGGCGCCCATCGATGCGCAGCATGCCGTCGCGTCTGATCACCTATTCGATCCTGCAGGACGCGCGCGATGCAAACGTGATCTATCTCGGCACCAATCTGGGAGTCTACCGGTCAACCGATCGCGCCGCTACCTGGGCACCGGTTTGGGCTGTCGAGAAGCCCAAGACAAAGACGCCGCCGGTGAAGAAAACGACCAAACGCGCAGTCGCTGTCACACCCAAAAACCGTACACCAGCACCGCCTTCCGAGTCAGTTATGGCGGCGCAGGAAGCGCTCAACGCTGCCGGGTATCATCTCGGAGAACCGGATGGTAAAGGTGGTCCAGCAACCACTGCCGCTCTGAAGAAGTTTCAGGTCGATCGACACCTTCCGGTTACCGGAAAGCTCGACGTGATTACTCTCGCTGCACTCGGAATCGGAAAAGGCAGCGATCCGTCCGCGGCTGAACGCTCTGACTTGATTCTGGCTGATGCCGTGAACGCGCTGGTCCATAGTGTCGATCCGGAAACTCAGCAACCTGCAATTCTGGCGGCCACCAACGCCGGTCTGTATCGCACTGTCGATCCGGCGAAAGGCTGGCAGAAACTCTCTTATGGAAGTTTCGACCCGCGCACGACGTGCATTTCGACAAGTGAAAAGCAGCCGGAAACAATCTGGGTAGGCACACCGAGTTCAGGAGTGTTGATTTCGCGCGACAGCGGAAAGACGTGGCGACAGGTTGACGGTGTGTCGCGCGACGCGCCCATCAACACGATTGCCCAGGATCCCCAGCGACCTGATTACGTCTACGTCGGCACCAAGCAGGCTTTGTTCATGTCGCATGATGGTGGTTCAACCTGGAGAGTTCGGGGTGGCAATCTTCCGTTCGGTGATTTCACCAGTATTCTGATCAATCCACGCAACGGTGACGAAATATTTGCCGGCAACGCTTTTCAAATCACGGAGATCGGCGGCGGTGTTTACCGGAGCACGAACGGCGGTTTGAGCTGGGCGCGGATCGATCCCAAGGACGGCCGTTTACCGAGCCAGCGAATCTGGGCGCTTGCGTTTGACCCACACGATCAGAACGTACTCTTTGTCGGTTCGCATTCAGCCGGCGTGTACGTCGTGCCGCGCAGAAACGATTCCATTTCAGCAGCTCAGTAATAATTAAATATAGGTCCTATAGGACATATAGGACCTATATTGATCAAGTTGCCCCGTCTTTCCTTGACATGCGCTTGTACAGGCGTGTACATTGCCGCCCTACCCGGTAAAAAGGCGGCGGGTGTTTGTCGGACCAAGCGGGGTAACTACGGCAGGGCGGTAATCGAAACAAATTAGCTCGACATTTCAAATCCAAACGGCTCGCTTCCTCGCCAGCCTTCAACTCCCGACAACGCCAAGGTCAATCAAACTACAGGCCGCTGTACACTGTCCGACAGTGAGCGAAGACCTGCGCTGATTGTTCGGACTAGTGAAGCGCGATAAGATCGTCCACGCGTTAAGAGTTACCGGGGTCTACAGGAGTATCAATGTCTAGCGAACAACCCAAGCTGAACAACAGCGAGGTCGACAATAACTCAACCTCCGGCGAGCCGCAGCAGGCTCAGCCGCAAGAAAACCTTATGGCTTCTCAATCATCATCGGCAGCACCAGCACCGAGTCCCACTACCACAACTGAACCTGATGAATCAGACGAGACACGCGCCCCCGGTGACGTGGATTTTGGTCAACTCCTCGATCAGTTCGAACAAGAACAGGCGACGCTCGAAGAGGGCGAAGTCGTTCGTGGCACCGTCGTCGGCTTAAGCGAACGCGGAGTGGTTATCGACTTCGGTTACAAATCGGAAGGCATCGTTAACCCGGCCGAGTTCACCGAGAACGGTCAACTTACAGTCAAGGCCGGCGATGAAGTGGAAGTGCTCGTCAAGAGCATGGAGACTGCTGACGGGCTGCCGGTTCTCTCGCGCGCCGATGCCGTGCGGATGAAGGCCTGGGACGACCTCGAGAAAGCCTATCGCGACGGCTCCAACGTAAAGGGCCGCGTGATCGACCGCATCAAAGGCGGCTTGCGTGTTGACATTGATGGCATTGCTGCTTTCCTTCCCGGCTCGCAGGTGGACGTGCGTCCGGTGCGAAATCTCGACAGTCTGCGCAATCAGATAATCGAAGCGAAGGTAATCAAGCTCAATCGCAAACGGTCAAACGTGGTCCTATCGCGCAAGGCTGTTATCGAGCAGGAAAACACCGGCCGGAAAGACCAAACGCTCCAGCAGATCGAAGAGGACATCGTCGTTGAAGGCCAGATCAAGAATCTTACCGACTATGGCGCCTTCGTCGATCTTGGCGGCGTCGATGGCTTACTTCACGTGACCGATATGTCGTGGGGACGGCTGCAGAATCCTAATGAGTTGTTCCACGTTGGCGACAACATTCAGGTCAAGGTTTTGAAGTTTGATCGCGAACGCGAGCGCGTTTCGCTTGGTTACAAACAACTGCTTCCGGATCCATGGTCCAGCGTTGAGGAACGTTTTCCGGTAGGCACGCGCGTCAACGGAAAAGTCGCGAGCGTCGCGGATTATGGTGCGTTCGTTGAGCTTGAACCCGGCGTCGAGGGACTGGTTCACGTTTCCGAAATGAGCTGGTCCAAACGAGTCAAGCATCCGAGCAAGGTCGTTAACCCGGGCGATGCTGTTGAGGTCGAGGTGCTGAGTGTCGATCCGAGAGCTCGTCGCATCAGTCTCGGCATGAAACAGGTGCAGGAAAATCCCTGGCAGACGCTGCACGAGCGTTACCAGGTCGGCACCCGTGTTCACGGACGTGTTCGTAACCTGACTGACTTCGGCGCGTTTATCGAGATCGAAGATGGAGTTGATGGACTCGTCCACGTCTCGGATATTTCCTGGTCCAGGCGCATTAAGCATCCCAGCGAAGTGTTAAAGAAGGGACAGGAGATCGATGCGGTGATTACCAGCATCGACACCGAGAACCGGCGACTGTCGCTCTCCATAAAGGATCTGGAGCCGAATGCCTGGGAGAAGTTTACGACCGAACACAAACCGGGCGATGTGGTTCATGGCAAGGTAGCGCGTTTCGCGAACTTCGGCGCTTTCATCGAACTGGATGACAATCTCGAGGGACTCTGTCACATCTCCGAACTTTCCGAAGAGCGCGTGGCGAAGCCTGACGACGTGGTTCAGCTCGGTCAGGAGATGGACTTCAAGATCCTGCGTATCGACCCTGAAACGAAGAAGATTGGACTTTCCGCCAGAGCAGTCGGTAAGGATGAGCCGATCATCGACACGAAGATCTACTCGTCTGAGGCAGGCGGCGGCATGGCCTCCCTCGGTGAGTTGGCTGACTTCGGACTGAGTAAAACCGACAACGACGAATAGTTCTCGTTTGTTAGTAGGAACAGGAGCAGACGGCAGGAGCAGGTAATTCATTTAGCGACCTGCTCCTGCTTTCTGCTCCTGTTTGCTTGTCTTGATAAGTCTTGCTCCTCCCACCGATCTTCTGATAGTGTACGGGGAACATAACCTCGCTATTATCAAGACGTTATATTTAACTCAATCGAGGTGATGCATGACAAAAGCAGAACTCGTCGAAGACGTAGCTCGAGCGGCTGAACTCACAAAAAAGGACGCTGAGCGTTTGGTAGAGATTGTCTTTGAAAGCATCATCGAAACCCTGAACCAGGGTGAGAAGATTGAGCTACGCGGTTTTGGGAGCTTTCGCGTGCGGGAGCGCGGCGCGCGCCGAGGGCGAAATCCGAAAACAGGCGACCCGGTCAGTATTCCCGCCAAACGAGTTCCGTATTTCAAACCCGGCAAAGAACTGAAAGAACTCATCAACGACGAGAATTCCGGTTCCCACGCGTCGGCCACAAATCCTTCACGGTCCATCAGCGACGACACACATCGTCCGCCCATCCTGTAATTACATGGAAAGGTTATGGAGTCCCTGGCGAGCCAGGTACATCGCATCAGGCGTCGATGCGCAACGCGATGGTTGCGTCTTTTGTCTGATTGCGGATAACCCCGACCAGGATGAAACTAATTTTGTTTTGCACCGCGCCGACCACTGTTTTGTGGTGCTCAATCTCTACCCTTACATCACCGGGCACTTGATGATCGTGCCTTATCTGCACACGAGTGAGTTTGATTCAGTGCCTAAAGAGATCACGGACGAGTTGATGGACATGGCCAAGCGCGCGCAGGCCGCATTGCGTGAAGTCTATTCGCCGTCGGGGTTCAATCTGGGTATGAATCTCGGTTCTGCTGCGGGCGCAGGCATCGCAGACCACCTGCACATTCACTTGCTGCCACGCTGGTCAGGCGATACAAACTTCATGACCACGGTGGGCGAATCGCGTGTGATTCCCGAGGACCTTCCAACTACCTACTCGAAACTCCGGCCAAAGTTTAGCCGCGGATAATACGGATATTCGAATCCGATCAGCACGGATAAGAAAACTCTTTATGTGCTTTTTGTGCCTTTTTGTGGCTACTATCTTTTGCTGACTTTTCGTGGCACGGCTTCGTCTTCGACTTCACCGCCGAGACTGATAGGAACTTCGGCAGGTTTACTGTAACTCATGCCTCGTTCTTCGCTGTCGAGATTGCCGGCGGGTAATGGCGGCAGTGGTCCCGTAATCGCGGGCGGGTTGAAACCGGGGTAATCAATGCGTGCGTGATAAATCGCCGTCAGCGCGCTAATCATAGCCTCGCGTATCGTAGTCAACTCCTGCAACGTCACGTCACATTCATCAAGCTGTCCATCGCTGATGACTGCATCGACGATCTTGATCACGATCGCGCGTATGTTTTCCGGATCCGGACGAGCGAGCGAACGCGCGGCTGCCTCACACGAGTCAGCCAGCATCATGATCGCCGCTTCCTTGAACTGCGGTTTTGGACCGGGATAACGAAAGTCAGTTTCGTCCACCGTCTCATTCGGTTTTGCCTGTGCCTGAGCCTTGCGCAGGAAATAGTGCAGCGTTCTGGTGCCGTGGTGCTGTGGAATGAAGTCGGCGATCTTTTCCGGAAGACCGATCTCTTTTGCCAGTCGCGCGCCATAGGTGACGTGACTGGTGATGATCTTGGCGCTTTGATAAGGACGCAGTCGATCGTGCGGATTGTCGCCTTGCTGGTTCTCGACAAAATACTCCGGCGCAGCGAGTTTACCGATATCGTGATACAGGGCTCCGATGCGTGCCAGCAGCGGATTTGCGCCTACGGCACGGCACGCGTCTTCCGCAAGTTGGCCCACTGCGTGAGAATGTTGATTCGTGCCTGGAGCACGCAGGGCCAGTTGGCCCAGCACCGGCAGATCGGCGTTAGAAAGCTCCAGCAGCTTTACGTCGGTCAGTATTCCAAACATAGATTCGTTAATCGGCAGTCCACCCGCCGCAAACACTGCTGTCAACAGTCCTCCGGCAATACCCGCTCCGAGCGCAAGCAGGAAGGTCTTGAAAGTGAGAGGCTGTTCGGAATACGCGAGGAGGGCGAGAGCCATGACCACGTTTACGGCCCCGACAAGCAGACCGGCGAGCGTGACTGACTGCCGTTCGCGATAACGTCCGATTCCATAAATCGCCGTGGAACACGAGACCATTGCGAAGAGTGCTTTCTGCATTCCGCCCGGTGCCAGCATGCCTGCAAAAAGAGCCGTGATCATTCCGGTTAAAAAGGCGAGCTGAGTGTCAACGAGCATCGCGACCAGCAGTGCGCCCGCAGCAAACGGAATGGCGTAATTCCAGATGACGGGATCGTTGAAAGGTGGTTGCATGCGCGCAGCCATGCTTTCGCCAAACGTGAAACCGACTTTCATGAGGGCTGTTTGGACCAGGATCGCGGAGCCGACCAACGCAAACGCTTTTTCTTTACTCAAACTCAGCGGACTGCCACTGCTTCTGTGTTCCGCAAACTTCCACGCCGCCCAGTAAACACCAACGACCACCAGCAATAATCCGAAAAAGTTGTGCCATGGTTTGCCCGAGTGGCCGGCACTTCTGATTGCTGCAATCTGCGCGAGTATGTTTGCTGTTACCGTGTCGCCTTCACGCGCGACCACCTGATTACGTTTAAGAGAGATCACGACCGGCTGAACACGGCTGGCTTCTGTTTCGCGAGCGGCTGCGGTAGCGGTTTGATCGAGCACTACATTGGGACGAATCAGTGGAGCTGAGGCTGAATTAAGCGCGGCCTTTTGCGCTGACGTCCAACCGGGCAGGTTGACGATGCGGGTCTCGAGACTCCGCCGCGCTGACGAGAGTGGGGTCATTCTCGTTCGGGGTGCGGGCACAATCATTGGGTCGAGGGGTTTGCGAACATCAACCAGCACGATCTCCGACTGCAAACGATCGGCCTCATTATCGTCGTAAATATAGGAGGCGCTGATTTCGCGAATGATCGAAGCGATGCGATCGACGTCGGCTTCAGACTTCGTCTGACCCGAGTTTGTTTGTTGCTGGATGTCATCCCAGGCGGAACGAAAGCTTTGTACCGAAGTCTCGGCACGGCTCGAGTCGTAGTTGAAAACGGCACGCGTCGATGCGCGAGCGATGTTTTTGAGCCGTTCGGTTTCCGCCTGGTCTTCGGCTGTGATATCCGAAGGAGCCACGATGGACCGCCCGAGCACTTCGCCTAATTGGTAGTTCTCGTTGAAGCTGGAACTGCGGTTGGTGAGAAGGAGAAGGGTCGTCAGAATAACCAGGACGCTGCAGCCAATCAGAAAGCGGGTGCGCGGCTGAAACACCAGTAACGGGCGATACAGGTAAGCCAATAGCTTGTCGCGCGCCTGGCTAAATGGAGTTTTAAATCGTGGACGAAGTCCCATAACGATCAGCCACAAAAAGGCACAAAAGACACAAATGGTGAGAATCCAAGAGCGTCACCTTGTTCAGTCATTTGTGTTGTTTGTGCGTCTTTGTGGCTCATTCTTAAGCAGCGGCGAGGTTACGGGCCAATACCGCGCCAGCTTTTTGGAGTAAAGCGTCCAGAGTCGATAGTTTGATGGCCGAGATGACTACCGTTTCGCCGTTATCGAGTTGCTGCGCCTGACGTACGGCCGCCTCCACAGTTTCCGGATCAACCAGATCAGCCTTGTTCAAAGCAAGAACGGACGGAATCTCAGCCAGCTTTAGTTCTGCCAGGATTCGTTTAACTGACTGTACCTGCTGCACCCAACGAGGATTTGAGATGTCGACGGCGTGAATCAACAACGTGCTGTCACTAATCTCTTCGAGTGTGGCGCGGAATGCGGACAGCAGATCCGGAGGCAACGCGCGAATAAATCCGACGGTGTCGTTAATGATCACTTCCTGTTCGCGCGGCAATCGCAACCGCCGCGACGTCGGATCGAGTGTCGCAAACATCCGTTGCTCGGCATGTACATCGCTCTTCGTGAGTGCGTTGAGCAGAGTTGATTTGCCGGCGTTGGTGTAACCGACGATCGAGATCACAGGCAGTCCGTGTCTCGTTCGTCCTTTGCGACGCTCCTGGCGTCGTTGTCTTTGCGTCTCGATTTCTCGTTCCAGACGATTGATACGATCGCGTACACGACGTCGATCTGTTTCGAGTTTCGTTTCACCAGGACCTCTACCGCCGATGCCGCCCGCCAGACGCGAGAACGCCGAATCCTGGCCCGCAATTAAACGTGGTAACAGGTATTTCAACTGGGCCAACTCTACCTGGATCTTTCCTTCTTTCGACTGTGCGCGCTGCGCGAAGATATCGAGGATCAACTGCGAGCGGTCGATCACCTTGAGGTCGGTCGCTTCTGAAAGCGATCTCACCTGCGTGGGCGAGAGCTCACTATCAAACACGAGCATATCGGCGCCGAGCTGGAGGGCGCGGATGATCAGTTCGTCGAGTTTGCCTCGCCCGAGCACTGTGCGCGGGTCGATCGCCGGACGTCGTTGAATAATGCGATCCTGAACCACCATGCCTGCTGACGCGGCCAGCTCTGCCAGTTCCTCCATCGACTCTTCAGCGTCGGCGAGTGAACCGGTGGCAACGCCGACGAGAATAGCGCGATCCCGAACTTCCGCGCGCCGTGCGGTGCGGCGATTGCGGGCCATCTCTTCTTCAAGCGAATTGATCAACGCCTGAAAGTCGAGATCGAGTTGTGAGGGTATCTTCGGTTCGAGAAAGGCGTAGAGCTCGGGCGTGGTCGCGTTGTCTAACTCGCCTGCGTGCAGGGGCAACAAGTGTGCGGCGCGCACGAGTCCGGGAAGGCCCGACTGGGCATCGACGTCGATGGCGGCCATGAGATCCAGACGCAGCAGAGCAAGATCTGTTAAGTCGTCCTGTGTTAATGGTTCGCCGCGCAGATGTGTATGAACACAGCGAAGTCCGCGAAATCTTCCGGAAGCAACGCGCACGCGTTTGAAATCCGGGAGTTCGATACGGCGATTGTCGCCGACCATCACGTATTGAATGTGTCCCTGGCGGTCGATAAGTGCGCCGATTTGTCTGCGTGTTTCGTGTGATAGTTCGCCAAGCTGGCGAGCAAACTCAGGGGTGACGATCTGGTCGGGAGGTATGCGTCGAGTGTACAGCTTTTCGATGCGCCGCAGTTGATTTGGTTTTAAGCCGAGAGTGTTGCCGAGAACGCTGGTAATGGCCTTTTCCTTCCTGTTCCGGGGGCGAATTATACCATAGCGACAGATATAGCAAGGCTTCGTAGGTACGCCTCGGGCGTTGGTTTCCTGTATCATGAACCGCTTTTATGCGTACGGTTCCGAAAATTGTAAGCATCGATCCGCCCTACGGGATTGCGGGTGGGGAGATCGTTATCGAGTGCGCTGATTTCGATACGAGCGATCCGTCGCAGTGTTACGTCCACATTGGCGAGGCACCGGCGCAGATAGTCGCGCTTGGACCAAACCGAGTGTTGGCCGTGATTCCCGAAACGAAGGGCGGCCGAGTCGAGGTGTACTTGTGGAGCCGCTACAAGGCAAGTGAATCTGCATATCTTTCGGTGGGGAAAAAACTCGCCGGCGATCTACATCCTGTTGCTAATCCGGCATTCGACCCTGACGACGGCTCGCTTCTCGTTACACGTTCCGGATCTCGTGGCGAGGAATTGCCGGTGACGCTGTTCCGAATCGACATCAGCGGCGATGTTTATGAATACTCGGGAGACATTCCAAACCCGACCGGCATAGCGTTTAGTCGCGACGGCCAGGTGTTTGTGAGCAGTCGACTCGAAGGCATTGTTTACAAAATAAACCCATTCAAAGAAGCAATTCCCTTCGCTCGCAACCTCGGGGTTGCATCCGGGATCGCATTCGATCGCAACGGCCTGATGCATGTAGGCGATCGCACCGGGACGATCTTCAAAGTAAATGGCATTGGAGAAGAGCGAGCCTGGACGCAGATCGAACCGTCAGTTTCAGCGTTTCATCTCGCGTTTGGTCCTGATGATTCGCTCTACATTGCGGGACCGACAGTAACCAGCTTCGATGCGATCTGGCGGATCAATCCTGACGGTGATCTTGACATGTTTTTCAAAGGATTGGGGCGGCCGCAGGGTCTGGCGTTCGATCAAGAAGGTAACTTGTACGTGGCGGCTTCATTGCGCGGGCGCCGCGGCATCGTTCGTATTTCAGCGAACGGAAGTGAAGCGAAGCTCGTAGTTGCCGGTGTCAATCTGGTGGGACTTGCATTTAGCTCGGCGGGTGAGATGGCAGTGGTATCGATCGACTCAGTTTACAGTGTACCGACACAGATTAGGGGAACGTTGTTGCCTTGATTCGTCGTATTCCAATCATCTTGTCAATCTTGAAAGTCATGTAAATCCTGTAACAGGATTAGCAGGATTAACAAGATTTGCAGGAGGGTCACGAGGTTGCAACTGAGAATGCCGGAATGCTAAGTTGAACCGGCTTAATCGTGCCCGCATTTTGTTAGCGAGAGTGTTTCCTTGAACCCGGAACAAATAATACCTCAGCTTATCATCTACATGGTGGTGCTGCTGCTTGCGATCTCCGCACACGAAGCTGCGCACGCCTGGATGTCTGACAGGTTTGGCGACGATACGGCGCGACTGTTGGGACGGGTGACGCTGAATCCGGTGGCTCATACCGATCCAATCGGAACCCTCTTAATACCGATCGTGAATTTTTTGATCAGCGCAAGTGGCGGCGCCGGCGGGTTCTTTTTGATCGGATGGGGTAAACCTACGCCCGTAAACCCACTTCGCTGGCGGCAGAAGGATCTCGCCAATGTGATGGTCTCGATCGCAGGGATTCTGGCAAACCTCCTGATCGCCACCATTGCTTTTGCAATTCTCAAGGCATTGATCGTGAGTCGTCTGATTTACTCGATTCCCGAGAGCATGCAGGAGCCGGTCGTCCTTTTGCTGGGTAATATGCTGTCGATGAACATCTCACTTGCAGTTTTCAACCTACTGCCTTTTCCTCCGCTCGACGGCAGCAGAGTTCTGGAGACTTTTCTTCCTCCAAGTATGCAGCCGCTTTACGAAATATTAGAGCAGTATGGATTCGTGATTCTGATGGTGTTGATGTACATGGGAGTTTTCAGCGCGATAATCGGGCCAATCCTGAGAGCAGTGTATTCCCTCCTGTAAACGAGAATGACCAAGCGAATCTTCAGCGGCGCGCAACCAACCGGCAACGTACATCTTGGAAATTACCTCGGCGCGTTGCGCAACTGGGTGTCTCTGCAACACGAATATGAAAGTTTTTTCTGTATCGTGAATCTGCACGCTATCACTTTGCCGCAGAACCCGCAGTTGCTCGCCGAAAAGACTCGGGACCTCGCGCGTATCTACCTGGCCGTCGGAATCGACCCGCAAGTCTCAACTATCTTCGTTCAGTCGAACGTTAAAGAGCACGCTGAACTCACGTGGGTGTTGAACTGCGTCGCGCGCATATCTGAACTCGAACGCATGACGCAGTACAAAGACAAAGCGCTCAAGCAACAGGAAAATATCTCCGTCGGGCTCTTTGATTATCCGGTGTTGATGGCGTCTGACATCCTGCTCTATCAGACTGATCTCGTGCCCGTTGGCGACGACCAGCGACAGCATCTGGAACTGACTCGCGATCTCGCGATCAGGTTCAATCGCGATTTTGGCGAGACGTTCAAAGTGCCCGATGCTTACATTCCGAAAGTCGGCGCCCGCATCATGTCTTTGTCCGATCCGGCGAAGAAGATGTCGAAGTCAGACGATGATCCAAACGGCTGTGTGTTGCTGATGGACGACGCCGACACAATTCAAAAGAAGTTCAAACGCGCCGTGACTGATTCAGGAACCGAGATTCGCTTTGACGAGTCGCGTCCCGCAATCAACAACCTGCTCGAAATCTATCACCTCATCACCGGCAAGTCGCAGCAGGAAGCTGAAGATCACTTTGCAGGCAAGGGCTACGCGCAGTTGAAAGGCGATCTCGCGGAAGCGACGGTGGAATTCCTGCGACCCATTCAGCAACGCGTGAGAGAAATCACTGACGAGCAACTCGATCAGATCCTGGGCCAGGGAAGTGAAAAAGCCAGACAGATCGCAAGCGTGACCCTCGAGCAGGTATTTCAAAAGACAGGTTTGAGCCGCAGATAACACGGATTTGAGCCGGATAAAAATCCGTATAATCCGTGGCTAAAAAAGATGGACGAAAATAACCCGCAAGCTCCACTCAATGTCGCCGGCGCAGTGCCGCAAATCGTCGCTGATGATGACACCGACGATCTCAAGATCCTGCTGGGCGAGTTTGAAGGTCCACTGGATCTCTTGCTGCATTTGATCCGCCAGGAGCACGTCAGTATTTACGACATTCCCGTCGCCCGCATCACTGACGAGTATCTGCGTTACCTGCGCATCATGCAGGAATTGGACATTGCGGTTGCCGGCGACTTTCTGGTGATGGCTGCTACGTTGATTGAACTGAAGACGAAGATGCTGCTGCCGCGTGATTCTCTCGCCGCGGCGGAAGAAGACGAAGATCCGCGTACGGAACTAGTCAACCAGTTGCTGGAGTATCAGAAATACAAAGCCGCAGCCGAGATGCTGTGGTCGCGCGCAACCGTCGAGCAGGCGGTTTTCAAACGAGCGGAACTGGAAACCGACAAGAACAATCCCGAAGTGGCTGTTGGGTTGTTTGATTTATTGAAAGTCTTTCAGGCCATTCTGGCGCGACACAAGGAAGAGAAGTTACTCGAGATCGAACGCGAAGAGATCTCGATGGCTGAAATGCTCGAGCGTTTACGCAACATGGTGTTGTCTGCGGGTGAGCTCAACTTGCGCGTCTTCTTTGAGCGCGCCCAATCGCGTCGTGAGCTCGTGCTCGCATTTCTGTCGGTGTTGGAGTTGGTGAGAACAACCGAGGTCAAACTATTTCAGCGCGAAACCTTTGGCGACATCATCGCGCGGGCAACAGGCTAATTAATGGACGAAGAGAATGTCAGTCAGGAGCCGCTCGACGAGGCTGCCCTGAACGAAGAGGCGAGTCGTGAATTGGCGGCGATGGTTGCCGAAGCCGAGCAGTTGTCGGGTGCCACCGAAGACGACACTGCGGACGACGAACCGTTGTCTGCACCACAGAGTCACGCCGAACGCACTGCCGTGATCGAGGCGCTGATCTTCGTTTCTGATGAGCCGTTGAGTGTGAAGTCCATCGCCGACGTTCTCAAGGAAGACAAAGCAGTCATCAGCGAAGCAGTAGCAGCGTTGGCGGAAGAGTTCAACGCCCGAAACGGAGGACTGCAGTTGCGTGAGCTCGCTGGTGGGTGGCAGTTTGCGACGCGCCCCGAGTATCACGAGCACGTGCGTAAGTTTCTGAAGACGCGTCCGAGTGCAAAGCTGAGTATCGCATCGCTCGAGACACTCGCGGTAATTGCCTACCGGCAGCCCGTGACTGTTCCTGAGATTCTGGAAATACGTGGCGTGCAGTCGCCTTCGGCGATCAAGACCCTTTTGGACAAGAAACTGATCGTGGCGAAGGGACGCAAAGAGACTGTCGGGCGTCCGATGATGTACGGAACGTCGAAGGAGTTCTTGTTACAGTTTGGGTTGAAAGATTTGTCTGAGTTGCCGAGTGTCGAAGACTTCCACGATCTGAGTGGTGGATCGTAATTTCGCCCGCAGATGAATACGGATTTGTTACGGATTGGAACAGAGACTACAAAAATTGATCGCTGCGGCTGGCGTTGCCTCACGCAGGCATGCGGAGGAATTGATTGCGGCTGGGCGCGTGACTGTTAACGGCGAAGTCATCAAAGAGCTCGGCACGAAGGCTGATCCGGCGAAGGACCACATAAAAGTAAACGGCAAGCTCATCAATCCTCAGCTCAAGTCGCGCGAAAAGACTTACGTGCTCCTCAACAAACCCAAGGGTTATCT